>Ga0114951_10004660_pt1 | contig 13142 bp, 8 predicted proteins | sample AM7aDNAmetaG_FD_88677 | JGI IMG/M metagenome (GOLD analysis project Ga0114951, IMG submission 88677) | Freshwater microbial communities from Finland to study Microbial Dark Matter (Phase II) - AM7a DNA metaG | ecosystem: Environmental > Aquatic > Freshwater > Lake | place: Finland: Lake Alinen...
AGCAAGAAAAAAGCACGATTTTGCTTGAAAATCGTGCCTGCGCGGTGATGTTTTTCGTTAATGTGTACGCTTTATCCGACTTTCAGGGTAGTAAGATTGTCACCAGTAGTGAATGGTGTTGATGTTGCGCTACCAGCACGACAGGCATACTCCCATTCTGATTCAGTAGGAAGCCTGAATGTCTTGCCTGATTTCTTTGACAGCCATTTGCAATAAGCATCAGAATCATTCCAGCTTACATATAAAACTGGATGATAATATTCCTCAGGCGGTCGTTCATTACCTGATGTACCATACCTCCAGTTTAATCTCTCCTTTTCTTTCTACTCTGTTCCATCCCATATTCTGCTGCAGTTATCTTTTTCGGCATCGGTCTGATACTTTGAATCGGCTATAAATTTTAGGGAACCTCTAAAAAGTGTAATTTGGCAAGTCCTTCAAATATTTTATTCATTGCATAAATGTGATTATGATTGAATCATTATATTTTTCTGAAAAGTAACAGAACTTTCCAAATCGGTAAAGATCTGCATTTCGCTAACCAAATTTACCGCATACCTTTCCGCCAGATATCCGCAGAACAAAGTTGCGACAACTTGATCGTGCGAAATGAGCTGAACATGGAAATATGGTCGGTAAAGCTCATCTTCCTCATAAGGCGTTTTGTGGTAAATAAACTCATATTTCACAGAACACAATAATTGTTCTATCAACACCTTGTCAATCGCTCATATTTTCAAAAATATGAACCGGCATCGGGGAAGGAGCGCTGTCTCGGAAGGAGTTGACTTGCGGTAAGCTTGATATGGGGATAGCCTGATGGTGTACTTTATATAACCAGTCCGACTAAATTCTACGAAGAACCAAATTTGAAGTATAAAACTGATCAGATATATCCTGATGAAATATAGTGTGTTATTGTAGTTAAGCTTTTCATTGGCAACTATTCTTCTCTCTGAAAAATCTCTTCAATAGCCTGCTGGATAGTGTCAACGACCATGCCTGAGGATACAAGACTTGATATGTCGCTGGCAAGGTCTCCAGCTCGACCATGAAACCATGCGGCGGCGGCGGCGGCATTGACGAGAGTAGCCCCTTTTGCTGCCAGAGCGGCAATCATACCAGAGAGAACATCTCCTGATCCTGCGGTTGCAAGCGCTTCAGTGCCGCTCGTGTTGAGGAGAACGGGTCCATCTGTACCTGCAATAATTGTGGGATTTCCTTTCAGAAGAATATGCACTCCATGCTGGCGAGCAAAGTGTTGTGCTGCTTCAATTGGGTCTGAAGCAATTTCTTCAGTGGGAATGTCAGAGAGACGGCTGAACTCTCCATAATGAGGCGTGAGCAGTACGTTGTTGCATTGGCTCAAGATTTCAGATAGCCCAGTGGATGAGATGGCATAGAGCGCATCCGCATCAAGTATAAGCTTTTTTTCGGTAATTTCGGAACATGTCAGCAGCTTTCTGACCAGATTGATGGAGTTCTGGTCGCGTCCGAGACCGCATCCGATCAGAATTGTATCAGCCCATGAGGCTTTTTCGAGAATTGTAGCAATATCTCGTCCGATGACTACCGCTTCCGGTATGGCATGGTGGATAGTATTTGCAAGAGTGATTGGCAGGGAAAGGCAGATATATCCAGCCCCGGTTTTCAGGGCAGCCCTGGCAGAAAGGATGGCTGCTCCAACCATTGAGGCATCCTCTGTTTGAGAGCCAGCAATGATCAGCACCTTGCCGTTGGTATGTTTTGCGCTTGCTGGATCTCTAAGGATGAAATGTTCAGCGGCAAATTCCTGGTCGATCATCAGGCAAGAGGGGAGGGAGACCAAAAAGCGTGGAATCGAAATTTCAGCCACATGCACCTCTCCACAACAGTCCGGTCCGTCGTTCAGGTAAAATCCTCTTTTCAGGAAGGCCATGGTAACGGTGATACCGGCGAGGATTGATGGTGAAGCAGAGCAGCCTGTGGTGGCGTCAAGCCCGGAAGGAATGTCCAAGGCAATGGTCAAGGCGCCAGTTTTTTCGTGCAGAGTGTTGATAAGCTCAATGCCATCACAGAGTGGGGAGGGAAGTGCTATTCCCGGTTTGGTCAGGCGAAGTCCGGTACCTGCAATAGCGTCGATGAGACCGTCATAGCTTGTTTCGGCGATAGAGGGCAACGCTTCATCACAGCTTGAGAAAATGCGCAGGTTTGTTGAGTGCTCCCTATAGGTTTCGAGAATAGTGAGTCCTTCGCGATTGATTCCTTGCAGCACGGCTTTGGGATAAAGGAGGACAAGATCAACCGAAGCATCGAGATTGATGAGATGGCGAGCGAGCACAAAGCCGTCGCCGCCGTTATTTCCTTTACCGCAGACGACAAGGAAAGAGGTGCCGGAAAATGAATCCGTTTGCAGGTGCTCCCTGATAATACGGAGGCATTCACGTCCAGCAAGCTCCATAAGGCGAGTTTCACCGATATGGAGCAGTTCAATTGCCGCCTTGTCGGCCTTTTGCATCTCAGGTCCGGTTACAACAGGCAACATGATGTCTCCTTATTTTCGTGAACAGTCAGGTTTACAGTTCGTCAAGGTGCAGGGCATGTTCGAGTGAGTGATAGTAAGCATTTTTAAGCTCATCAATCGTGAAGGCAAGAATCTTTTTGCCGTTCATGGCTATGGATGCATCTTGTTCAATAACTTTTCCTATTATACGCGATGGCACATGTTGGCTGGCCGCCGCATCCATTACCTCCTGAGTCCTGTCAGGTGAGATGCTGATCACGACTCTTCCCTGGGCTTCCGAAAAAAGTTGTTCCTGAATACGGAAAAGGGAGTTCTCTGTATTTTCCAGATCAACAGTGAAGCCGAGCGGAGCTTCAGCATTCATGATGGCTTTTTCAGCAAGAGCGACAAAAAGGCCTCCGTCTGAAATATCATGTGCGGAATGCACAAGTTTGTTTTCAGCCAGCATTACAAGCAGCCGCTGAAGGTTTGTTTCGTGCTCAAGGTCGATTGATGGAGCATCCTGGCCGGGCGTGCCGTACTGCATCACCAGGTATTCTGAACCGTCAAGCGAGAGCGCCGGATTTCCCAAAAGAAGGATGGAATCACCGGGGTAGGTAAAGGTTGATCCGACAAGATTGTCGATATCATCAAGCAGGCCGATCATGCCTATGGTAGGGGTCGGGTAGATTGCGGTGCGCACACCACCGATGAAGGTTTCATTATAGAAACTGACATTGCCGCCGGTTACAGGGGTGTTGAATGCCCTGCATGCAGCTCCCATTCCGGCAACAGATTCCTTGAACTGGAAGTAAACCTCCGGTTTATAGGGATTCCCGAAATTGAGACAATTGGTTATTGCCAAAGGTTTTGCTCCAGAACAGGCAATGTTCCTGGCACATTCAGCAACGGCAATTTTTCCACCAGCCAAAGGATTGAGATAGACGTAACGGGCATTGCAGTCCGTTTTCATGGCAATACCTTTTTTCGTCCCCTTGATGCGGATCACCGCAGCATCGGTGTGGCCTACCGGGGTCACCGTATTTGTCTGCACCATAGAATCATACTGCCTGTAAACCCACTGTTTGCTTGCGATATTGGGGCGTGAAAGCAGTTCAAGACTGATCGAGCCAAAGTCAAGAGTTTTATCGTCAGCCAGTTCAGCCTTCGGTGTTTCCGGTTTTTTTTCGATAGCCTCGCGGATATAGACCGGAGCACCACCTCCCAATACCAAAGATTCGGCGGGAATCTCTACAACAATGGCTCCGTGGTGCAAAACTCTCAGGTGGTTGTCATCAGTGACCCGCCCGATGGTGACTGCCTGAACATCCCATTTTTTGTAAACCTCAATAATTTTCTCCTCAAATCCTTTTGCTGCGACAATAAGCATCCGCTCCTGCGATTCGGAAAGCATTATTTCGTAAGCGCTCATACCTGCTTCACGAATCGGCACAAGATCAAGATCAATCTCTATACCGCCCGCTCCTGTTTTTTCAATGCCTCTGGCGCTCATTTCTGAAGTTGAACTGGTTATTCCTGCTGCGCCCATATCCTGCAGACCGACAACAAAACCTGTGGCGATGGCTTCAAGGGTGGCTTCAAGTAGCAGCTTTTCCGCAAAAGGGTCGCCAACCTGGACGCTTGGACGTTTGTCTTCAGAAGCTTCACTGAGATCTTCAGAAGCGAATGTTGCCCCGTGAATGCCGTCCCGACCAGTGGAGGAACCGACAATCAGTACAGGGTTGCCTTTGCCGAGAGCGGTGGCGCTGACGGTTTTATGGTGCTCCACAATGCCGACCGACATGGCATTGACCAGGGGGTTGCCGGTGTAGCCCTCTTCAAAGTAGATTTCACCTCCAACAGTGGGGACGCCGAACGAATTTCCGTAATCGCCTATTCCACGGACAACACCATCAACAAGGTAGCGGACATGTGGATCTTTTGGTGAGCCGAACCGTAGAGAGTTGAGTGAGGCGACCGGTCGTGCACCCATGGTAAAAATGTCGCGGTGAATTCCGCCAACACCTGTTGCGGCTCCCTGATAGGGTTCAACGGCAGAAGGGTGGTTGTGTGACTCAATCTTGAAGGCTATCGCCAGATTGTCGCCGATATCGACCAGACCTGCGTTCTCCTCGCCTGCGGAGGTAAGCAGGGCACCCCCCTCACGAGGCAGGGTTTTGAGCACTGCAATTGAGTTTTTATAGCTGCAGTGTTCCGACCACATGACAGAGAAAACCCCAAGTTCCGTAAACGAGGGGGTTCTTCCAAGAATAGCAAGTATTTTACCGTACTCTTCAGCATTAAGGCCATGTTCTGCCGCAAGGGCAATAGTGACTTCAACTTCAGTATGTTTCATTATGTACCAGTAAACGTTTCTTTGTTTCAAGGCTGCTGGCCGTGACAGTTCTTATATTTTTTCCCGCTTCCGCAAGGGCAGAGATCATTGCGTCCAGGCCTTTTATCTGCGATTATCGGCTGCTGCAGGCTCTCTTCATTTTCCTCATTATCTTCAACGATGGAATAAACACTTCCTGCAGAGGAGTGCTGGGCCACCAGTTTGTCCTGTCTGACAGCCGCTTTCCGCTGGCGCTCTTCCATTTCGTTTGCCTCTTCAGGATCGACAGGAAAGAGTTTAAACGCAAGAGAGAGAGTTTCAAGTTCTATGTCACTCAGAAGATCAATAAAGAGACGGAAGGCCTCCTGTTTGTACTCCAGAAGCGGATCTTTCTGGCCATAAGCGCGTAAATTGATTCCCTCACGAAGCGAGTCGATCTCACGGAGGTGCTCTCTCCAGCGAAGGTCGATGACGCTCAGGACAGCATATTTTTCAATCTGCCGCATAATCTCTTCCGGTACGGCAGCCTCTTTTCGACGATAGAAGGCGAGTGCGGTATCATAGAGTTTTTCTGCGGTCACATCTATGCCTTCGCGCTCAAAAGTTTCCCTATCAGGTTTGAACTCGATGGAGAGTTCTCGCATCAACTGCTCCTCAATGCCATCGACATCAAAATCCTTGTGATATTTTTTGATGACCGTATCACTGTAATCTTTTAGAAGGTCAAGAATATCGCTGGTCAACCGCTCCTTGATGAGACCATTTTTGCGCCGCGAATAGATTACCTCACGCTGCTGGCTCAGCACATCGTCATATTCCAGAAGGCGTTTACGGATAGAAAAGTTCTGTTCCTCAACTTTTTTCTGTGCGCGTTCAATCGATTTCGTGATCATTGAGTGCTCAATCACATCGCCCTCCTCATGGCCGAGCCGGTCCATCACTGAAATAACCCGGTCGGAGCCGAAGAGCCGCATCAGCTCATCTTCAAGGGAGACAAAAAAGACCGATTCTCCGGGATCACCCTGACGTCCTGCGCGTCCGCGGAGCTGGCGGTCAATACGGCGAGACTCGTGGCGTTCGGAACCAAGGATAAAGAGCCCTCCAAGTTCGCGTACATCCGCTCCAAGCTTGATATCTGTTCCGCGTCCTGCCATGTTAGTGGCAATGGTAACAGCGTCCTTCTGCCCTGCTTCAGCGACAATTTCAGCTTCACGATCGTTTTGCCTGGCATTGAGCACATTGTGGGCGATTTTTTTAGCACGCAGCATCCTCGAAAGCGTTTCAGAGACATCGACACTGGTAGTACCGACGAGTACCGGCTGCCCCTTCTTCTGCAGCTCCTCAACCTTCAGTACTATGGCATTATACTTTTCCCGTCGTGTTTTATAGACCAGATCATCCATATCTTTTCGGATAATGCTGGCATTGGTGGGAATAACAACAACATCGAGTTTGTAGATTTCAAAAAACTCCGAAGCCTCGGTTTCCGCTGTGCCGGTCATGCCGGAAAGTTTTTTGTAAAGACGGAAAAAGTTCTGGATCGTGATGGTTGCCATAGTCTGCGTTTCACCCTCAATCTTGACATTCTCCTTGGCTTCTATTGCCTGGTGCAGCCCATCGCTGTAGCGGCGACCGGGAAGGATTCGTCCGGTAAATTCATCGACAATCATCACCTGTCCGTTCTGTACAACGTATTCATCATCCCGCTCGAAAAGCGAGTAGGCTTTTAAAAGCTGACTGATATTGTGCAGTCGCTCAGAACGGTCGGCAAAGAGACGGTAGACCGCATCTTTTTTCTGGACTTTGTCAGCAACAGCGACTGATGTATCACTTTCAATAACAGCAACTTCTGAACCAACATCCGGAAGCATGAAAATATCGCTGTCCTGATGGCTGAGTTTGCTGAGAAACTCTCGTCCCTTGTCGGTCAAATCAATAGTGCCACCCTTTTCATCGACAGCGAAATAGAGGGCATCATCAACTTCATGCATTCGGCTTGAATTGTCTTTCAGGTACTCGTTTTCTGTACTGTGAACCAGCTTGGCCACACCCGCCTGGGAGAGCATCTTGATATAACGGGTGTTTTTTGGTTGCCCGCGTTTGACACGAAACAGGGCAAGGCCGGCATCTTCATCGCCAGGCTTGGTTTTCATGAGTTTTTCGGCATCGGTCAGATATGATGCAACCAGATGCTGCTGAGCGCGGACCAACTGCTCAATCCAGGGCTTGATGTCCTGGAATTTGCTGTTGTCGGCATTAGGCACTGGTCCTGAAATGATCAGCGGTGTTCTTGCTTCATCAATCAGCACACTGTCCACCTCATCAACAATGGCGTAGTAGAAGTTCCGCTGCACCATCTCTTCCGGGGTGCTCGCCATATTATCACGCAGATAATCGAACCCAAACTCATTGTTGGTGCCATAGGTTATATCGCAGGCATACTGATCCCTGCGCTCCTCAGGCCGCATGGTATTAAGAATAACACCTACCGAAAGGTTGTGAAAGGCAAAGACAGGGTTCATCCACTCCTTGTCTCTCTGGGCAAGATAGTCATTAACGGTCACGACGTGAACGCCTCTTCCGGTTAAAGCATTGAGGAATACCGGCAGTGTTGAAACGAGGGTTTTTCCTTCACCGGTTGCCATTTCAGAAATTTTTCCTGAATGGAGTACAATGCCGCCGATAAGCTGAACATCGTAAGGTACCATATTCCAGATCATCTCTCTTCCAACAACCTGATAAGTGTGCCCTTTAAGACGTACGCAAGTCTCTTTAACAAGGGCAAACGTTTCAGGCAGAATATCCTCAAGCGCAGAGGCTGTCGCCGTTTCATATTCCTTGGCAAGAGCGTCCAGTCGGGCGTTTATTGTTTCGACCTCTTCAAGATTAATGTCCGGATTGTCAAGTTTCAGGAAGAGACTTTTTTTCTCCTGCTCCATTGGTTCCAGGACGTTACGGACTTTCTGTTTCAATTCCAGCCCTTTAAGCCTCAACTGGTCGTCGCTGAATGATGCCAGGCTCATCTGCAGTTCGTTAATACTGCCGATTAAAGGCTGGATTTTCTTGATATCTTTTTCGTGTTTGGAGCCAAAGATCTTTTCAAAAATTTTCAACATGGGGGAGTGTACGCTCTAAAATTTCAGTTTTTTGGGAAAAGCGATGCCTTATGCAGCTCTCTCTTCGCTCTAATCCAATAGTTTGTCAAGGTATTGAATTACAGATTGATAAAAAAGCAGGAAGCACTGAAAAAAAAGCAGCGACAGGTGTACACTCCTTTTCTCGTCAATGAGTTCCTCCGGCCAGTTCAGCAAAAAAATCTTTCAGGTGCCTTGTCCCATAAACAGGAGCCACATGATCGAATTTGAGCGCTTCAATCGCGAATGAAAAAAGGTCGGCCAGATTCCGGTTAAAAAGTCCTGTAACCATAAGCCCGCCTTCTGCAAGCCAGAAGGGGAGTGGAGTTATCCAGGCAGTTTTGCCGCAGGCATGGAATGCCATCTCCATAGTCTCTCTGAAAGTGTAGATGTCCGGGCCACCGACAGGAATTTCACGGCAGTCGCCTTCAACAGCATCAACACAGACCTTGGCAAGATCGGCGCCATGAACGGGATTAATTTTTTTTTCTCCCTCCCCGATCATAAAGATATGGCCGCTCTGGGCCATGGTGAAAAATCGTCCCATGTCAGAAAAGTAACCGTTAGGTCTTATGACCGCCCATGAAAGAGCTGATAGTTTCAGAGCGGCAACAAAGAACTCATGCGCTTTGATTGATGGAATATCAGCCATTTTATCCTGATTGAAGACTGAAACATAGATAAACCTTGAAACCTTTTCGCTGACAGCCTGATCGAGGATCCGTTTGTTGCCAAGGTAATCGACGTCATTGCTGGTGTGTTCCGGGTGAGGAGCTGTAAGTCCGAGCGCAGAAAAGACAATGTCAATGCCGTTGCATATTCCCGTGATGCTTTCAGGAGCAGTCACATCACCGATGACAATTTCATCAATGATATCGTAAACCGCTGGTTCTCCGTGTGCTCCCGGTGTTTTGATTTTTTCAGGATTCCGCACAAGAGCCCTGACCTGATAGCCTCTCTCCTTGAATTCTTTGACAGCATACCGGCCAAGATATCCCGATGCTCCGGCAACCAGGACTTTTTTTATCAGTGTCATGAATGCTCCAGTTGGATTATTAATTATTAAAACGAGTGAAGTTTTTTTACCTCTTTCCTCCAGCAATGGAAGAGAATATGGCCAGCGTAACCGGCCAGTTCCGGATTCAGAAAAGTGCGCGCTTCTGCATCAAGCATAAGATAATTCGCTGGAGTTAAAGAGCGAAGCGCTGTTCTGCTGTTGAACCATTTTCCAAGGTATTGCCTGACATGAGTATCAATGGGGAAGGCATCAAATCGGCCAAGACCAAAAAGGGCGATACAGTCGGCAATTTTATATCCAATACCCTGGTTCAGGCAAAGCGTGTTGCGCAGCTCTGCAAGTGGAATGGCCGGATCGCAAAGAGCCTGCAGGTCAATTTTTCCATCAGCCACACCCTGTGCTGCGAGCACAATGTTTTTTGCCCTGATTCGGTTGTTGTTTGTGCAGGTGCTGAGCACAAGGGGATCGACTGCTGCAAGCCGTTCGGGAGTAGGGAATGTATGGAGGATAATCTCTTTCCCTGACAAGGTTATTGATATTTTTTTGCCATAGTTTTTTTTCAACATTCCGATCTGTTTTCTGATCAAGTGCATCCCAATTCCCTGAGCACACATAAATGAGATCAGGGTTTCATAGGGATCTTGCCTGAGTATTTTAATGGAAAAGAAGCTTTTTATTATGGCATAAAGCTCAGGATATAGTTTTTTGAAATCATGTGAAAAAGCAAGATTAACATCGATTTCAATTGAAAAATAACTCCTTATAAATTCAGAAATTAACGTTTTATCAATCATTATTGAATCAGATTGTATCTCAATACTATTATCAGATATCTGTCGTATTATAATAGGGTTATCTTTAATTATAGAGAGATAATATTCAGCATCAATAGACACCATATCCCACAAAAAAGATTGACCACTAAAGAGAGATTGTTTAACGTCTATTTTGTTATTTAAGGGTATAACATTCTTACTATTCAAAGAAATAGATTTTAGTTTTCAGTGATTAAAACATTGATGTAGTGTCTTTATATAATCTTGTATCCTAAAGCGTTTAAAATCTTGTATTAAAAGATTTTATTATTATTTATGTAAAAAATATTTATTATCTTTATGTCTCCATTGTTTTTGATTTTATTTATATCAAATTTTTATTAAATTAATTTTTACCTTTTATAAATAAATATTATAAATAAGAATAATCATCTTTATTTCTCATATAAAGTTATTTCTTATAGTAATGTGTCTAATTATTAAATATTATAATTGAATCTGTTGTCTTCTCACAGTTTCTCCGATATCTTGATTAGTTGACAAGTTTACGAGTTGGTGTAAAGAATTTATTCTCTATTATTCTATTTGAATTGCTATCAGATATTTTACTCAAAGTTGTTTCTCATAAAGGATTTTCTAAACATAAAATAAACCATAAAGCTCTGGTGCTGTGTAGTTGATTTTGTGAATACAAAATAGATTAATGAGTTTAATCGCTTTTATTAATGGATTTCTATTTTTATTTTTGTCAGTGATTGACTTGCTGAAAAAATTCAATAAGAGAAGATTGCGGAGACTCTTCGTCCTCAATCAATTCAAAAGTAAGATTATGGGCTTCGGGGATAAAGAGTGAGATAACCGCAACCTCAGCAACATCGCTTCGCCTGATGGCGCCGGTCTTGATTTTGTCCCCCGTATCAAAAATCATGGAGTGCATTAGCGGTGGGCCGTCAATCAGCCCCCCAGGACGAAGAATAGTATAGGAAAAACCGGGTTCTGAAAAGAGTCGGCGGACCTCATTTTCACCTTCAAGCTTCATGGTGAGTACCTGACCGTATTTGTTAAAAGGGTGGTCGGCTCTGGTTACGGCAAGAGAGCTTATGAGAATGAAGTGCTTGATTCCCTGTTCTTTTGCAAGTTGGGCCAGTCTTTTGACACCATCTCGGTCGATCGCCGATGGTGGCGGGGATGCCGGGTCAGTTACATTACCGCCTATAGCGCAGATAACGGCATCGGCATGGTGCAGGGCGGCACGGATCTCTTCTGGATGTTCAATGGAGCCAATCGTCAGGTTATCGATAATTTCAGGCCCGAAAAGTTCCAGTGCCTTTGCCCCGGATCGGACAAAAAGGTGATAGTCAATGTGGTGACTTTGCAGGCGGTTTACTATCCATACTCCAGTCTTGCCGGTAGCCCCGGCAACAAGTACTGTGCCTTTAAATGATGTCATGGTGTTTTTCTGTATTGAGTTGTGCTTTCATGAGTTCATGAAAAACGGAGGGGGCTGTTCGATCATGAGTTACAGTTATCTTCCTCTCAGTCTCAAGGTCAGGAGGAGGATAACTGAAGAGTAGAGAGTTACAGATTTATTGCAGTGATTACAAAAATGGTAACCACTTTTTGAAATATTATTCTAATTGAAAAGTGAAAATCTGACGTTACAAACCATGGTAAGATCAACCAAAGCGTGCAGGAAAATGACGCTTCTGAGGTCGCGATACCAGAAAAAACTCAAAGCCCAACTGCAGGCAATCAGCATCTGAACCGGCATGAAAAAGGGTTTGTAGTGGCTTGTCTGAACCACATGTTCCGGAAGGATATTGATCCAGAAAAGGCCATGAATCAGACCGCTGTAGATCATAAAAAAGAGAAAGCCGGTAATAAAAAGTGCCCACGGGTTTTGCGTGATGCGAGCCGCGAGTGAAGTGCCGATACGGAAGACCGCATAAAACATGAAAGTTTCAGCAATGCCGTTGCCGATACTGAAGACAATGACGGTCAGTGGATCAAGAGCACGTCCGCCGTCGGTGGTGGAGTGGGAGTAGACCCACGCATTAACTGCAACGACAACAAGAGAAGCAACCAGCAGAATAATCCGCCGGGTGTCAAATTCCCGATTGAAGGTCACAATATCTTTCCTGAAAAAAAGAATGCCTACAAAAAAGGCAACTGCCCAGTAAGCATAGATCATCGTTGATACCGACATGATTCCGTAAGGGTTATGGGTTAAAAAAGTGTCTCGGTGTTATACTCAAATGCCTCCGCATGATAAGAGCTTCGTACAAAAGGAGCTGACTGTACATGGCGGAACCCTGCGGCTTCTGCGATGATTTTGTACTGTTCAAACTCTTCAGGAGAAATGTAGCGTTCCACTGGCAGATGTTGGGGGGATGGTTGCAGATACTGACCGATTGTTACCATATCGCAACCATGACTGGTCAGGTCGTGAAGCGAAGCTGTAATTTCTCCAGAAGTTTCACCCATTCCAACCATGAGGCCCGATTTTGTGGCCAGACTGTGTCTCAGTTTCGCCCGCTGCAAAAGCCGGAGAGATGCTGTATAGCTTGCTTGCGGGCGTACCTTCGCGTAAAGGGATGGTACGGTTTCAATATTGTGGTTCAGTACTTCAGGCGCCTCAGCCATCACCCGGTCAAGTGCATCCTCATTACCCTGAAAATCCGGAATGAGGCATTCGATACTGACCGAAGGGGTCAGTCTGCGTATGGCCCGTATTGTTTCTGTCCACTGTTCTGCACCTCCATCATGGAGGTCATCACGGGTAACACTGGTCAGCACGGCGTGCTTCAGTTTCATGGACTGTATTGCCAAGGCTATGTTTTGTGGTTCATGAGGGTCAAGTGCAGGGGGGCTTACTGCCTTGCCGACGGCGCAGAACCTGCATGTTCGCGTACAGACATTGCCAAGCAGCAGGAAGGTTGCCGTGCCCCGCGACCAGCACTCCTGCAGGTTGGGGCACATTGCTGAACGGCAGACCGTATGCAGACTATGACGGCCAAGCAACTTTCGCGTCGCCGCAAACGATGCCCCCGAAGCCATCCTGATTTTCAGCCATTCCGGTTTTTTCCCAGGACCATGTTCCATAAAGAGATGCCGCGTAACAGTTATTGAGGACTAAGCTTTTAATATAACAGCTTTCTGTTTGAAAAAATTAGCGGTATAGAGGTGATTTTGGGTATTTGACTCATCAAAACAGAAGCGAAACATATTTTCATCAGTGCAGTTGCTTGTTGTGACTGCTGAAAAAAATATTACACCATTATTAGCGCAAAATAAACGCACATTTACAAACGTAAAACAAGATATGTCGCTTTGTAAAGTTACCAAAGAATAGTAAATTTGCGCCAGATTGACTGGTAAGTATGAATGACTCTCTGTG
>Ga0114951_10004661_pt1 | contig 13139 bp, 11 predicted proteins | sample AM7aDNAmetaG_FD_88677 | JGI IMG/M metagenome (GOLD analysis project Ga0114951, IMG submission 88677) | Freshwater microbial communities from Finland to study Microbial Dark Matter (Phase II) - AM7a DNA metaG | ecosystem: Environmental > Aquatic > Freshwater > Lake | place: Finland: Lake Alinen...
GTCCGTCAGCACACCCAGATACGCCCCCAGCGTCACCAGCATAAGTAGCCGCGCCAGGGAACAACACGCTTTGCCGGAAGGGGCGACGGGTGGATTGACGTTCGACATCATGCGGACTCCGGTTTTTCAATTTGGTAATACGTTATACGTTATCGCTGCGACGGGATGGGGTCAAAGATTAAGTGGATGAAACTTGTCTCAGCGACCTAACGCTACACCCGCGCAGATTAGTCTCGAGGAGCGAACGGGCGGAGTGTACGATACTGGCGTAGGCCGTGGTCGTGATCAATCTGCCGTGTCTTTGTGTGTGGTAATCATGCAGGGACGGAAGTAGAATAAATGCACGGCCTGATTCGGCGACGACTTCGGAGGCTGAAACATGAATGTAGTTCATTTCAATTGCTACAAGTGTGGAAGTCCAATCGTGATGGGGGAAAAATTCTGGCGAAAAAGAGCTAAATGCAATCAATGTGGGACGGTGCTAATCGTCCCGGCAATGGACGTAAATTTGGATGAGCCCAGCGTGCCGTCAAACGAGGAGGTACCGAAGACCGATCTGCATTCCAATAGGACATTTTCGTCTCAGATCGAGTATTTGCAGTCAAACTGGATCGGTATCACCGCCATGGTTAGTGGTGTGCTGATAGTGGTCGCGATGTTGACGTGGGTACTTTTCATACGTGACACATGGGAACTCACACGCGGTTCAGACTGGCTCGTCGAATATGACCACGCCACAAAGTCCTACGAAGTTAAACATGATAGTACAGTTGTCGACAAGTTTCGTGAACTCATTAGTGAGGCATCGCCTCACCGAGTAACAAGATCCGAAATTACAGACGCGCTCAGTTCAGCACATTCAACAATCGCTCAATTTGAAGCTGAACAACACCGCGAGCAAGAAGCAAAGGAAGCCAAAGATCGAGAACAAAAGAGACTTGTCGAAGCCGCGGAATCAGAGGCCAGAACTCAAGCGTACAGATCATCAGGATCGAATAGCACCTATTCAAGTTCCTATGATTTTGAGCAAGGCGTAAAAGCACAGCTAGATTTCAAGAGTGCGAACGGTCGTTTCATGACAGGTCAGGAAGCTCAAGAGTACAAAATGCTTAAGCCTCTCTACGATCAGCAGAAGAAAGATGAGGAGATGCTCAAGGCATTACGGCGATGATCGTTTTGTCAGGCGCGTTGCCCGTCTCTTGCGCAGTCGAACAGAGAAATGCCAGGCTTTTGAAAAACACAAGCAGCCATATGGTCCCGCCCGGTTTGCCTAACCATTCGGCCATTCGGTAGCTGAATACACCATCGCCGATGTCGCGGCCTCGGCTTCCGCGCGCAGCGTCAAAGACACTGATCGCTCCAGCAGGTCCGCCGACGTCTACAAGATTGGTATCGAGGCTGAATCTGACCTCGCAGGATATTGGTAAAGACACGCCCATCTCGAAGAAGTGTAAACCCTTTACGATCCGAACGAGTACTCCAGCGATGCGAACTTCCGCTTCATGGATCTGAAATTCCGTAACATTTGTTGCGTCGCTGCCAAAGCTTTGCTTAATCAATTCATGCGGGGCGGAGCCGCCTGTTCGATGCAGTTGGCTTAATATCCTCTGCTCCCAAAGCTTCTGCGCCTCAGGGTGTTGGGCGGTCTCCTCAGTGCACGCTACGATCGTGCGAAAATGCTCATCATCTCTTGAAAAACTTGCATTGCATGTCTCGCAACACGGAACCGTAATGAGATTGCTCGGGCGCGGTTTGGGAAACAAGTTCTTGGGGGGGATATGATCGCGTGTGAGCTCGCCAGTCCTACCGCAATACGTGCATTGCTGTTGGATGCTTCTCACGTGATCTCCTAATCAAACACCCAGCCGTGCGCTCACAGCACTGGCGTTCGCAGCACGGCTCCCGTATCCGCACTGGTGACTTGGGACGCGTAGCGGGCCAGATAGCCGTAGGTGATCTTTGCCGGGTGCGGTTTCCAGGTGGCTTTGCGTTTGGCGAGTTCGGCGTCGTCGACCAGCAGGTTGAGTTTGCGGGCGGGGATGTCGATTTCGATGAGGTCGCCTTCTTTGACCAGCGCGATGGGGCCGCCGGCCGCGGCTTCGGGGGAAATGTGGCCGATGCAGCCGCCCTTGGTGGCGCCGGAGAAGCGGCCGTCGGTGATGAGGGCGACGGATTCGCCCAGGCCGGCGCCGGCGATGGCGCTGGTGGGGGCGAGCATTTCCTGCATGCCCGGGCCGCCGCGCGGGCCTTCGTAGCGGATGACCACGACGTGTCCGGCCTTGACCATACCGCCGAGGATGCCTTCGTAGGCGGCTTCCTGCGATTCAAAAATGATGGCGGGGCCGGTGAACTTCATCATGTTGGGGGTGACGCCCGCGGCCTTGATGACGCTGCCGCGCGGGGCAAGATTGCCGAAGAGGACGGCCAGGCCGCCGGTTTGCGAATAGGCGGTTTCGACAGAGCGGATAACATCGTTGTCTTTGATGACGGCACCAGCGATGTTTTCGCCGAGGGTCTTGCCGGTGACGGTGATGCAACTGAGGTCGAGCGTGCCGGGCTTTTTGCTGATGGACTGGAGGATGGCAGAAATGCCGCCGGCGCGGTCGACATCTTCCATGTGGTACTTGCCCGAGGGGGCGACTTTGCAGACATGGGGCACGCGCTGGGCGACTTCGTTGAGATGCTCGATACCAAAGGGAACGCCCGCTTCGATGGCCAGCGCCAGGGTGTGGAGGATGGTGTTGGACGATCCGCCCATGGCCATGTCGAGAGCGATGGCGTTTTCAAATGCGGCGCGCGTGAGGATGTCCCGCGGCTTGATGTCTTTCTTGACCATGTCAACGATGGCCCGGCCGGCCGCTTCGAAGAGGCGGTCGCGGGCGTTATCGACGGCGAGAATGGAGCCGTTGCCGGGCAGGGCCAGGCCGAGGGCTTCGCAGAGGCAGTTCATGGAGTTGGCGGTGAACATGCCGGAGCATGAGCCGCAGGTGGGGCAGGCGGACTCTTCGATTTCCTTGAGCTGGCTCAAAGACATTTTCCCGGCGGATTGGGCGCCGACGGCTTCGAAGACGGTGGCCAGGTCGATGGCCTTGCCAGTGGTGGGATCTTTGCCGGCCTTCATGGGGCCGCCGGAGACGAAGACGGCGGGGATGTTGACGCGCGCGGCGGCCATCAGCATGCCGGGGACGATCTTGTCGCAGTTGGGGATGCAGATGACGCCGTCGAAGCAGTGGGCGCGGAGCATGGTTTCGACGCAGTCGGCGATGAGTTCGCGGCTGGCGAGGGAGTATTTCATGCCGGTGTGGCCCATGGCGATGCCGTCATCGACTCCGATGGTGTTGAATTCGAAGGGGACCCCCCCTGCCGCTCGGACGGCTTCGCGCACCTTGCGGCCCACCACGTCCAGGTGGGCATGGCCGGGGATGATCTGGACGAAGGAGTTGCACACGGCGATGAAGGGCTTGTCCCAATCGGAATCATGCTGGATGACGCCGGTGGCGCGGAGGAGGGAGCGGTGCGGGGCGCGGATCGCGCCTTTCTTGATGGTATCGGAAATCGCCATGAGTCTTGTTCCTTCTGGAATAGGCGGATCAGCCACCGCGATGTCCGCGATTGCCGATCGGCGAAAAGATTTATTTTACAGAAGTATTGCCCCGGCGGGAAATCCGCAGGATTGTGAACAACAGGAAGCTTCGCTTCGTCGGGCAGATTGCTTATGATAACGGCCTGCCCAAGGCATCCGGGATTTTCACCCTAAAATGTTTTTGCTGTTCGCACGGAAGGCCTGCTCGCTATGGATAGGCGATTGACACAATCCCGTATCTTCGCGTTCTTAATTACAGCCACGCTGGCGATGGCCGCCGGGACAGCCCGCGCCGATTCGCTGGATGCCCGCATTCGCGCCCTGCTCGGCAATGCGCAACTGAAGGGTGCATCCGTGGGTGTGGATGTCGTCGAGATCACACCGAAAGGTGCAGTTGAACTCTTCGCTCACAATGCGACCACGCCACTGGGGCCTGCCTCCAACACCAAGCTGCTCACCACAGCTGCCGCATTTGAGAAGTATGGACCCAAGGCGGTTTTCAAGACGCATCTCTACAAGGTTGGGGATGATCTGCTCGTCATCGGCGGCGGAGACCCGGCCCTGTGCGATGCCAAGGTCCTGTCTGAAACCTATCAGAAACCGACCTCCCCCACCGCTCCCTTTGAAGCCTGGGCGGAGCAACTCAAGGCGGCTGGGATCGTCTCATTTCGCAATCTGATCGTCGATGACCGTGTATTCGATCACACCTTTGTCCATCCAGACTGGCCTGCCGATCAGGCACTTTCCTGGTATTGCGCCCCTGTCGGCGGCCTGAATTTCAACAACAACTGCCTGGATTGGATTCCCAAGGTCACGGCCAAGGGTGTGAGCATCGAACTGATTCCCGTGACCAGCTACGTTTCGGTGGCCATGAAAGCCACCCGCGGTAAAGAGACAAGAGTGTGGCTGTGGCGCCCCACCGATTCCAACAAGTTTGAAATGCGCGGCACCGTGGCGTCGTCGGGCACGGAACCGGAATCCGTCTCGATCGTCGATCCCGGCTTGTGGACCGGCGCGATCCTGCGCGATGTGCTGATCAGGAACGGAATCGCTTCATCGGGCAGCGTCCGGCGCGCGGGCGATGACGAACGCTTTCCCACGGGACAACTCGTGGCGTCACATGAAACGCCGCTGCTGGCGGTCATTCGCCGGGCCAATAAGAATTCCGTCAACATGATGGCTGAGGCGCTGTGCAAGCGGCTTGGCCATGATGCCACCGGCAAACCGGGCGATTGGACCAACGGTCCGGCGGCCGTCACCGCGTATGCTGAGAATATTGGCGTCGAGAAGGATTGGCTTACGCTCGACGACGGCTGCGGTCTATCCAGCAAGAACCGCATCGCAGCCAAGGCTTTCACGACGGTCCTGGCGCACGTGGCCATGCACCCGCAGGGAGATCAGTTCGTCGAGTCATTGGCGATCCCCGGTGAGGAAGGCACTCTCAAGCGGCGATTTAACAAACTGCCCGTCGCAGCCGCAGTTCATGCCAAGACCGGGCATATTGCCGGCGTTTCCACCCTTTCCGGGTATATCGACATCTCTGCCGACGCAGGCCGTACGCGTCGCTTTGCATTTTCCATCCTCTGCAACAAGTACCAGGGAAACGTCAATCCGTGGCAGGATGCAGTATGCCAGGCGATATATGAGTGGGCCGGCGGAAAGTGACCGGCCGTGGAGCATCGGGACCGTTTCGGCCATGCAGTTTGCAGGGCATATCATCGCAATTCCGAAACGACTCGACCCTAACGCTCTCCTTTGCCGATAGAAATAATTAACGGTGCTGAACATTTCTGAGGTACCTCATGGCGGATAACTGGACAGCGATTCAAGCGGTTGCATCAAAAGCACTGACCACCCGGATTCCGGGACAGGCAGAGCCTTTGCGCTACGCGCATGATCGGGCCATGCGCATTGTCCGCTGCATTGAGAAACTCGCGCCGGCAGTCGGGCAGCGGATTGAACGTCCGGACCTGGCGCGCGTCGCGGCACTTTACGCCGGGGTCGCGCAGAACGTGGTCGGCCCGGGGAAGTCGCCCGATGAAGAAGCGTTCGACGATGCAGCCGAACTTGCCTCCGATCAACTCAAAGATCTTCTGCCTGCGCCCGATCTGGACCTGATGCTTCGCATCCTCAAGGAGCACCGCAAGCGCGACACCCAGCTTGCCGAAGCGCGGCTGTTATCTGATGCGATTTCCATGGAGGAGTTCGGGCTCATCGGGCTGTGGAACCAGTCGCGGCAATTCCATGCGGCGGGGAAATCGCTCGAGCAACTCATCAAGTTGTGGAAAGCCCAGCACGATTACGGGTATTGGGAAAACCGTCTCCGCGATGGCTTTCATTTTGACGCTGCCCGCAGTGCCGCCCGCGAGCGACTCGGCCGCATGCGCGGGATTTACGAATCGCTCCAACGGGAGAATCTGGCGGAAGACATCGGGGGAAATGTTTTGGGGAACTATTGAGCAACCGGTCCGTTGGTTCAGTGTTTCATTGGACATATGCCCGCACGCTGCCCTATTCTCCGCAATGAATCACCGAAAGAATGAATCCATGGACCAATTCCTGTTGCTTCCCGCCGCGCTCTTTCCTGTGGATGCCCCACCGTTGTTTGATGAGCCCGCACTTGTTCATTCCGGCGGTAAGATCCTCGCCGTCGGCCCGGCTGCGAAACTTCGCCCGCAATTTTCCAACGGCAGCGAAATTCGTCTTCCCAACACGGCTCTGCTCCCCGGTCTGATCAATGCCCACTGCCATCTGGAACTTACCCATCTCCGCAATCAGTTTCCCCCAAGCCATTTCGTCGATTGGGTCAAATCGCTCCTTCAATCCAATCAGGCTCTGACCGACAAAGATCAGGTTGCCGCCAACTCCGTTTGCGCGGGCGTCGAGGAGTCGCTCCGATCCGGAGTGACGACCGTTGGAGACATCACCAAACACGTCGCCTCCTCGCGTGCCGTTCTTGGCCAGGGACCTATTCGCGCTGTGAGCTTCGGCGAAATCACCGCTATTGGTGCACGTCGCGCAGGTCTTGCTGACCAACTGGCCCTCTGTGCCGATTCTGCCGCCGCATCGTCCACGATGACGCTCGGGCTTTCGCCTCATGCACCCTACACGGTCGAAGGACCCGCGCTTCGACAGATCATCCAATACGCTCAGGCACGCAAACTGCCACTGACGATGCACCTGTCAGAACTCGCGGAAGAGGCGGAATTTCTCGAAACCCTTCATGGACGCCTTCGTGAAGCGTGGGATCTCGGCGGCACTGCTCATCTGATTCTAGACGACCAAATCCCACGATTCGCCGGCGGTCCCATCCGCTGGGCACAGCATTACGGGGTGCTCGATGCGGCGAATCATGTACCCGTAGTTCTGGCTCACGTGAACTACTGTGATGACAGCGAACTGCAGTTGCTGGCTGCGTCCAAGGCGTCGGTAGTGTACTGCCCGCGCACGCGGAATTATTTCGGTCATGATGAGCGCTCGAGCCACCGCTACCGTTCCATGCTTGCCGCGGGTATCAATGTTTGTCTCGGCACCGATTCTCTGGCTTCGAATCCGGATCTGCATCTGCTGCGCGAGGCTCAATTTCTGTTGCGTAAGGATTCTGTGGATGCGGAAGTGTTGCTGCGTATGATGACCCTAAATGCTGCGGCAGCGCTGGGCGTCCAGGGACAGCTTGGTTCGCTGACACCGCACAAATCGGCCGACATGATTGCACTTCCATATCCACCAACTTCGGCCCCCGATCGCATTCTTACGCAACTGATCGAGGACGCGCCGCTGCCGTCTGCGGTCTGGATTGCCGGGAAAGCCGTCATTCCCAAAGGCCGATAAGCAAAGGTTTATGCGGTATACTTTGAAAGATTGGCGTGCGTATCGCCGATAAGAGACAGACTTGGAATGATCTTGCGCTCACGTCTTCACTCTCGAAAGGGTACTCATGGATATTGCGGTCATCGGATGCGGATATGTAGGTCTGGTTTCCGGGGTGTGCCTGGCGTCGCTGGGACACAAGGTCATTGCTGTGGATGTCGATGAGGCCCGCGTCAAATCGCTGCGCGAAGGGATCGTCCCGATCTATGAACCGGGCTTGTCGGAAATGATCAAGAACGAGGTGGCGAACGGCCGGCTTTCGTTCGATACGGATTCCGTCCGGGCCGCGCGTGAATCTTCGACCATTTTCCTGGCCGTGGGCACGCCACCGGCCAAGGGCGGCGGTTATGACCTGACGTACCTGTATACGGCGGCAGAGCAGGCGGCGAAAAATGCCAACGGCCCCAAGACGCTCGTGATCAAGTCCACGGTGAATCCGGGCACGGGTTCCAAACTTGCCAAACTGGTAGCCAAGGCGAGCACGCACCGCATCGAGGTGGTCAACAATCCGGAGTTTTTGCGTGAAGGCACGGCGATCCAGGATTTCATGCAGCCGGATCGAATCGTCTTCGGGGCGGCATCGGCCGAAGGCATTGCAACGCTCCGCGAAATCTATCAGCCGTTGATCGACAAAGGATTTGCGATTTTTTCCATGTCGCGTGAATCCGCCGAGATGACCAAGTTTGCGGCCAACGCCATGCTGGCCATGCGTATCTCGTTCATGAACGAACTCTCGCAGTTGGCCCAGACGATCGGCGCGGACATCGAATCAGTTCGCGTCGGCATCGGCACGGATGCACGCATCGGGCCGGGATTCCTGAAGGCCGGCGTAGGCTACGGCGGCTCGTGCTTCCCTAAGGACGTCCAGGCTCTGGTACACCAGATGAAGACCATCGGCGTCGAGCCGTTGCTGCTTTCGGGCATCGAGCAGGTCAACTTCCGGCAGAAGATGACCTACGCCAAGAACATTCTGGATGCGCTGAAGGGAATTGAGAATCCGGCAGTGGCACTCTGGGGATTGGCGTTCAAGTCGGACACGGATGATGTCCGCGAAGCGCCGGCATTTGACATCATTCGCGCCCTGCTTGAGGGCGGTGCAACCATTAAGGCGTACGATCCGCAGGCGATGGAGAACATCAAGAAGGTGGTTGGCAACAAGATCACGTACGCCAAAGGGGTTGCGGATGCCACGGCCGGCGCCGATGCGATTGCGGTCATCACCGATTGGCCCGAGTTCATCACACAGGATTGGGGGAAGATCGCGAAGCTCATGAAAGGTAAACATGTTTTCGATGGACGCAATTGTCTGGCATCGGGTAAGGTTTCCGCTGCCGGACTTCACTATCATGCCATCGGCCGACCAGAGTTAAAGCCGGGCGAGGGCCGTCCCGGCTCGATGGGGATTGTTTCCGCCGGATAGGCGCAGCAAAGGATGCAGATCATGAAGACGAAGGCCTTGGTCGCCCTGGGTTTCCTGGCGATCATTTCGTGGTCGTCGTATGCGCGGGCATGGAACGGGGTCGGCCACGAAGTCATTGCGAGTCTGGCGTGGGATGGCATGTCGGCAGAGGACCGCAAGACAGCGACCGCTATTCTGAAGGATCATCCGTTCTACAAGGAAGATTTTGAGTCGGCGGTTCCCGCTGGAGCGACGGTGGAGGAGCACGACCGGCTGGTGTTCATGAAGGCCGCGACTTGGCCGGACATGATCAAGAGCCGCGTGGCGCATCCGAAAGAGGCCCGGGACGATCATCGGAACTGGCATTACATCGATTATCCGATTGATTTGGGTGGCGCTGAAGCTTTGCCCCCGGAGCCATCCGCAACCATGCCTGCGACCGCTCCCACGATGGCGACGGATACGATGCCAGCAACCGCTCCTGCAACGACGGCCAGCACGACACTTGCGGCCTTGCCGGTCGGTCCGAAAAATCTTCTGCAGGCACTGGAAAAGTGCCGGAAGGATCTGGCGGACACGTCCGATGACCTGAAAGTGCGGCAGAATAGGGCCAAAGCATTGTGCTGGATTCTGCATCTCATCGGCGACATGCATCAGCCCCTGCACAGTGTTTCCGGTTACAGCCTGGCGTTTCCCGAGGGGGATAGCGGCGGCAACGGGATCAAAGTGCCGGGAACTTCCGGGGCGACGAATCTCCACGCACTGTGGGATGACATGCTGGGGAAGAATGAAGACCCGGCGGCACTGAAGATCATTGCGGACAAGATCAAGGAAGATCCGGCGAACACGCCCACAGAAGCAGAAGCGAAAGCAACGGCGCTGAAGGAGTGGGTGCTGGAGAGCAAAGCGATTGCCGAGGCCTTTGTCTATGGGCCGCTGAAGAAGTTGCCCGACGCGAAGAATGCAACGCATATGGATGTGGACGAAGATTACCTGGTTGCGGCCAGGAAGATCGCCCGACACCGCGCGGAGGTCGCAGGACGACGCCTTGCCGAATTCCTGCACAAATCGTTCAACCCGTGAAGATGCAAAATAGCCTGCCTACAATTCTCCGTTGCATATGACGGAGTGCCTATGGGTCGTATTTTCCCTTTGATTTCATTGTTGATGCTTTTCATTTCCGGTTGCGCGGATCGCTCCACCGCGAATCCTTCCTCTCAAGGAGTTCCTGTGAAAGCCAGTGCATCTACTTCGCCCGCTGCTGCTGTTCCTGTGACGTCTGAAAAGGCCGTCTTTGCCGCGGGGTGCTTCTGGGGTGTGGAAGCGACGTTCCGGAAGGTTCCGGGAGTGTTATCGACGCGCGTGGGGTACACCGGTGGGCAAACGCTGAATCCGACGTACCGGGACGTGTGCACACACACGACCGGACACGCGGAAGCCGTGGAGATTACCTACGATCCGGCGAAGGTTTCTTATCAGCAACTATTGGTGGTCTTTTTTGAAAATCATGATCCCACAACAGTGGATAGCCAGGGGCCGGACTTTGGGGACAATTATCGATCGGCGGTTTTCTATGCCAGTCCGGAGCAGCAGAAACTGGCGGAAGCGGAGAAAGAGCGGCGGGATAAGTCTGGGGATTACGTCGGCCCGATCGTGACGCAGATTGTGCCGGCGGCGACTTTCTACACGGCGGAGGACTACCACCAGCAATACTACGAGAAGCAGGGCGTCTCGTGGAGCTGCCATTTTGGGAATGGGAAGAAGCATTGAGCGAAGGCTGGAGGGGGTAGGTGGCAGGTAGAGGCGTCGGTATTTTCAGATTTTGCGGCGCCACGCCAGGGCGGCGGTGGGGCAGGCGGCAATGACATCCGGAGCAGATTTTTGGAGGGCTGCTTGGAGCGAACGGCCGAGGGAGGGGAGAACTTTGACGGCAAAGCCGCGGCGAGTCATCGAGAGGCCCCAGAGTTCGCCGGCGCGGGAGGCGATGGCGACGCAGCGGCCGCAACTGATGCACTTGCCAGGTTCGTAGAGGATGTCGGGGTGGGTGTTGATGCGTTCGAGGGGGCGGCGCTCGCCACGGTAGTGGTTGGAGTTGACTTCGTATTGGGTGGAGTAGTGGCGAAGGAGGCAGTCATCGCCTTTGGAACAGCCGCATTGGATACAGCGGGAGGCTTCCTTGATGGCTTGTTCGACGGTGAGGTCGCGGTCGGGAACGGTCGGGGTGCGGGGTTCGGAGGAAGCCTGTTCGGCGAGGACGACAAGCTCGACTTTGGGCAGCGCGCCGAGACGCATCGAAAATTGTGCGGGTTCTCTTTCGGCGCAGCGGAGTGAGGCGTCGATGGATTTGGCGGCGGCGTGACCATCGGCGACGGCGCGGACGGCGTAGCGATAGGGAGTGACGATGGCGCCGGCGGCGTAGACACGGGGGAGATTGGTACGGAAAGTATCGCGTTCGATCTTGATGCCTTTGCCGAGGGTTTCGAGGCCGAAGGTGCGGAGGGTGGCAGGGTCGATGGGGCCGAGGGCCATGAGAATTGCGTCGTAATGGGATTGGAGGTCGGGGAGCGTAATCTCTGCCGAGTGAGCCTCTGTGGTGGAAGAGAGTTTCTTGTTGAGTATGAAATTGACGCCAAGGCGAGGGAGGAGGGCCGTTTCGGCGTCGAGGATTTCGACAGGGAGAAGGGCAGGGCTGATATCGGAGCGGAGTGCGCCGCCGACGTGGGAGCGGGCGTCGTAGATATCCACAGCGTGGCCGGCAAGGGCGAGGAACCATGCGGCGGAGAGACCGGTGGGCCCGGCGCCGATGATCGCTATGCGTTTGCCGGTGGGGTCGGCCTTTGCTGGCAAATAGGGATGGTGGGTGGCCAGGTCGGTGTCGCCTACAAAACGTTTGAGGCGGCAGATGGAGACTGCGCCGTCGAGATCAGCCCGGCGGCAACCTTTTTCGCAGAGTTCGGGACAAATGCGCCCGAGGGTGGCGGGGAAGGGAATGTCACGCTTGACGACTTCGGCGGCGCGGTGAAATTCTTTGGCCGCAATAAGCCGGAGCATTTCGTTGATGTTCATGTGCGCGGGACAGACGTGCTGGCATGGTGCCGAACAGTCCCCGGCGTGTTCGCTGAGGAGTAGTTCGAGGGCAACGCGGCGGGCACGGCGAACTTCGGGGGTTTCACTTTCGATGGTCATGCCATCGACGACTTTGGTGGCGCACGCGGGCGCGAGTCTTTCTTTGCCATCGATTTTAACGAGGCAGACCATGCAACTGGTGAAGGGTGCGAAGTCTTTGAGATGGCAGAGGGTGGGGATGTCGATGTGGAGCAGGCGGGCGGCATCGAGAATGGTGGCGCCGTGCGGGACTTCGACGGGGCGATTATCGATCAGTGCGCGAGGCATAGTTTCCTCGGAAGCAAGAGTTCATGAGCGCAAGTCGTGTTTGTCATGCGGTTGCTTCTTCGTGGATGGCGACCACGGGGCCGCTTTCGACGACGACGCAGTTGAGCGGGCAGGATTGGACGCAGACGTCGCACTTGGTGCATTTGGATTGGTCGATGGTGTGCAGTTGGTAGGGTGTGAAGGGGATCGCGCCAACGGGGCAAGCCACGGCGCAGCGGGTGCAGCCGTTGCAGGTGTCGGTGATGCGGTAGTGGATCAGCGCGCGGCACTTGCCGGCGGGGCAGTGGCCGCGGAGGTGGGCTTCGTATTCTTCGCGGAAATATTTGAGGGTGGATAAGACGGGGTTGGGTGCCGTTTGACCGAGCCCGCAGAGGCTGCCGCTATGGACGTCGTGGGCGAGCTGTTCGAGGGTGTCGAGGTCGTTGGGGCGGCCTTTGCCTTCGGTGAGGCGGGTGAGGATTTCGAGCATGCGTTTGGTGCCGACGCGGCAAAAGGTGCATTTGCCGCAGGATTCCGCCTGCGTGAAGGAGAGGAAATAGCGGGCGATATCGACCATGCAATCGCGATCGTCGAGGACGACGAGGCCGCCGGAGCCCATGATCGCGCCGACAGCGGCGAGGGATTCGTAATCGACGGGCGTCTGGGCAAGGGAGGCGGGGACGCACCCGCCGGAAGGTCCGCCGATCTGCACAGCCTTGAAGGTGCGTCCGGGTGTGACTCCGCCGCCGATTTCGTGGACGATCTGGTGGATGGTGATGCCCATGGGGACTTCGATGAGTCCGCCGCGGCGGATACACTCCACGAAGAGAAATCTCGTTTTTCGACGAAAGAAGAGATTTCTTTCGGAGGCCTCGGGACTCGAAATGACGGAAGGGAGTTATATAGCCTGAATTA
>Ga0114951_10004665_pt1 | contig 13130 bp, 12 predicted proteins | sample AM7aDNAmetaG_FD_88677 | JGI IMG/M metagenome (GOLD analysis project Ga0114951, IMG submission 88677) | Freshwater microbial communities from Finland to study Microbial Dark Matter (Phase II) - AM7a DNA metaG | ecosystem: Environmental > Aquatic > Freshwater > Lake | place: Finland: Lake Alinen...
AAGGGAGAGGCTTCTGATCTGTTCTTAAGTACCACGGGGCACGAAGAACCCAGTGGGAATTTGCCCTGACCATAGGGTAAGGCTAAATACTCTTGATGACCGATAGTGAACTAGTACCGTGAGGGAAAGGTGAAAAGCACCCCGGGAGGGGAGTGAAATAGATCCTGAAACCGTGTGCTTACAAGCAGTCAGAGTCCCGACTTGTCGGGATGATGGCGTGCCTATAGAAGAATGATCCGGTGAGTTAATCTGTGTAGCAGGTTAAGCAATTTACATTGCGGAGCCAAAGCGAAAGCGAGTCTGAATAGGGCGTAAGTTGCACGAATTAAACGCGAAGCGGGGTGAGCTATCCATGGTCAGGGTGAAGCTCCGATAAACTCGGAGTGGAGGCCCGAACCTTCCAGCGTTGCAAAGCTGTTGGATGAACTGTGGATAGAGGTGAAATGCCAACCGAACTCCGTGATAGCTCGTTCTCCCCGAAGTGTATTGAGGTACAGCCTCGGGTAATAGTTAATGGAGGTAGGGCTCTGGATGGACTAGGGGGCTAACGCTTACCAACTCCAACCAAACCATGAATGCCATTAACCGTACCCCGGGAGTGGGACCGTGGGGGATAAGCCTCACAGGTCGAGAGGGAAACAGCCCAGATCATCAGCTAAGGTCCCTAAGAGCAAGCTAAGTGGTAAATGAGGTAGAATTGCAGAGACAGCCAGGAGGTTGGCTCAGAAGCAGCCATCCTTTAAAGAGTGCGTAACAGCTCACTGGTTGAGTGGTTCTGCGCAAATAACCCAACGGGGCTAAGCTTGCCACCGAAGCTATGACTTACTCTTTTAGAGTAGGGGTAGGGGAGCGTTCTCTTCGCAGTGAAGGCGTTGTGTAAGCAACTCTGGAGTGAAGAGAAGTGAGAATGTCGGAATAAGTAGCGCAAGATATGTGAGAAACATATCCACCAAATGCCTGAGGTTTCCTACGCAAGGTTAATCCGCGTAGGGTTAGTCGGTCCTAAGCTGAGGCCGGAAGGCGTAAGCGATGGATAACAGGTCAACATTCCTGTACCACTTTTATGGAGATAAAGGGGGGACGCAGAAGGATAGTTAGAGCATACCTATTGGACATGGTGTGTTACTCATCTAAGGCAATACTGGAGCAGGGAAATCCACTCTGGTTGTTAAGCTGAGGATGAGAGGAAGCTGAGTGGAAACACGATGCAACTCTAGTGAATCCAGACTGCCTAGAAAATCCTCGTTGTCTTTGAAGTAAGAGTGCCCGTACCACAAACCGACTCTGGTAGGCGGGGATAAAAGTCCCAAGGTGATCGAGATAACCCACTTTAAGGAACTCGGCAATCTAACCCCGTAACTTCGGGATAAGGGGGGCCCATCTATGATGGGTGACACGAAAATGGCTCGAGTGACTGTTTAACAAAAACACAGGTCTGTGCTAAAGCGTAAGCTGAAGTATACGGGCCGATACCTGCCCAGCGCCGGAAGGTTAAAGAGAGATGTTTTAAAAGCATTGAACTGAAGCCCCGGTAAGCGGCGGCCGTAACTATAACGGTCCTAAGGTAGCGAAGTCCCTTGTCGGGTAAGTTCCGACCTGCACGAATGGTGTAACAACTTGAGCGCTGTCTCAAAGTGGGACTCGGCGAAATTGAAATACCCGTGAAGATGCGGGTTACCCGTGACTGGACAAAAAGACCCCGTGGAGCTTTACTATAACTTGGCATTGAGTCTGGGCTTGTCATGTGTAGGATAGGTGGGAGGCGATGAAGTCAGGGCGCTAGCTCTGGCAGAGCCGACAGTGAAATACCACTCTTGATGAATCTAGCCTCTAACTACAGAACAAGCTGTGGGACAATGCCTGGCGGGTAGTTTGACTGGGGCGGTCGCCTCCTAAATTGTAACGGAGGCGCCCAAAGGTTCCCTCAGGGTGGATGGAAATCACCCGTTGAGTGCATTGGCATAAGGGAGCTCGACTGTAAGACACACAAGTCAAGCAGACACGAAAGTGGGGCAAAGTGATCCTACGACTCTGTATGGAAGGGTCGTGGCTTATCGGACAAAAGCTACCCCGGGGATAACAGGCTTATCTTGCCCAAGAGTTCACATCGACGGCAAGGTTTGGCACCTCGATGTCGGCTCTTCCCATCCTGGGGCTGAAGCAGGTCCCAAGGGTCCGGCTGTTCGCCGGTTAAAGGGGAACGCGAGCTGGGTTCAGACCGTCGTGAGACAGGTCGGTCTCTATCCGTCATGGGCGCAGGAGATTTGAGGGGGGCTTTCTCTAGTACGAGAGGATCGAGAAGGACGGACCAATGGTGTATCAGTTGTCCCGCCAGGGGCATTGCTGAGTAGCTATGTCCGGTTGTGATAAGCGCTGAAAGCATCTAAGTGCGAAGCACGCCCCAAGATTAGATCTCCCATTCTGTCCGCAAGGATTAGAAGTAAGACCGCAGGTAGACTACCTGCTTAATAGGCAGCATGTGTACGCGCAGTAATGTGCTTAGCTAAGCTGTACTAATGGTCGAGGGCTTGACCTGCTTCAGAGTTGATATTAGCATCCTTGAAACTTAGCAGATCAACAATTAATACGGACCTTTTCAGATTTGGGTTCGTTTTAACAACTAAATAACAAACATAGAGGTTTTTGATAAGCCTCCTGGTGATATAAGCGAGGTGGTACCACCCGTTCCCTTCCCGAACACGGAAGTGAAACGCCTCAGCGCAGACGATACTGAGGGCGCAGGCCCTTGTGGAAAATATGTCATTGCCAGGAGGCTTTTTCTTTTCCCTTTTTCATTGAGCTTTGACGTTTGAATGAGCTTGAACTATAATGAAATTGTAGCTATGGATAAAAAATAAGGCTATCTGAGGAAATATTATGGCTAGCAGATTTGAAAAATTTTCAGAGAGAGCGCGACGGGTACTGACTCTGGCTCAAGAAGAGGCCCAGCGTTTCAATCATCCCAATATCGGTCCTGAACATGTATTACTGGGTATTGTTGGAGAACCAGACGGCGTGGCTGCCAAGGTTCTGGTGAATATGGGCATTAGTCTTAACAAAGTTCGCTCAGCGGTTGAGTTTATCATCGGTCATGGTGAAGGTTCTAGCCGCGGTGAAGTTGGGCTTTCCCCGGGGGCCAAGCGCGTTATTGAGTTAGCAATAGACGAAGCCCGCTACATAGGCCATAACTATATCGGAACTGAGCACCTTCTTTTAGGTCTTCTCAGAGAGGGAGAAGGTATTGCTGCCCGTGTTCTGGACAGCCTTGGTGTAACCCTGGAAAAGGTGCGTTCTGAAATACAAAAGGTACAAGAACAAGGCGTTCAGCGTCCTAAAGCTGCCTCTGCCTCAGGCCGTTCTCCCAGTCGTACTCCAGCCCTGGATCAATTGGGCACCGATCTTACGGCTTCTGCCCGCAACGGCAAACTGGATCCTGTCATTGGTCGCGAGAAAGAAATAGAGCGGATTATTCAGATATTGAGCCGCCGTACTAAAAATAATCCCGCACTGATAGGTGAGCCCGGGGTTGGTAAAACTGCTATAGTGGAAAAACTGGCTCATCGAATTGCTTCTGGAGATGTGCCCGAAACTCTGGAAGGTAAGCGGCTAATTATGTTAGACATTGCCTCGCTGGTGGCCGGCACCAAGTACCGTGGCGAATTTGAAGAACGTTTGAAAAAAGTGATCGAAGAGATTAAAGGTGCTGGCAATTGCATTATATTTATTGATGAGTTTCATACCATTGTGGGAGCTGGAGCTGCCGAAGGCGCGGTGGATGCGGCTAATATTCTTAAACCATCGTTGGCCCGGGGAGAAATACAGACTATAGGCGCTACTACACTCGACGATTACCGGAAATATATTGAAAAAGACAAAGGCCTGGAACGCCGTTTCCAGCCAGTTCTGGTAGCTGAACCTTCAACTGAAGAAACCGTAGAAATCCTTAAAGGCATCAAGAAACGCTATGAGGAGCATCATCGGTTGACCATTACAGAAGGGGCTTTAAAGGCCGCTGTGGATTTGGCGGCCAGATATATACCTGACCGTTTTCTGCCGGACAAAGCTATTGACTTGATCGATGAAGCGGCTTCCCGTGTGAGGATTAAGCACTGGACTGTACCCATAGCTTTAAAAGAAAAACGCCGCAGTGAAGACAGTTTGAAGAAAGATAAAGATGCTGCGCTGGCTACACAACAATACGAATTTGCGGCTGAGTTGCGCAGCAAGGAACTGCAGGCCGAAGAAGAAATCAAGAAACTGGAACTGGATTGGCAGAATAAGAAAGATCTGAATAAGCCGGAAGTTACTGAGCGTGATATCGCAGAAGTCGTCAGCATGTGGACGGGAATCCCCGTAGTGCAAATGACCACGGATGAAAGTAAGCGGCTACTGGAAATGGAAGATGTTCTACACAAGAGAATTATTGGCCAAGACGAGGCTATTGTTTCCATTTCAAAAGCGGTAAGAAGGGCACGCGCCGGTTTGAAAGACCCTCGCCGCCCTATCGGTAATTTTATTTTCCTGGGGCCTACTGGAGTAGGCAAAACCGAGTTAGTAAGGGCGTTGGCTGAGTTTATGTTTGGTAAAGAAGATTCTCTGATCCGGTTGGATATGTCGGAATTCATGGAGAGACATACCGTAGCCAGATTGGTAGGCGCTCCTCCCGGCTATGTAGGTTATGATGAGGGTGGGCAGCTTACTGAGGCAGTTAGACGTAAATCTTATTGCGTGATTTTACTGGATGAGATTGAAAAAGCCCATCCGGATGTGTTTAATATTCTCTTGCAGGTCTTTGATGACGGGCATCTAACTGATGCGAAGGGACGGCGTGTGGATTTCCGTAACGCCATCATCGTCATGACCAGCAACATAGGCGCGGAGACTATCCGCAAAGGTTCCGCAATGGGATTTGCAACCAAGGCTGATGAATCCAAGCAGCGGGAGCAGAATTACGCTGGTATGAAAGAGAAGTTACTGGGCGAACTAAAAAAGAATTTCCGCCCGGAGTTCTTGAATAGAATAGACGGAGTGGTGGTATTCCATTCTCTTTCCAAGGACAATATACGCAAGATAGTGGATTTGATGCTGGCTTCGCCAATAAAGCAGCTGGCCGAAAAAGGCATTACGCTTGAGGTTACTGATGCTGCCAAGGATTTATTGGGTGAAAAGGGTTACGATGAGGTATTCGGCGCCCGCCCGTTGCGCAGGGCTATCCAGGACCGGATTGAAGATAAGCTTTCTGAAGAGTTGCTGCGCTTGAATGCAGAGAACGTAGAAGATACAGCGGAAATTCAAAACGAACATAAAGCTATTGAAAAGATAGTGGTGGATGTGGAAAATGGGGAGATTATTCTTAAACCTTTGATTAAAATCTTGGCAGTAGCGAAAAAATAAATGACCATGGGAAATGATAAAATAGCGGACGGTATTGAGAACTAACCGTCCGCTATTTATTTTAAAATTACATATACGATTACAAAAATATAGATAGGGAGAAAATGAAAAATGGCTAGAGAGTCTGTAGAATCGCCCATGCCCGGCAAGATCACCCAAATTTCAGTTAAAGTAGGCGATTCCGTAAAAGAGGATGACGAAATTATGGTATTGGAAGCCATGAAAATGGAAAATCCCATCATGGCCCCCATTTCAGGCAAAGTGGTTGAGATAAGCATAGCGCTTAATGTTATGGTAGCTACTGGGCAGGTCCTGGCGGTTATTGAAAAATAACCTGATATTTGGGCTTTATTCTTTACGGGTTAATAAGGAGTAAGAATGGAATTTTTAAGGGCCTGTTTGTTTGCTCTTGGTATTTTTGTCTCTCTGATGATAATTTCCCTTCTTGTAGCTGGAATGATGATGATCATCTACCGTGCCGTACATAAATCTGAAAAGAAAGCCATCACAAACATTGAAGCACAACCGACCGGCGCCGGGAAGTTGGGTTAATATGAATATATTAGAGCTATTCCAGGGTGTTTATACTCTTTTTCAAGTGGAACCAGTTATCGCAATAACCAGAATACTTTTGATTTTGGTCGGTGCGGCTTTTATTTATCTGGGTTATAAGGGCATCTTCGAGGCATTGGTTATGATTCCGATGGGTATCGCTATGATAGGCGTTAATGCGGGTACCATGTATATGGACGCTACCACAATCGGCAACTTATATGTAGACCCGTTAATTACAGACAAAGATACCCTGATGACTGTCATGCAGATCAAGTTTTTACAACCGATTTACAATTTTACCTTCAGCAACGGTCTAATACCCTGTATGATCTTCATGGGTATCGGCGCCATAACAGAAATTAACTTCATGATGGCCAAACCATCGCTCAGTTTGATTCTGGCGGTATGCGCTGAGTTCGGCACCATTTTTACCTTTCCCATTGCCATGGCTTGGGGTTTTTCACCGGCGGACGCGGCTTCTATTTCTATTGTGGGCGGAGCAGATGGCCCGATGGTGCTGTTTACATCTCTAGTTCTGTCGCCGAAGCTGCTTGTCCCTATCGCAGTGATAGCCTATATGTATCTGGCGCTGGTATACATTGCTTATCCTTACATAGTAAAATGGCTGATTCCTAAAAAGATTCAGGGTACCCCGATGGACCTTTCCACTATCCCAAATATCAGCAGGACAGAGAAGATAGCCTTTGTGATTGTAGCGACTGCTGTTTTGTGTCTACTCTTCCCGGTAGCTTCGCCCCTTTTCGCATCCTTCTTTGTGGGTGTAGTCATCAAAGAGGCTGACGTCAAGGGACACCTGGAATTTCTTTCCGGAGCCTTGCTGTACGGAGCGACCTTTTTCCTGGGTTTTGTTCTGGGCGCATTATTGACCGCTGACACTATTCTTAGTGGCGAAGTTTGGAAACTGCTTGTTTTGGGCTGCATTTCGTTGCTTTTATCTGGTTTAGGCGGACTGGCCGGCGGTATGATCGCATATAAGTTAAGTAAAGGGAAAATCAATCCGCTAATCGGGTTGGCAGGAGTCTCCTGTGTGCCGTCCACGGCCAAAGTAGCCCAGAAATTAGCTTTTAAAGCTAATAAAAAAACTATGATATTACCCTTTGCAATGGGTACCAATGTCGCAGGTGTGATTACTACAGCTATTGTAGCTGGCCTTTTTATCTCGGCGATTACCAAATATCCTGCCGTTATTAACTGGATTACGGGTGGATAGGACAAACAATAGATGAGCACCAAAGCCAAATTCTGGATAGCTGGTTTGGTAGTGGCAGCAGCCGGAGTTGTTATGGCCAAGATAATTTCGCCAAACTATGCCGACCGGCCAGGTTGGCAGTTAGGGCTATTCGCCGGGGGAGTGCTGGTGGCGATGGCTGGCCTGGGCCTGATAATGGCAGGTACTAAAAAATAATAGACTAATTTTTAACGTCATTGTGTTGAAAAAGGGGCAATCTTAACGAGGGGTTGCCCCTTTGGCTTTGAACACGTATATTGTATGAAGAACTATAATCGATTGAGGTCTTTTTATGAGGAAATACGGTAGAATCGCTGTTTTAACCGGTGGAGGCGATTGTCCGGGCATTAATGCCGTGATTCGGGCGGTGGCTAAAAAGGCGATTCTGCAACACGGACTTGAAGTGATCGGTATAGAAGATGGTTATGAAGGCGCCATTCTCAACCATTACCGGAAGCTCCAGTTCAAAGACGTTTCCGGGATTATTACCCAGGGCGGTACTATTCTGGGAACTTCAAATATTGCCAATCCCTACCGATACGCCTTAAAGAAGAATGGCATTATGGAGTTTAAAGACGTTTCCAAAGAGACCATAAGCAATATTGGAAAATTGAAGATTGATTGCCTGGTTTGTATCGGTGGTGACGGTACTTTAAGCATAGCCAATGATCTATATAAAGACGGAGTATCGATTATAGGTATTCCCAAAACGATAGATAACGATCTTCGAGGAACGGATATAACCTTTGGGTTTGACTCGGCGGTAACGATAGCCACTGAGGGAATCGACCGTTTGCACAGCACCGCGCAGTCTCACCACCGGGTCATGGTAGTTGAAGTGATGGGGCGAAATGCCGGTTGGATAGCTTTGCACGCGGGAGTAGCCGGGGGTGGGGATATTATTTTGATACCGGAAATCCTTTACAACCTGGATGTTATAATAGAGAGAGAGTTAGAGAACGCAGCCTCAGCGGCAAAAGGTTCAGTATAATCGTGATTTCCGAAGGTGCCCGTTCTATAAATGGAAAAACGGTCATTCAAAAGATCGTCAAAGAAAGCCCTGATCCGGTCCGGTATGGTGGAGTGGGATTTGTACTGGGCACTCAGATAGAGGAATTGACCGGCATCGAGACCCGCACGGTAGTGCTGGGACACCTGCAGCGGGGAGGAACACCCACACCTTTTGACAGAGTGCTGGCCACCCGGTTAGGCACGCGGGCGGTAGAGATGATACTTAACGAGCATTTTGGTAGTATGGTAGGTATCCAGAAAAACGAACTGGTTGAGGTCCCGTTGGCAGAAGTAGTCGGGGGGCAGAGAACGGTAAGCCCGGATGACCCTTTAATCTCGGCTGCCAGAGAGGTGGGGACCTCATTTGGAGATAAGGTTTAACACTATGATAGAGTCATTAATCAATTCGAGCCTTTCCAAAGAGTTGATCACCATTATCCTTGCCATGCTGCCGGTAGCGGAGTTACGCCTTTCAATACCCATAGCAATAACGGTTTTCCACATGCCGTGGTATGAAGCCTTCGGATTGGGCATCCTGGGAAACATGATCCCCGTGCCGTTTTTACTGCTCTTTTTTGATTGGGGTTCCAAACTGGTGCAGAAAGTGCCCGTCGGAAAAAGATTTATTGACTGGCTCCTGAAGCGCACTGCCCGCCACACCGGCTCCATCCAGAAATACAAATTTGCCGGGCTGGCGGTTTTTGTGGCTATTCCACTGCCTTTGACCGGGGCCTGGACAGCCACTCTGCTGGCCTACATACTGGGGTTAAAATTCTGGCCGTCTTTACTGTCCATCCTCCTGGGTGTAATCGGAGCGGCAGTCATCGTGACGATTTTAACTCTTTTAGGATGGGTTGGCGCGGGTATCGCCATAGCGGCCTTAATAATTCTGGCCGCTGTAGGTGCGTGGAAGTTATAGAGTTTCAGTTATACAGTCCGGTGATTTTACTCTTTTCCGCTGCCTTCCCGCTGCTCCCAGTTCTCCAGCCATTTTTGTTTTTGGGCGATGCGCACTGTTTCATTGGTGGTTTGATAATGCCCCAGGAAATCCTCTTTAAAGGCTTTGAATTCTCCGATGGAAATGGATTTTCTGACCCTGACCATGAAGTTGTTCAGGAAAGTTAAATTGTGAATCGTGGCCAGGGTATAGGCCAGTAATTCTTCAGCCCGGAAAAGATGATGCAAATAAGCTGCCGAAAAATGACGGCAGAGATAGCAATTGCAGTCGGGGTCTAACGGACCGCACTCCTCTTTCCACCTGGCATTGCGGATATTTAAGCGTCCGCCGGCGCTGAAGAGGGCTCCATTACGAGCTATTCGCGTGGGCAGAACGCAATCAAACATATCCACTCCCAATTCTACTCCGCTCAGGATATCCTCAGGTGAGCCAACTCCCATCAGGTAGCGGGCTTTGTTTTCAGGCAAGGCCGGCAGGGTCACATCCAGCATTTGATTAGTTGCCTCTTTGGGTTCGCCCAGGCTGAGTCCACCAATGGCATAACCGGGGAAGTCCAGAGCCGTCAAAAATCTGGCTGATTCCAGTCGCCACTGGGGATTTAAGCCCCCCTGTACAATACCGAAAAGGGCCTGATCATCCCTCTGGTGAGCTTTCAGGCACCTTTCCGCCCATTTGTGAGTAGTCTCCATGGCTTCCCGGATTTTGTCTTCCTTATCAAGATGGGAAGGACAGATATCGAAGGCCATAATTACATCCGCACCCAGAGCTTCCTGGTACCGGGTAGCCAGTTCGGGGGTTATGAAGTGCTGGCTGCCGTCGATATGCGAACGGAATTTAACGCCATCCGAGTTAATATCCCGCAGGCGGGCCAGGCTGAAAATCTGGAATCCTCCGCTATCGGTCAGAATGGCTCCATCCCAGTCCATGAATTTGTGCAGTCCACCCATTTTCTGGACGACGTCGGTACCCGGTCTGAGAAAGAGATGATAGTTGTTGGCCAGAATCATTTTAACGCCGATATCGCGCAGGTGCTGGGGGGTAAGTCCTTTAACAGTGGCCTGGCTGCCTACCGGCATAAAAACCGGAGTGGCAATTGTGCCGTGCGGGGTATTCAGTTCCCCCAATCTGGCGCGAGTCTCTGTATCGGTTTTAATCAGTTTAAACCAATTGGAATATAAAATCGCAGTCTCCTTTAAAGATGGTACCTAGAGTATTATATAGGCAGACTGCCGGAATAATAAAGCGGACTTGCGGAAATAGCTTCGAGCAAATTAGAATGACTTAAGAATTGATTTTGATTATTGCAGGATGAGTAGTCTAATATATAGCTAGGTTATAGTGTATCAAAACGAGGATAACAAATGAGTGATATCGCTATCATTGATTACGGCGCTGGCAATTTGCGCAGCGTCAACAATGCGATTGTGCGGCTAGGTTACCAGGTAGAAATAAGCAACCAGGCTGAAGATATACTTCAAGCTAAAGCGGTAGTATTTCCCGGTGTAGGTGCTGCGGGAGATACCATGGCTACTCTTAAAAATTTGGGTTTAGTTCAGGTTATTCACCGGCTGGTTACTGAGGGCCGTCCTTTGTTAGGTATTTGCATCGGCCTGCAGGTCCTTTACAGCGGTACTGAAGAGGGAGGCTGGTATGATTGCCTGGACATTATCAAAGGCAAGGTCAAAAAGCTGCCAGCCGGGCCAAAAGTGCCCCACATGGGCTGGAACCAGGTAAAAACCAAGAAAGCGCATTTCCTCTTTGAGGGAATTCCGGACGGCTCCAATTTTTATTTTGTACACAGCTATTACGGAGAGCCGGAAGATAAAACCCTGGTATTGGCCGAAACTGAATACGGGATTACTTTCGCCAGTGCAGTGGGGCGGGGTAATCTGGCGGCCGTACAGTTCCATCCCGAGAGAAGCGGCGATTTGGGGTTGCAGGTTTACGATAACTTTTTCAATTTTGCCGGAATTAAGAAAAAATAATAATCAACGATTTTTAAATAGGTCACGAGGAATTAGATGCTTACCAAACGGATTATTCCCTGTCTGGATGTGAAAGGCGGCCGGGTGGTCAAAGGTGTAAAGTTTAAATCGCATCGCGATGCCGGTGATCCTGTGGAACTGGCGGCGTTTTACAACGAGGAAGGGGCTGACGAGCTGGTTTTTTACGATATCACGGCTTCCAGCGATGAGCGGCCAATTATGCTGGAGGTGGTTAAGCGAACTGCCAATAAGGTATTTATTCCCCTGACGGTCGGGGGAGGTCTGCGCACGGTGGAGGATATGCACCGCATGTTGGAAGCAGGCGCCGACAAGGTTTCCATAAATACGGCGGCGGTTTTACGTCCAGAACTGATTTCTGAAGGGGCCAAGCGTTTCGGTAATCAGTGCATCGTTTTGGGCATGGACGCCAGGCGGGTAGCGGGTTCCGATCCGGTCAGGTGGGAGGTCTTTACCCACACCGGGGCTGACGGCGGGCACAGTGCCGGAATCGATGCGATCAAGTGGGCCTGCCGAGCAGTAGACCTGGGGGCCGGTGAGATCGTGGTAAACAGCATCGATGCAGACGGCACCAAGGCGGGTTACGATCTGGAGCTTTTACGTTCAATCTCGGAGAGTGTGACAGTGCCTGTAGTGGCCAGCGGCGGAGCGGGCAAACCGGAAGACCTTTATCAAGCCCTGGTGGCTGGCAAAGCGGATGCGGTGCTGGCTGCCAGTATTTTCCATTTCGGAACCTACAGCATTCGTGAAACCAAAGAATATTTATCTCAAAAAGGTATTCCGGTCCGTTTTTAAGAGCGGCGAGGAACCGATATATGTCCAATATATTAATCATTACCAAAGAAAAAGAAAGTGGCCGCAACCTGCAGACCCGGTTGAATGAACTGGGACATGTATGCGCGGTGGCCTCCTTTAGCGATAATACCGGTGAAAGAAATCCCGGTGTCGTTCCTGAACTGGTAATGTTAGAAACCAGCGGGGCAGACCCAGCAGTTTTACAGGAACTGGCGCAAAGCTTGAAGGCCAAATACAAGGCGGTTATGCTGGCAATGGTGACCAACGAACTTCTTAACAAAGCGGACGATTATCTGGAAATGGATGACTTCATAGTCCAGCCTTTCGGTAATCGAGAGTTGGCACTGAGGATCAAGAGGCTGGTAAAAAAGGGTGAGGGTATTAACGAGATTATCCGCATCGGCGATTTGAGAATCGACCTGGACAGCTGTGAAGTCAGGGCAGCGGGCAAGACCGTTGAACTGACTTTTAAAGAATATGAACTGTTAAAATTTTTAATCAGGGAGCGCGGACGGGTCTTTACCCGTGAGACTCTGCTGAATAAAGTCTGGGGGTATGACTATTTTGGCGGAGACCGGACGGTGGATGTACATGTCCGGCGCTTGAGAAGCAAGATCGAGACCTCGGAAGAAACCTACATCGAAACCGTACGCAACATCGGCTACCGCTTTAAGAAGGACTAAACTGTTTCAACAGGTCACATGAATCAGGGCGGCCACCTTTTCACCGTCTTCGATATGCTGGTTGAATTTCTTGACTACCTGGGGAGAGGGTTCCATGGTGATATCCAGGTTGGGTTCCATCATATAGAACTCGGCATCATGGGCCAGTCTGGCCATACCCTGAACACCGGTGCCGATCAAAATAATATCCGGGACATCTTTGGCGAGAGTTTCCAGTTCACTGCGGGAAATGGTGTGGCTACCCAAGCGGCCTTTGCCCGAAGTGCGTTCTTTGACGGTACCGTCCGGCAGGATGATGACATCATGGGCATATTGCTTATCATCCACCACAATAAACCCAAAATTAAAACTATCTATTTTAGTCATCTCAATCCTCCTCTCAGGTTATAAACCCCTCCAACCCGCATAAGCTGACCATATAAACTACTATCCTCGTTAAAATTACATTATATAACAAAAAATAGCAGGGCTGAGCAATAATG
>Ga0114951_10004666_pt1 | contig 13130 bp, 12 predicted proteins | sample AM7aDNAmetaG_FD_88677 | JGI IMG/M metagenome (GOLD analysis project Ga0114951, IMG submission 88677) | Freshwater microbial communities from Finland to study Microbial Dark Matter (Phase II) - AM7a DNA metaG | ecosystem: Environmental > Aquatic > Freshwater > Lake | place: Finland: Lake Alinen...
GCCGGCTGGCGGACGAGCACAAGCTCCCGGTCTACGTCTTCACCGACGGCGACCCCTACGGCTATTTCAACATCTACCGCACGCTCAAGGTGGGCTCCGGCAACGCCGCGCACCTGAACGAGTACTTCTGCGTGCCGCAGGCGCGGTACCTGGGGGTGACCCCGTTCGACATCGAGGATTTCAACCTGCGCGACTGCACGCACCCGCTGCAGCCCGTGGATATCAAACGCGCGCAGGACGCGCTGAAGAACGACCCGTTCGTGAAGCATCACAAGGAATGGCAGCACGCGATTGCGGTGATGCTCAAGATGGGCAAGCGCGTCGAGCAGCAGGCGTTCGCCAAGCACGGGTTGGAATACGTCGTGAAGAAATACCTGCCCGCGAAGCTCAAGGCGCCGGAGAAGTTTTTGCCGTAAGAAGGACCTGGGGGACTGCAAGGACGGCAAGGACGACGACAAGGACGACGAAGCCGGATGGCCCGGCTATCCGCCGCCCACGCCTATCAACCGCCCCCCCTGGTAGATCAGCAGGCACAGCACCCAGGCCAGCCCGGTGCTGTAGAGCACCTGGAAGAAGGCCCAGCCCCAGGAGCCGGATTCGCGGCCGATGGCGGCGACTGTCGCCAGGCAGGGGACGTACACCAGGACGAAGACCATCATCACGAGGGCGGTGAGCGGGGTGAAGGCCTCCCGCGTGCGCAGGGCGGCGCCGAGCGCCGCGGGGTCGTTGTCCTCCGCGCGCATGCTGTAGAAGGTGCTCATGGAACTGACCACCAGTTCCTTGGCACCCATGCCGACGACCAGCGAAGTAGCCACCTTCCAGTCCCCCAGGCCGATCGGACGCAGCAGCGGCGCAATCGCCTTTCCCACATCAGCGGCATAACTCCCCTCCAGCGTCGAGGTGTCGCGCTCGGCGCGGCTCATCTGCGCGGCCCCCGGCGGCGTGGGGAAGCTGCACAGCAGCCAGATGACCAGCGACGCGGCGAGCACGACGGTGCCGATTTTGCGCAGGAAGAGCCATCCGCGCGCCCAGGTGTGGATGAGCAGCCCCTTGACCGTGGGGACGCGGTACGGTGGGAGCTCCATGACGAAGGGGACGGTGGGCCCCGGGACGACCCAGCGGCGGAAGAGCTTGGCCAGCCCGACCGCCAGGAGCGCGCCCAGCACGTACACGGCGAAGATCACGCGCCCGCGCATGGCAGGGGCGAAGAACGCGCCGGCCAGCAGGGTGTACACCGGAAGCCGCGCGCTGCAACTCATCAGCGGAACCACGAGCATGGTGGCGATGCGGTCGCGCCGGTCCTCGAGGACGCGCGTGGCCATGATCCCCGGCACGGAGCAGCCCAGCCCCAGGAGCATGGGGATGAAGCTCTTGCCGTGCAGCCCGATGCGGTGCATGACGTGGTCCATGACGAAGGCGGCGCGCGCCATGCAGCCGCTGTCCTCCAGCGCGGCGATGAAGAGGAAGAGCAGGAGGATGTTCGGCAGGAAGGTCAGCACTCCACCCACCCCCGCGATGACGCCATCCACCAGCACGGAGTGCAGCATCCCCGGCAGCACCGCGGGGCTGAGAAGGGCCTGAAGCCGGCTGATAAGCCACGCGACCAGGTCGGCGGCGGGGCCGCCCACGCCGAAGGTGAACTGGAAGACCAGATACATGACCAGCAGGAAGAGCGGTATCCCCAGAAGCGGGTGCGTGACCACCGAGTCGACCCGGTCGGAGACGGTGTGGCGGAACTCGACGGTGTTGCTGACGCACTCCTGGCAAGCGCCGCTGATGAAGCCGTAGCGCTGCTCGGCGATCACCATCTCCGGCTGTTCGCCGAAGATTTTCTCCAAGTGCGCGCGGCTCGCGTCCGCCGCGGCCAGCACTTCAGCGGATTGGCGTTCGCGCAGCTCCGGGTCGTTCTCGATGAGCTTCAGCGCGGTCCAGCGCGCGCTGACGCGAATCCCCGCCTCGCGCGTGGTTTCCAGCCCTGAGGCCAGGCGCGCGATCTCCTCTTCGACTTCGTTGCCGTAATGCATGGAGACCGGCCTGCGCTTCTCGCGCGCGGCGGCCAGCACGGCGTCCAGAAGCTCCGCCACCCCCTCGCCGCGGCTGCCGACGGTCTCGACGATCGGAATGCCCAGCAGTCGCGACAGCCGGGGCAAGTCCACCTTCTCGCCGCGCGCGCGGACGATGTCGCTCATGTTGAAGGCCAGCACGATCGGCAGGCCCAGTTCCATGAGCTGTGTGGTCAGGTAGAGGTTCCGCTCGAGGCTGGAGGCGTCGAGGATGTTCACCACGAGGTCGGGGGCTTCGTCGATCAGCGCGGCGCGCGCGATCCGCTCTTCGAGCGACCAGGAGGTGAGGCTGTAGGTCCCGGGCAGGTCGACGACGCGCAGCGCCACCCCCCGGTGCAGGCAATCGCCGCTCTTCTTTTCGACGGTGACGCCGGGATAGTTGCCGACGTGCTGGTGGGCGCCGGTGAGGGCGTTGAACAGCGTGCTTTTCCCGCAGTTGGGGTTGCCGGCGAGGGCGATGGTGAAACGTTCCTGAGGCATCAGGATTTGGCCGCCTGCCGGGGCGCGAGATGCTGGCAGACGCGGATTGCTCGCGCGACGACGCGCCCGACGGCGATGCGGCTCTGGCGCACCGCCAGCAGCGCGGGGCCGCCGCCGCCATTTTGCAGGATGCCGATGGAGACGCCCGGCGAAAGGCCCATTGCCGCAAGCCGGAGGCGCAGGGCATGCCCCCCTTCAACGCGCAGGAGGCGCACGCGCGCCCCCTGCGGGGCGTCGGACAGCGAGATGCCCCCCTCCCCGCTCAGGTCGACTTCAGGGCGCGATTCCTTATTCATGACGGCTCTATTCCTTCCGCGATTCCAGAAATTCCACCAGCCGGTTGAGCACTTGCGGTTCGATCGCGTGCTCGACGTGGCAGGCGTTCCGGTCCGCGGTCTTCGGGTCCAGTCCCAGCACTCGGGTGAAGAACTCGGTGAGGGTTTCATGCCTGCGCACGAGGTCGCGCGCCACGCGATGGCCGCGCTCGGTGAGCGTGATCAGGCTGTAGGGATTGTAGTTGACCAGTTTGCGCTCGCTGAGGACCTTGAGCGCGCCGTTGACGGAGGGCATCTGAACATTCATCCGGTCGGCGATCTGCTTGACCCGCGCCACGCGCTGCTGCTCGACGAGATGGTAGATCACCTCCAGGTAATCCCCCAGGCTCTCGGACAGGACGGTCGATTCCATGGCGTCTCCTTTTGTTAGGCTAGCCTAATTATAAAAGGGTCGCCTAACTCTGTCAAATCACCCCTCACCCCCGAGAGGCGCTGCGCATCCAAGCTTAAGCCGCGCATACCCAGCGTCCGAAAGGAGTTGCGGCTTGAGGCCCTCAGAAAATTCCTGCAGTAATTTTCAGCCGCTCCTTGACACGGCTGGCAAAGCGGGACTATGATCGAAGTTAGAGAGATCAGACGTTTCACCCGGATTTGTTTGGGGAGAGAAACATGGGTTCTTTGGGCTTGCCTGAGCTGATAGTAATCTTCGTCGTCCTCTTGCTCCTCTTCGGCGCGAATCGAATCCCGCAGCTTGCCCGGTCGCTCGGCAAGAGCGTGGGAGAGTTCAAGCGCGGCCTGGCGGACCAGCCGGACGCCGATGCCAAGAAGGCCGAGGAAGCGAAGAAGGGCGAAGAAGCCGGCGAAAAGAAATCCTAGAAGAGCTGATGCCGCAGCGAAGTCGCCCGAATCCTTGACGGAGTGGCCGCATGAATCTGGGTTTGCCTGAAATACTCGTCATCCTCCTGGTCATCATGCTTCTCTTTGGCCCCAAGAAACTGCCGGAGCTGAGCCGGGCGGTGGGCCGGAGCATGGGGGAATTCAAGCGGGCGATGAGCGATATGCAGGAGCAGATCGAGACGGCGTCGAACGCGGCGCAGGAGGAGAAGCCGGCCGACGCGCAGACGAAAGAGGAGAGCCCCGCTGTGGAGGAAACGGCCGCCGCTCCGGCTCAAGCGGAGGAACCGGCTCAGGCGGAGCAGCCCGCCGGGCCTGAAGAGCCGCCCCCCACTCAACCCACGTAGGACGGCGCAGGGAACGATTTCATCCGGGCGTCGCAGAGTCCCCTCTGCGGCGCTCGTTCATTTTGTGGCATCGGCAGAGGGCGCAGTCGCCGCCGGAGCGGTCGGCGCAACGCCGTTGCTGCGTCCCTGCACCTCAGCCGATTCGATGCCCGTGGGACGATAATCGGCATCCTGCGTCAGCAGAATCTGATCCACCCCCGAGCCGTCCTCGCGGTTGCCCAGCACCAGCAGATGGTCCCCCGCCGTCAGTTTCCGCAGCGGCTTCTGCAACTTCACCCAGTGCCAGGTCTTGAAGACGGAATCTTCCACCGTGCCCAGCGCTTCGCCATCGAGGGACAGATTCATCGAGTTCCCGCAGCCGCAGCACCAGTTGGCGCGCAGCCAGAGGGAGTAATCGCCGGGTTCCGTGACGTGGAGCTTGTACGTCACATCGCCGCCGATGCTGATCTCCTCATGGTTCGGCCCCTCCGGCGCGATCACGTACTTGCCTCCCGAGGCGTCCTTGTCCTCCTTCAGCACGACGGGCGCGTGGATCGCTCCGCTTTCGGCTTCGATGAGGATGCTCGGGCGGATGTCGCGCGCGATGCTGATGAGCCCCCCCTTCTTCGGGGTGGCCGTTGCGGCGTCCGAAGCGGCGGTCAGGGTGGTGGTGGGCGTGGCGGGAGCGGCGGGGCCGCCGGACGGCCCGCAACCGGCCAGCGCCAGCGCGCCCGCTGCGGCGAAAAGGATGAGCTTGTTCACTGCAAGACCTCCATAGAAACGGCGTATCACTTCATCTTATCGTTTGACGCATGGGAGGTCAAAACGGTTCCAGGGGGACGGGGAGAACCGGGCGAGACGTTGTTCATCCGCGGCCGAGCCGCGCCATCACAACCTGCTCCATCACCGCGCGCGGCGCGGGGCGGCCGGTCCACATTTCGCATTGCAGCGCCGCCTGGCGGACGAACCATTCGACGCCGCTGATGCACTGGCAGCCGGCGGCTTTGGCTTCGCGGAGCAGGCGCGTCTCGGGGGGATTATACACGGCGTCGAATACGATCATTCCCTTGCGCAGGACGGCCGCCGGGACGGGGCTCTCTTCCACATTCGGCCACATCCCCACGGAGGTGGTGTTGATGAGTATCTGCGGCCGGAGCGATCCGACGCGCTCCATCGGCGCCGCCTGCGCAGAGATTTCGCGCGCCAGGGCAACGGCCCGCTCCTGGGTGCGATTGGCGATCAGAACGTACGCGCCGCGCGCCATGAGCCCGCACGCGACCGCGCGCGCCGCGCCCCCCGCGCCGATGATGAGCGTCTCCCGGTCCTTCAGCGCCCGCGAAGGGGCGCTTCCCTCCACGCCCAGGGCGGCTTCGATGGCCCCCAGGGCGGCGGGGATGTCGGTGTTGGCGCCGCACAACCGCCCGCCGCGATTGACGACGGTGTTCATCGCTCCCGCCTGGCGCACGGTGTCGTCCACTTCATCCATCGCGGCAATGACCTCCTGCTTGTGCGGAAGGGTCACGGAGTACCCCTGCGCGTCGAGTTCGCGGAATGCGCGCACGAACTCCGCCGGGTCCCCTTCCACCTTGAACGGCAGATAGACGGCGTTCAGTCCGAGCGCCTCGAAGGCGGCGTTCTGAATGGCGGGGCTCATGCTGTGGGCGACGGGATTGGCGATTACGCCATAGAGGGCGGTGTCCGGGCCGATCTTCTTGTAACGGTAGAGGCCGCGAAGTTCCCCGGCGGTGAGTTGCCCCGGAGCCGACTCGCGCCCCGCGGCGAGCGAGGCGAAGGTGAGGAAGTTGCCGTATTTGCGCCCAAGGATGCGGCTGGCCACCCCCAACTCCCCCATGCACAGCGCGATGGTGGGGTGCTTCGTGTGGCGCAACACGCGCAGCACGCGCAGGTTGTCCAGAATGTCGTTGGCCTTGACGGCGAACTTGGCGATATCCGCCCCGGCCTGAACGAGATGCCGGTGCACCTCCTCGACGTGGTCGGGGGTGCGGGCGAAATCATGGTGCGAGATGATCAGCCGCGTGCGGGGGCCGCGGCGGATGCGCGCAGCGGAGTCCAGTTCGACATCCACGAACTCCGCGCCGAGGTCCACCCCCTGCTGGAGCAGCGCAATGCGCGCCGATTCCTCCCCCGCGTACTCCCCTCCCTCCCGCACCGGCCGGTTGGTGACGATGACCGGGCAAGGCCGGTTGCGCAGCAGCGGTTCGAGCGGCACGCCGGGGGCGAGGTCCATGCGCAACTCAAGGATGTCCGCCAACGCCGCCGCCTGCGCCATCATGGCGGCCATGCCGGACTCAGTGCGCGCGGTAATGGGGATGCAAATCATGGATCACCGTTGGTTTCGTGTTTTCCCGGCCGCCAAGGATCATATCCCATCCGCTTCGCCGGTACAACCCGCGGCGGGTGGCGCGGCGCAAGCGCGCGTCGTATAATGCCGTCGCCTCATTGAAACGGCTTCTCCTTCGCTCTTCTTCGTGGGAGTCCGGTGCGAATGACGCGGCCCGCAAGAGTCCTGGGGCGACTCATGGCATCCGCCGCAATCTGCTGCCTTCTGGCGGCCGCGGTCCGCGCGGCCGTTGACCGCGACGAGGCCGTCCGCATTGCCAGGGAGATACCCGCCGTAAACGAAGCCTTGAACGGGCTCCGGGCGACGCCCCGCGCGACGCCGCCGGCGAATAGGCGCCGCGACTGGGAAATCTCATTCTTCCTCCCCGGCGACGATCAACCGGCCATCGGCCTCTCCGTGAACGCCGACACGAAGGAGACGCACGGGTTATGGTGGAATCCGGAGACTTTCCGGCTGAACCATCGGAAGAGCGCCTCCCCATGGGATCAACTTGACTTCGCCTCGCTGCGGACGGAAGACCCGCTGGTTGTCGTGCGCGAAGTCGGGAATCAACTGCGCCTGCGACCGTACCTCGCGCGGTTCCCCGATGCGCGCCTTCACGCCGAATACGCGCCGGAAGCGAACTGCTGGGTGGTCACGGTGCATCGGCGGGGAGAGACTCTCGGCTACGTCCTGTACGCAGAGGGACAAATCCGCAAGATCGTGCTCGAAGATTACACGCTGCCTCCGAGTCCCCCCGAGCCGACGCGCGGCGAAGAAGCAGGCCGCGCAGCCTTGCCCAGCTGCACACTGGGGCTGCTCGCGCTTCTCGTCGGCATCCTGCTGTTTGCGAATCCGCGCAAACTCCGAGGCGCCCCCGCGTGGCAATTGGCGGCGCTCCTGGCGCCTTTCATTCTCCTGCCCCCGCTCGCAGTCGACTGGATGTTCGCCGCTGCGATCTGCCTGGCCGTGGTCATCATGGTCACCGTCGTGCGCGCCGCGAAAGAAGGCCCCTCCGTTGAAGTTGACGCCGGACTGGTGAACACGCGCGGCATGGCGCTGATTGCCGTGACGCTTTGCGTTCTGAGCTTTGCGTCCCTCGCCACCAAGCAGATTGGCGACGCGTCGAGTTGTGCGGCGATTGGCGCCCGCTACCTCCTTCAGGAGCATCATCTTCCGTACGGGTCGGATATCTCCTCGACGGGGTACATCGCCAACGACCGAAACACGTACGGGCCCCTGATCTATCTGGCGCATGTCCCGATGGAGGCCGCCCTGCCGACCACATACCAGGCGCAGGGGGTGCGGAGCGTCGTCGGCTCGCATGGATGGTCGGTCTATTTTGTCCGCATGACGCTGAGCGACGCTTCCCCGCGCTGCACCGCCTTGGCATTATGGGCGCTGCTGCTGCCGGCCGTCTTCCTTATCGGACGGCGCGCGGGTGGCATCCGCACCGCATGGGGATGCGTTTCCCTGAGCGCATTCATCCCCCTCATGGCCAACGGCACCTCGGGGCACATCGTCACATCGGCCGCGTTGCTCTGGGCCGTGGTGTTCCTGGATCGCCCGTTCCTTTGCGGCTCACTGCTGACGCTGGCCGCATTCGGGTCATTCTATCCGGCCTTTGCCGTTCCCTTGTGGATGGGGTGGCAGAGGCGGTCCGGCAAGTTCTGGCCGTTTGTCGCCGGAGTGGCGGTGACCGGCGTTGTGATGACCGGCCTCATGTTCCTTCTGAGTCCGCAGCAGGACGTTGCGGGCGCGCTGAACGCATTCGTGCGCGATACCGTCCTCGTTCAGGAAGGCGCCTCGGGATTTGCGGCGTCGAAGGTAACCTTCTGGGGACAGCATCCGGCGTTGCGCCTCTGGATCCAACACCCGCTGATCGTTCTCTACCTTCTGGGATGCGTTGCAGCAGCTTTCCTTCCGCGCATTCGCGACCCCAGGGGATTGCTCGCGTTGACCGTCATCCTCTTCGCAGGCACCGCATTCTGGAAATCCATGGGCCCCCTTTACGTCGATTGGTATTTCTTCCTGGCCCTGTTCGTCTTCTGCTGGCCGCGGGGCGCAACGGCCGGGCCGAATGAAAGGCTCGCGTCCGCTGCCCCGTTATGACCTGTTCGATTGGGAGGAGCCGAGACCGTGCTGATTCCGCGCTATTGGGCCAGACAGACCGCTACAACCCCCGGGCCCCGAGGAAAGGATATCACCGTGACCTGCTTCGGTTGGTCCGCCGTCAGCGAGGCCGAGGCGCAGCAGCAGGGATTGGAGCGCGCCACGCGCCATGCGGAGCGCCTGGCCGCGGGCGAGGCGCTTGAGGGCGGCTACTCCTATTCTTCCAACCCCTTGCGCGAAGAAACGCTGAAGGAATTCCCCTCGGTGGATGGGACCCCCTTTGCCGTCGTCACGCGCAACGGCTACGGCTGCCTCGTGCTGAACACGGCGCGGGTGATGTTCGTGGACGTGGACCTTCCCCCGAAGACCGCCAGCGAGGCGCTCGGCAGATTCTTCAAGAGCCTTCTCGGCAAGCACGACCCCTACCCGCGCGGGAAGGGCGAGGCATCGCGCCTGGCCCTGGTGCAGAAGGCGCTTCGCGCGGACGCCTCACTGGGGATCCGCGTCTATCAAACCGCCTCCGGTCTGCGCTACCTCATCACAAGCCATCTTGCCGACCCGGAGTCGGACGCCGCGCAGAAGGAAATGATTGCGCTGGCGGTCGATCCCGCCTACCTCAAGCTCTGCAAGGTGCAGAAGAGTTTTCGCGCGCGGCTGTCTCCCAAGCCATGGCGCGTCGGCGTGCCCCGTCCGCCTCACCGCTGGCCATTTGCCAACGCAGGCGAGGAGCAGGCGTTTCAGAATTGGCAGGCGAAGTACCTGAAGGGATGCGAGGGGAAAGCGGTCTGCCTATTGCTCAAGGAATACGGCACTCCCGTGCCGGCGCCGGAAATCGCGCAGGTGATCTCGTTTCACGACAAGATGACTGGGGCGCTGGGACTATTGCCTCTGGCGTGAGGCGAAGGGAAAGCAAAAGGGCCGGAGAAGCGCATTGCTCCCCCGGCCCGTGATCAACCAACTAGCCTACAAGCTCGCCGCGCGTGCCTTGCTCCCCTTAACGACCGGCTTCCTCCCCCGCGACAGGGAGGAGTTGATCGCCTTGAGGTACGCCAAAGCGCTGGCCTGAATTATGTCCGTGCTGACGCCGCGAGCCAGGATGCTCCGGCCATCCACTTCCACCTCGACGCTCACCTCTCCCTGGGCGTCCTTGCCCACGGTGACGGCCCGAATGCGGTAGTCCTTCAACCGCGCTTTGACCCCCGTGAGCCGCTCAATCGCCTTGTACAGGGCATCCACCGGGCCATCCCCGGTTGAGGCATCCTGCAAGCTCTCCCCCTTGAGGTTCAGAAGCCGCACGGTGGCCGTCGGGATGGAGTGCGTGCCGCTGCTGATTTGGACGCTCTCCAGCCGGTACGTCTCCTCCACCTGGGCGAACTCATCCTCGAGGATCGCCTGCACGTCCTCATCGTAAACCACTTTCTTCTTATCGGCCAGGATTTTGAAGCGGTCGTACGCGACGATCAACTGCTCGTCGGTGAGTTTGAATCCGAGGTCCTCCGCGCGCACGCGCAAGGCGTGGCGGCCGGAGTGCTTGCCGAGCACCAGGCTGCTGCGCGGGACGCCGACGTCCTCGGGGAGCATGATTTCGTACGTGCGGCGTTCCTTGAGCATCCCATCCTGGTGGATGCCCGACTCATGGGCGAAGGCGTTCTCCCCCACGATGGCCTTGTTGCGCTGCACTTGCATGCCGGTGAGGGTGCTGACCATCCGGCTGGTGGCGAACAACTTGGGGGTGGCGATGCCGGTGTCGCATTGGAAATAGTCGCGGCGCGTCTTGATCGCCATGACAATTTCCTCCAGCGAGGCGTTCCCCGCGCGCTCACCCAACCCGTTGATGGTGCACTCCACCTGGTCCGCCCCGGCCATGACGGCGGCGAGGCTGTTGGCCACGCCCAAGCCGAGGTCGTTGTGGCAATGCACGCTGATGACCGCTTTGCCGATGTTGGAAACGGTCTCCCGGAGGCTGCGGATCGTCGCGGCGTACTGTTCGGGCATGGCGTAGCCGACGGTGTCGGGAATGTTCACCGTCGTCGCGCCCGCGTCGATGACCGCCTCCACCACTTCGGCCAGGAAATCCGGCTCGGTGCGCGAGGCGTCCTCGGGCGAGAACTCGATGTCCCGGGTGTACTTCCCGGCGTGGCGCACGCTGTCCACGGCGATGCGGACGATTTCGGACTTCGCCTTGCGGAGCTTGAATTTCCGGTGGATCTCGCTGGTGGCGCAGAAGACGTGGATGCGCGGCTTGCGCGCTTTGGCCAACGCCTCGCCGGCGCGGTCGATATCCTTCTCGACCGAACGCGCCAAAGCGCAGATCGTCGGGCCTTTGACCGCCTGCGCAATGGCCTGCACCGCCTCGAAGTCGCCGGGGGAAGTGATCGGGAAACCGGCTTCGATCACGTCCACCTTCAATTGCGCCAACTGGCGGGCGATCTGGATTTTTTCCGGGAGGTTCAGGCTGGCGCCGGGGGATTGCTCGCCATCCCGCAGCGTGGTGTCGAAGATGATGATGTGTCGCATGGTTTTCTCCGTAACAGGGGCCGACTGCATGACCGGCGGCCTTCGCAGCGAAGACCGCTCTGGAACGTCCTTCAGGCAGAGGGCGCCAGCACACCGCGGCGGATGGAGCCGGTCGCAGGAGACCGGCAAACCGCCGCGGCAAACACCTCGTGACTATTTTGGCGAGCCAAGCATGAGCACATCAAGTGGTCCTTGCCGAGTGTTCAGGATCATACGCCGTCAAACGCTTTGAGAAGGTCACCGCGCAAAACATCCTGGGCTATTGCCCAAACGTCTCAATGTGGAACTGGAGCGCGGACTTGAGGTCCGCCACCGCCGCCTCGTACGTGTCACCCTCCCCGACAATCACGCCCTTGACTCCAAGCGGATAGGCGACGTACCCGTCGGGGTGCTTTTCAACCACAATCTTGAGCATTCTCATGGATCACCAACCTCCTCACTCAGGTACCCCATCATATCATGGGCTACCTGCAAGGCCAACGTCTTTCATCTCCTCAGACGCGAACGCCGAAGCTTGCTTGGGCTCCGGCGTTCGCGGCACGGCCTGTGGTGTCCCTCGCGGGGGACGTTACTTCTTCGCCTTCTTGCCGGACGCCTTGCCCCAGTTCTCCGGGCGCAGGGAGCGGACGGCTTCGCCCGCCCGCCACATTTCGGAGTCGTGGATGACCTTGAGCTCTTTGCCCAGTTTCTGGCGATAGTCCGGAGCGCTGTTGATCTTGAGCGTGCGCGCGCACTCCTTGCCGGTCTTGACGGAGTTGTACAGATTCTTGAAGACGGGCTCGACGGCCTTCCTGAAGATCGGGGACCAGTCGAGCGCGCCGCGCTGCGCCGTGGTGGAGCAGTTGGCGAACATCCAGTCCATCCCGTTCTCCCCCACCAGCCGGATGAGGCTCTGGGTCAGTTCCTCGACGGTCTCGTTGAACGCTTCGCTGGGGGTGTGGCCGTGCTTGCGAAGCTCGTTGTACTGGGCTTCCATCACGCCATCCAGGCAGCCCATGAGCACGCCGCGCTCGCCGACGAGATCGCTGGTGACTTCATGATCGAACGTGGTCGGGAAGAGGAATCCGCTGCCGATGGCCACGCCGAGGGCCAGGGTGCGCTCGAGCGCGCGGCCGGTGGCGTCCTGGAAGACGGCGAACGAGCTGTTGATGCCGCTGCCGGAGAGGAAGTTGCGGCGCACGCTCGTGCCGGAGCCCTTCGGCGCAACCAGGATGACGTCAATGTTCTTGGGCGGAATCACCTTGGTCTGCTTCTTGTACACGATCGAGAAGCCGTGGCTGAAGTAGAGCGCCTTGCCCGCGGTCAAGTGCTTCTTGACGCGCGGCCAGAGGATTTTCTGTGCGGCGTCGCTGACGAGGTATTGGATGATGGTGGCGCGCTGGACGGCCTCTTCGATGTCGAAGAGGGTCTTGCCCGGCTTCCAGCCATCCTTGACGGCCTTGTCCCAGTAGAACTTATCGCTCTTGGACTGGCCGATGATGACCGGCACGCCGTTGTCGCGCATATTGAGCGCCTGGGCGGGGCCCTGGACGCCGTATCCGAGGACGGCGATCACTTCATCCTTGAGCACTTTGCGGGCGCGAGCGAGGGGGAATTCATCGCGCGTCACCACGGTTTCCCACACGCCGCCGAAATTCATCTTGGCCATCTCAATCTCCTGTCCTGTGAATGTCCGCTGCCGGGCGCGCCCTGCGGCGGCGCCGCCCCAACAGCCATAATCCGTTGTAGAGCTTCAGAATGCTAACAAACCGGCGAATACGAATCAAGCAACGCTATCCGCCGCGCGCCATCGCAACCAGTCCCGTGCGCACCATTTCCCGGATGCCGTACGGGCGCATCATCTCGACGAACGCGTCCACCTTGGCCTCCGGCCCGGAAAGCTCGACCATCATGTCTCCCGGGGAGATGTCCACCACCTTCCCTTCGAAGACTTCGACCAGGGCGACCACCTGCTGGCGGTTCTCGTTGTTGCAGCCGACTTTGATGAGCGCCTGCTCGCGCTGGACGATATCCTTCCCGGCGAAGTCGCTGACCTTGATGACGTCAATGACCTTGCCGAGCTGCTTGCGCACCTGCTCCAGAATCGCGTCGTCGCCGGCGACCACGATGGTCATGCGCGACA
>Ga0114951_10004667_pt1 | contig 13129 bp, 9 predicted proteins | sample AM7aDNAmetaG_FD_88677 | JGI IMG/M metagenome (GOLD analysis project Ga0114951, IMG submission 88677) | Freshwater microbial communities from Finland to study Microbial Dark Matter (Phase II) - AM7a DNA metaG | ecosystem: Environmental > Aquatic > Freshwater > Lake | place: Finland: Lake Alinen...
GGCTGACCAAGCAAAACCTGAAATCGGAAACTTGAGACGTGATTAAACCACAAACTACACCAAATGAAGCTGAAGTAGATTGTTGATTTTTTGGAAAATTTGGTGTGATTCGTGTCTTTCGTGGTTTACCTGTTTTGCACTGTGGGTTCACGTTTCAACTTTGTTTTCCGCCTTCCGCTTTTTTGTGAGTTCTGCGCCTTTTCGCGGCCAGTCAGTTTTGTCGGGTTTCCGGTCTCTGGTGTCACGTTTCAAGTTTCCGCTCTCCGAGTTGCGCTTTGCGTTAATCGCCTTCTGGTTCCCCCCAAAATTGGCAATCGGCAATCGGCAATTGCAAATACTTGGCGGTTATCTGTGTTCATCTGTGGCTCGCTTTCTGTTTAAGTTTTGCGTCTTTTGTGCTTTTTTGCGGCTGAAGTTTATCAGCATTCAGGTTTCAGGTTTGGTTACCGCTTTCATTGCTGCCACCGTGGTTCGTAACGCGGCGGTGAAATCCACCTTGTCCACAAAGCCTGCCGCCCGCAGTCGCGTGATGTCCGCGCGGGAATGTTTCACGTCGCCGGCTCGCTCGGCAGCGTGGCGGATTTCCGAGCGTGAATCGGCCAGTTCGCAGATGGCCGTGGCCAGTTGGTTGATGGTGATGGCTTCCCCGCCGGCGACGTTGCAGACGCCCGTGGCGGCGGATTGTGTGGCCAGAAAAATATTCGCGGCGGCGACGGTCTGCACCGGCACAAAATCGCGCGTCTGTTCGCCGTCGCCGTAAATCGTCAACGGCTCATTTTTTAAGGCGCGTTCGAGGAACGCCGGGACGGCGGCGGCATACTGGCTGCGCGGGTCCTGACGCGGGCCGAAGACATTGAAGTAGCGCAGGCTCACTGTGGCCAGTTTTTTTTCGCGCGCAAACATGGCGCAGTAAAATTCCCCGTCCAGCTTGGTTACCGCGTAGGGGCTGACCGGTTCCGGCATCATCGTTTCCACCTTCGGCCCGGCGGGATTGTTGCCGTAGATGGCGGCAGAACTGCTGAACGCCAGCTTTTTCACCCCGGCGCGCGCGGCTTCCTCCAGCACGATGAGCGTGCCGGTGGTGTTGACCTCCACGCATTCCACCGGCTGAAGCATGGATTCCGGCACACTCACCATGGCCGCGAGGTGGAAAACATAATCCACGCCCGCCATCGCGCGGCGCACGGCCTCGCGGTCAAGGATGCTGCCTTCAATGAATTCACTGCGGAAGCCGGCGAGATTGTGCCGATGTCCGGAACGCAGATTATCCAGCACGCGCACCTCGGCACGCCCGTGGAGCTGCTCCACGATGTGGCTGCCGATAAAACCTGCGCCGCCGGTGACGAGAATCTTCATTTGCAAAGCGTTGGTTTGGTAACAGTTATTTTCACCAGGTTGTTTGTAATACGATAAGTGGGCGGATTGAGGCATCAAAGTTTTATTTACCTTTCCGGCTCCCAATAAAGCCGCGCTCCGTGAACACTAGGGCAGATCCGGAAAAAAGATTTTACCTGCTGTTGAGGATGTTTGATAATCACATGGAAATGTCATTTTTTCAGTTTGCTCACGGATTATGAACTCAAACCCAGAACATTTTCCGAAGATTTTCTTCGTAAATGATTACCCGCCCGGCTCCCAGATTTTGGCTGACTTAATCCGGCAATTATTGCTGGGTTATCCCACCGAAAAAATTGCCTGGTGGTATAGTCGCCAGACCCCGGTTTATGCCAAGCCTGACCTGCAGGCGGGTAGTTTGTATCACTATCCGCTGCCAGCCAAGCTGGTGCCGAATCAGAGATGGACCAAGGCGAAAAGTTTGTTCATGGAAAAAATCTGGGTGCCGCTGGCGGCTCGACGCTTGCGCCAGGCTATTGCCGAAGCAAAACCAGACCTCGTTTGGGTTTTTTGCAATGCCCATTGTTGGTCTGGCGTTGCCGCTACGGTAGCGAATTTGCACGGGGTCCGGCTCCATGTTTCACTTTGGGATTATCACGATATTAGCGGCGGGCTGCATGCCTTGGGGAAATCGCGCGCCCAAAGGTTTATGGATCATGCCTTCCGATTAATCAAACGGGCGGACACTTATGACACCCTGTGTCCCTCGTCAATCGAGGAAATCCATCTGCGGACCGGCCGGAATGATGGTTTGATGGTTCATTCTGGTTTTGAAGCAGTTCATCTCCAGGCGCTGGCGCTGAATGCCCTTCAACCTGCGGACGAAGACGAAGTTTTGCGCTTGGCGTATGTTGGCACCATCATTTCCGAAAAGGGTTTTTTCAGAACGCTGGCCGCCTTGGAAAAAATCCGCAACTCGCAAAAGCGAAAAGTGGTCTTGGAGTTTTTTGGCAACCGTAATTATCGCAGCCGGTCTTGGTTTAAGCCCGACTGGATGGTGGAACATGGGCTGTTCACCGATCAAGGTTTGATTGATGCGGTGCGCCGTTGTTCCTGGGGGATTGTGGTGATGGATCCCGACGGCGAAGATTTGCCCTACAGCCGGTTCAGTTTTCCGAACAAGGTGGGCACCTATCTTTCCGCCGGCGTTCCGGTGCTGGGTTTTGGCAACCCGCAATCCTGCTTGGTGCGGATGATGCAGGAACATGAATTCGGTCGCTTCACGACGTCAACCAACGCACCGGAGCTGGAGCAGTTTTTCCTTGAATCGTTACAAATTTTGTCTCCGCGGGAAAAATTTCGGGCGGGCATTCTCCGCTGTGCGCAAACGGAATTCGACGCCGCCGCGATGCGCGCCCGGCTTTGGCAACTGTGGGGTGTGAAGTGAGCGGTCTTAACTGAGCGGCTGTTCCATCCCGATGCGGTAGCCGCGCAGCGTTTTCTCCACAAACTGCGGCCACGAAAAAGCTTTCGCCCGCGTCAGGGATTTTACCTTAAGGTCGTCCTGCAGCTTTGTGTCGTTGGCTAGGCTTAACATGGCTTGGCACCACCTATCGGTGTCCTTGGGCGGTAGCAGGATGCCGGCCCCACCCACGACTTCTGGGATTGAAGTGGTGTTGGAGGCGATGACCGGCGTGCCGCATTGCATGGCCTCCAGCGGCGGCATTCCAAAACCCTCGAACAACGACGGAAACAGGAACGCCCGTGCCCCGCTGCAGATTGCCGCCATGTCCGCGTCCGGCACGCGACCGGCCAGAATCACGCGGGCTTGGGCGCGCGGATATTTTGCGAGCGCAGCCTGGGCTTCGGGGTTGCGCTGCGGATTGGGCCCGACAATCACCAGGCTCATATCCGGCAGATCCCCCGCTTCAACCAAGCGGCCGAAGCAGTGAATCAGATGCGCAAAATTCTTGTGCGGCGCGTGGGCCGAGACGGACAAAAAATAGGGATTTTCCGGGATGTGATAGCGGGCGCGGCAGGCCGCGAGTATTTGTGGATCGGTTTCGGGATAAAAAATGGCTTCATCCGCCGCCAGCGGCGTCACAAAAATCCGTTCCGCCGGAATTTTTGAGAATTTCAGGATATCCTGCTTCACCGTTTCCGAAACGCAGAACGCAAAATGATCCGGCGTCAGGCATCCCCGCAGATCGTCCATGAACCGTGCATCGCCCGCGTGGAAAAATTCCGGAAACATCAGCGGGTTGAAATCATGCACCGTGATAAATTTCCGCAGGTGGCTGACTTGCCGCACGGCGGCGGGAAACGGCATGTGCGGTGTGTGATAGATGTCCGCGTCCCGGAGCAGTTCGGGCGTCAGGCGGGCCTCGCCGGTGCAGCAGGCTTGGGCGGTGCGGGCTAGGCTCCAACGCCAGACGCGTGCGGACAGATGACGATTGGTGATTGAGCGCTGAACCACCTTGGAAATACGTAATCCCAGCCGGCTGAAGCGCAGCTGGCCCGGCCGGCAACGCAGCTGGATTTCCGGCACGTCCTTTCGTCCGGCCAAAAATTCCTCCGCGCCGGCCAGATGCGAAGTGGCGACACAGGAAAGTTCGCATTGGCCGGAGGTGCGTAACCCTTCGAAAAGATGCCAGCCGACCCGCTCCATGCCGCGCCATACTGATGGGGCATGGCCCAGCAGGGAAATGTCCAGCAGCACCCTGGGCTTCATTCCGGTTCGCTTTGGGATGTTCATGCTTGCTGCTTCCGCCGCCAACCACCGCTGGAGCTAGATTGGATTCGCTTGATGTTCACGCTGGTTATTTATGGTGCCGGACTTCCCGCTGCCGACTCAATCCAATTTTCCGCCCGCTTTCTGTTTTTACTTTGCGCCTTCTGCGGCTGGTTGTCGCCATTTTCATCATCTTTCCCCTTCTGTGCTGATCTGTGTCCAGCTGTGGCTCGCTTTCCGCCTTCACGATTCACGATTCACGTTTTCGCATTCCGCTTGTGCTTTTTTGCTCCGCTTCCGATCCCGTCAAATAAATTTTCAATTATTTTTTGGCGTCATCTGGCAGCTGGTGGCAGCTAAACGACCGCTCCTGGCAGCTGGATGCAGGACACGCCTTTCACCGCCCGTCGTCCTGCCCAAACCTGTGCTATAACTTTGGCCTATGCACACACCGGAAACCCGTGAGAAATTCATCGAACGCCGCGCCCAGGGCTGGCCCCTGGCTCGCCTCGTCACCGAGTTGGGCGTCGCCCGCAGCACCCTCATCGAATGGAGCCGCCAGCTCCGGTTCGAAATCCAGAACCGCCGCGCGGTTGAGCTGGAGGCGCTGGCTGAACGGTTGCTGGGCACCCGCCAATCCCGCGCCGCTGCCTTGTCCGCCCGGCTGGCCCTCATTGAGGGGGAGTTGAAAAAACGTGATCTCGCCCAGGTGTCCACCGCGCGTCTGTTGGCGCTGTCAGCCGCGCTTCAGCGGGAGTTGCGGGCGGAGCTGGGCGATTTCCGCTGTGCCTCGCCCCTCAAGGACATTCCCTCGGATGAATACGTCGAGGAAATTCAGGAATGGACGCTGTGAGTGTTTCAGTTCAGGTTTTAGATTTCAGGTCTCGGCGATCAAGTTTTCGCTTTCCGCTTTTTTATGCGCCTCTCCCGCTCCTTGAACCGTCGGGCTGGCCGCCGCCTCGGGGCGCTGCTCACCCGGCGGCTGGATGGCCGGCCGTGGCGGCGTCCGGATTATCTGGCGGAAGTCTGCGGCCTGATCCAACGCTATCTGCGTTTGCGAAAAAAGAGCGCGGCCGCTGAGCCGCATTTGTTCGGCCGGCACGCCGCAGCCTATTATCAGGATACGCTGCGGGAGGAGCGGCGCCAGCGGGAGATTGCGGCGGCCTTGGATCGGATTTACGGGCCGCCCGCTGCCGGGGAATCGCCGGGTCCGACCATCTGGCAGGAGCGTTACGAAATCCCGCCCGACAAAATGAAATTTCATCGCCGGTGGTTCCGGGAAAAATATGGCCCGGAATGATTTCTCTGGAATCGGCCTTGAATTAAGACCGGAAAGTGACCGGAAACCGACCGGTTTTTGCGCTGAGTGCTTTGGTTCCCATTTCCGCTTTCCGCCCTCCGCTGTTTGTTGTGTGTCTTCTGCGCCTTTTTGCGGCCGGCAATTTGATTTCCGCTTTTGCCTTACAGCCGGTTCCACCAGATGGGCGTGGGATGCGGCACATCAAATGTCACGCGCTGCTCGGGGCTGGCCTTGGTGTAAATGGCGTAGCTCGTGGCTTTGAGGCTGAAATGTCCGTGCACCAGCCGGCGCAGTCGGTGGTTCAGAATCCACAGCGGCTTCAGCGTGCGCAGCCAGAGTGGAATCATCGCCCGGGTCTCGGCCATCTCGCGGATGGCGTTCGGCTTGAGGTTCATGTTTTCGCCGGTGTCGGCAAAGGTGGAGGTGAAGTCATCGCTGACGGCCATCGGCACGCCGTTTTTCATCAGGGCGAGGATCCAGTGAAAATCTCCCAGGTCGCGCCATTTCGTGTCGAAGAAGATGCCGCGCTGGGCGATGACTTTGCGCCGGATGAAGATGCCGCTGGTCAGGACCGGAAAGCGGAACCAGATCTGTTGCGCGTTGGGCACCATTGAGTGCCGGTGGCAAAGATATTTGCCGTCGCCGTCGGTGACAATGCTGCCGGCGAGCAGCACCTCGATGTCGGGGTTGGCGAGGAAAAATTTTTCCACCGCCGCGAGCGCGCCGGGCAGGTATTGCTCATCGCAGTTCAGATACGCGAGGATGTCGCCGGTCGCGCGGCGATAGCCGCGGTTCACGGCATCATACATGCCGCCGTCCTTCTCGATGAACGCCTTTACCCGCGGGTCGTGCGGCAGCCAGTCGCCGGTGCCGTCGTCGGAGCACGAGTCCTGCACGATGTGCTCCAACTCAACTTCCTTTTGATCGGCGACGGAGGCGATGCACAGCTTGAGCCAGGCGGCGTTGCGGAAGCTCGGCGTGATGATGGAGAACTTCAGTTGCTTCGGCTGCGGCCGGCCCTGGTTTTCCATGGCGCGCAAATCCATCCGGATGCGGCTGAGCAGCAGCACGAACATCTCCAGCAGAAAAAAGCGGCCGAAGCCGTTCCAGATCCAGACGAACATCGATCGGTAATCCGTGTCGCCCTCGTATTGGATTATCGGTGCCGTCACCGAAGCGAGCAGCGCGAACAGCGTGGCCCACCGCGCGTTGGCCAGCAGGGCCAGCACCCCGCAGGGAATCGCGTAGAACGGGATGAACATCAGGTGCGGATTCGAATGCAGGTGCGCAATGACCGTGACCTCAAATATAGCGCCGGCCAGCAGGACCACGTCCCAGTGCTTCTTCACGTCGCGCAGGAACGACAGTTTTTCATCCATCGCGCCGGTGGGCGGGCTCACCACCCAGTTTTTCAGCAGCCGGTAGAGGCGCAGCCAGTTCAACGGCAAAAATTCAAAACCCGCCCGCACGGACGCGTCGTAAAGCGTCAGCATCCGGCCCATCACGAAATGCCACGAGCGCTCCGTCCACTTCGGTTCCTCCAGGCTGGCGGCGGTCGCGGCTGGGAGCCAGTTGGCCTGCAGCCGTTCCCATCGGTGGCGGTAGCGCTCCAATTTTTCCGCCACGGCCGGCCGCACCAGCTCCCGCGTGTATTTTTGGCGTTCGATGACCCCGCGCCGGAGATACGCATGGTGCGGAGCCTTGTAGATGGTGGATAAATCCGCTTTGTTCAGCTCCAACATCTGCGGCGCGTAGGGCACGTTCAGAAACGCGCACAAATCCCGGCAGGTCTTTTCCGTATGATCCACGATGTCCGCATAATTCACCCGGAAGACCCGCGCGCCGGCGCGCTCGATGGCCGCCGTCTGGCGGATGAGCTGCTCCTGGTGATAAATCATCCGGCTCAACATCCCGGACTTGCCGAAAAACCGCGACGTCTCCCCGGCCTTCAGGATGCTCCGGTAAACCTCCACCGGATTCCGCCAGACGATGATGAAGGTCGCGCCGGGATAATGCTGCTGCAATTGCACCAACCGGTCGCAGTAAAACGGCGATTTCTCCCCGCAATGCTCCGCCCCCTTCAGCGCGCCAAAGGCCCGATAGAGATCCGTCGCCGACCGGATGTTCGCCAGCCCCGAGAGGTCGCCATCCGTTACGAGGCGGTGGCGCGTCAGCGACTCGTTGTAAAAATCAATCCGTTCCGCCCAGTTGCGCCGGAACCGCGCGCTCAACATCGGACGCGGAAAATTCCAAATGTCGCACTCGAACATGAGCGACACTTTGGGGTTCAGGTTCAGGATGGAGCACAGCAACGACGTGCCGGAACGGAAGACGCCGACGACAAACAGGGGTTGTTCATTTTTCATCAATTGCGAGCGTGGCGACCATCCTACCGGCAATCGCTTGGCGCACGCAAATGATTAAGTTCAACATTTCCGCGTCAACCGCCCTGCGCGCCGGCAGCGGGCGGCGGCCGGACGACCAGGCCACCGGTGCCAGAAATGCGCTTAGCCGCCAACCGGGTCGCGACCGCCAATCCCCGCCGACCGCGCCAGCGGAATGGTTAAATGTCCACTTCCTAGCCAGCGGACGCCAGCCAACCGTTTAGAAGATCGCCGCGATGGCAGCGGAGGGCAAAACAAGGCTTTTTTGGTGCCCGCTGTGGTAGCGGAGGGCAAAACAACGTTGTTTTGGTCGCCGCTGTGGCAGCGGGTGGCAAAAAAACGTTTTTTCATGGCCCGCTAAAATAGCGGACGGCAAAAAATCGTTCTTTTGGTCATCGCCGTGGCGGCGGACGGCAAAACAACGTTTTTCCGGTCACCGCCGGCTTGGCGGATGGCAAAAGAAGGACTGGCCGGGCGGGGGCGGGCGGGAAAATGTCCGTTCATCACTTCCCCGCCGCTGCGGATGCCGGAAACGTCCCGTTGCCGCCAAAATATCTTGTAACGCCGGGCGCAGGCTTTAGTCTGACGTTCTGGTTCAACCCGCAAAATGGCCAACCCTACCAAAGTATTCTGGCTCTTCGGTCGCTCCGGCGCGGGCAAGACCACGCTCGCCCGCCGGCTGTTGGACGGATTGCAGAACCGTGCCATCCCGTCCATTTACCTCGACGGCGATGAGATGCGTTCCTCGCTGTGTTCGGACCTCGGTTTCACCTCCGCCGCGCGCCTCGAAAACCACCGGCGCATCGCGGAGGTGGCGCGGTGGCTGACCCAGCAGGGACTTAACGTGGTCGTGTCCACCATGGCCCCGGAACACAGTCAGCGCGACCTCGTCAGCCAGACGCTCGGCTCCCGACTGGTCTGGTATTACATTCACGCGCCGCTGAACATTTGCATCGAGCGGGATCCCAAGGGCATTTACAAGCGGGCCAAAGATGGCGAAATCAAGCAGTTGATTGAATATCCGTTCGATGCCCCACGTCCTCAGGAGTGCGCGCATTACATTGATACCTCGGTGCAGAATGCGGATGACTGTTTCCAAATCATCTTGGAAACGACACAGGCCCATCTGGCCGATTACATCATCTGACCCGCCGCCGGAAGCGTGGCCTCACGCCGGCGTCCGGAAGCGCTGCGCCACGGGAATTCGCCGGCCCATGCCGAACGCGCGCGGCGATACCTTAAGTCCCGGCGCGGCCTGGCGGCGTTTGTATTCGCTGAAATTGATTTTGTTCACCACGTCGTTCACCACCGCCGCGTCAAAGCCGCGTGCGATGATTTCCGCCTTGCCGAGATTCTTCACCACATACAATTCCAGGATGGCGTCCAGAATTTCATACGGCGGCAATGAGTCCTGATCCTTCTGCCCCGGCCGCAGCTCCGCGCTCGGCGGTTTGGTGATGGAATCGCTGGGGATGATTTCGCGCTGGCGGTTCACCCATTGGGAAATTTTATAGACATCGGTCTTTAACACGTCCGCGATGGGTGCCAGCGCGCCGTTCATGTCGCCGTAAAGTGTGCAGTAGCCCACGGCCATCTCGGACTTGTTCCCGGTGGTCAGGACGAGCCCGCCAAATTTGTTCGACAGCGCCATCAGGGTAACGCCGCGCAGCCGCGACTGGATGTTCTCCTCGGCTTCATTGGGCTTCGTGCCGGCAAAAACTGGGTGCAACTGAGCCTCCACCGCGTTGAAGACCGGCTCGATGGGCAGGACTTCGTAACGAATGCCCAAATTCCGCGCCAGCTTCTCGGCGTCCGTCAAACTGCCGCCGCTAGAATAACGCGCGGGCAGCGAAACACCCCAGACATTTGCCGCGCCCAGCGCGTCGGCCGCAATGACCGCAATGAGGGCGGAATCTATGCCGCCGGACAGTCCCAGAATCACTGACTGGAACCCGCATTTGCGGACATAATCGCGGATGCCCAAAGACAGCGCCGCGAACAGCAGCTCCTCGCGCGGTGGGAATTGGAGGGCATTTTCAATTTTGAATTTTGAATTTTCAATTGTTTCCAGCTCGACGACCAGAATTTCCTCGGCAAAACCTTTGCCCAGCGCCAGCACCTCGCCGCGCGCATCCAGGGCAACGCTGTGGCCGTCGAAAATCAATTCATCATTCGCCCCCACAGCGTTGACTTGGGCGAGGGGAATTTTTTCATCGCGCGCCACGCGCTTCAGCATTTCCAGCCGCGTGCGCTCCTTGCCGTCATGCCAGGGGGAAGCCGAGAGATTTAAAATCATCTCCGCCCCCTGCGTAATCAGCTCGCGCACCGGATCGCGGCGATACAGTCGCTCGGGCCAGAAGTCCTCGTCGTTCCAGATGTCCTCGCAAATCGTGATGCCGAGCTTGCGGCCGTTAAAAACGAACGGCTCAATCTTTTTCGCCGGCTCGAAATAGCGGTCCTCGTCAAAAACATCGTAAGTCGGCAGCAGGCTTTTGGTCGTGCGCCAGACAATCGTTCCGTGCTGCAAAACGGCGGCGGCATTTTTCAGCGCCCGGCCGGGACGTTCGGAATTTTTTTCGACATAGCCGACGCACAGCGGAACCGCGCCAATGTGCTGCGCCGTGGCAGCCAAAGCCGCGAGGTTGGCCTCGACAAAATCTTCGCGCAGCAGCAGATCGCGCGGCGGGTAGCCGCACAGAAAAAGTTCCGGCGCGAGGACAAATTCCGCGCCGCGCGCCACGGCCTCGGCGTAGGCGGACAGCAGTTTGTCGCGGTTCGCCGCGAAGGCGCCGATGGTGGGGTTAAGCTGGAGCAGGCCGGTTTTCAACCGCGCAAGACTAACGCCGCCGGCGCGTTTCTGAAACACGAAAGTTGCGCCGACGGGTTGCCCGCGCCGCACCGTCGCGGTAACATGGCCCTGATTCCCGAAACTTATCGCGCGGCCCGTCCGTCCGATGCTGAAACAAATAACACCCGTCATCCGCCATGAAAAAAATGTCCCTGTTCATCAACCATTACCCGCAGCCGCGCCGCGCGTGTTTCCTGTTGTTGCTATGGCTTGGGCTTGTTTCCGCAGCGGCCCTGAACGCAGCGGCGGCGTCCACCACTGGAGTTTATAACGTCCGCGATTTTGGTGCCGCCGGCGATGGCCAGCAGCTCGACAGTCCGGCAATTGATAAAGCCATTTCTGCCGCCGCCGCCGCGGGTGGCGGCACGGTGCTGGTGCCGGCGGGAACTTATTTGAGCGGTTCCATCCACCTCCAGAGCAACATCCACCTGCTGCTCGATGCCGGCTCGGTGATCCTTGGCGCACCGCAGAAGTTGAATGCTTACGATGAAACCGAGACCTTTCCCGGCATCGCGTATCAGGACGGCGGCCATTGCTATTTTCATAACAGCCTGATTTGGGGTGAAAATCTCACCAACGTCTTCATCAGCGGCCACGGCCTGATTAACGGCGGCGGCTTGGAGCGCGACCCAAAAATTTTGGACGAGATGTGCGGCTACAAACATTTTCCCAAGCCGAACACGAAAAGTTATCCGCCCGTCCGTATCGGCAACAAATCCATCGCGCTCAAGCTCTGCCGGAACGTGGTGATCCGTGACATTACGATTTTTCACGGCGGACATTTCGGGATTCTCGCCACCGGCTGCGACAACCTGACGATTGACGGCGTGACGCTCGACACAAACCGCGACGGCATGGATTTGGACTGCTGCCGCAACACCATCGTTTCCAACTGCCGCGTAAATTCGCCGCGCGACGACGGCATCTGCCCGAAAAGCACCTGCGCACTCGGTGAATTTCGGCTTACGGAAAATTTGACCATCGTCAACTGCCAGGTCTCCGCGTTCGAGGAAGGCACCCTGCTCAACGGCACGCTCAAGCCGGCCAAGGGCGGTGTCGGGCGGATCAAGTTCGGCACCGAGGCCAGTGGCGGTTTTCGCAACTGCACCATCGCCAACTGCACGTTCCGCAGTTGCCGCGGCTTCGCGTTGCAGGAGGTGGATGGCGGCATTTTAGAAAACATCACCGTCAACAACCTCGCGATGACCGATGTGGTGGATTACGCGATTTATCTCACAACCGGCAAGCGCAACCGCGCGCCGGGCGTGACGACGCCCAGCCGCATGAAAAATATTTTGATCTCCAATGTCATCGCCGATGGCGTCAGCAAAATGAGCGGCATTCAAATCATGGGCCTGCCGGAGCAGCCCATCGAAGGCGTGCGGCTGGAAAATATCCGCCTCATCAGCAAAGGCGGCGGCACGGCCAAGGAAGCCGCCGTCATTCCGAAGGAACTGGGTGATGGCTATCCGGAACCGGGCAAGCTCGGCACGCTGCCCGCCTACGGAATTTTTGCGCGGCACGTCCGCGACTTGGAGCTGGCGAACATCCACCTGAATTTTGCCAGCGCCGATTTGCGTCCGGCGCTGGTCTGCTCGGATGTCAGCGGATTGGAAATTGACAACCTCAAGCCGCAGACCGCCGACGGCGTGGTGCCAGCACGATTTGAAAACGTCAGCGACCCGGTCATCCGCAACTCGCCCGCATTGAAGTGACCCCACTTATCGCGGCAGTTGATCCGTGCGAAACGGTGCGGCCGGCAGCCCGTTGGTATTGCACAGATTGACGGACGGATTGTCCGCCCACGCGTAACGGACATACGCCGGGCTGGCAACTTCCGGGCTGCTCACTACCACGGTGTCGCGTTCCAGTGTTGCGCTGGCCGGAAAGAAATTTCCTTCCGCTCCGGCAATTTCAAATCCAGCTGGTGCCAATCCATCGCGACTAATCAAACCACCTTCGGCATGAGCGAAGCGCACGCGGATGGTGTTCTTTTCCACCGTGCAATCGGCCATCACCGGCCCGCTTGCGTTGACCGGCTGATGATAAGTGTCCGCGAGCGCGAGCAGTGCGAGACGGTGCCCAACTGCCTGTTTATTTTTTGAATGCAGGCTACCGGACTCGCCAATGTCCAGCGTGACTGCCATGCCGGTGTTCGGGATTTTCAGGCAGGTGGACTGGCCTTCGCGGAAAAACGCCCAGCTCTTTTGTGAGGCATCGCTGGGATTGCTCCAGTTCGGAAGCTGCACAAAATAAAACGGGAGATCGCCCGCGCCCCAATCCTGGCGCCAGCTTTCAATCAGCCGGCCCTGTAAATCAGCGTATTCCCTGGCGCCACTTGGGCCATTACCGGCGTTGCCTTCGCCCTGATACCACAGCATACCCTTGATGCGAAAACGAATCAGCGGGTGAATCATGCCGTTGTAAAGCCGGGCGGGAAAAAAAGCGGCGATGGCCGGCGGCGCGGGCTTGTCCTTGTAGCTTTCCAGCGCTTGCCGGTAGCCGGGAAAATTTTCAAGAATTTCCAGCGA
>Ga0114951_10004668_pt1 | contig 13124 bp, 8 predicted proteins | sample AM7aDNAmetaG_FD_88677 | JGI IMG/M metagenome (GOLD analysis project Ga0114951, IMG submission 88677) | Freshwater microbial communities from Finland to study Microbial Dark Matter (Phase II) - AM7a DNA metaG | ecosystem: Environmental > Aquatic > Freshwater > Lake | place: Finland: Lake Alinen...
ATAAGGGACCATCATACTCATCAACACCTTCAATACTGTGAGCGAGGAAAACGAAATATACCAACGGCTGCGCAGGGAACTTGACCGTCTCCCGATTCCCTTTCCGGCCACAAAATCCGGAGTGGAACTGCGCCTGCTTCGAAAGCTATTCACCCGGGAAGAAGCCGAGATGGCCCTTCACCTAAGCGCCATCCCGGAAAGGGCATCAAAGATCCATAAACGGTTAGGAAATACCAGCATTTCCCCCGAACACTTGGAGCAATGCCTGAAGCGCATGGTAAAGAAAGGGGCCATCCGCGGGGTAAGGAGCCGAAGAAACCCAGGTCAGCTCCGCTACGGTAAAATGCCCCTGGCCGTCGGAATGTTTGAAGCCCAGGTTGACAAAATAACCAAAGACCTGGCCGAGGACTTCTTTGAATATGGCGACGAGGCCTTTGGGGCAGCCGTGGTCGGCAAGAAAACAAATCAGCTCCGGACCATACCGCTGAACCTAAAGATCGAGCCCGATCACCAGGTGAGCAATTACGATGATATTGCCCGAATAATCGGTGATTCGCCGGGACCGTTCGCGGTGATGAATTGCATCTGCCGGCAGTCTAAAGACAAAACCGGTCATTCCTGCAGCCGAACGCAGGACCGGGAAAGCTGTATTCTGATAGAAGGCGGTGTCGAATTTGCCAGAAACCTGGAGGTGGGCAGGGAAATCTCCAAAGCAGAGGTGCTTCAGCTAATTTCCAAGGCAAAGAAAGCCGGCCTCGTCCTGCAACCGGAGAATATCCAACATCCGCATTTCGTCTGTTGCTGTTGTGGTTGTTGCTGCGGCGTGCTTTCGGCCGCAAAACTGTTCGCCAAGCCAGCGGAGTATCTGCATTCCAATTACTTCGCCCGGGTGGAAGTCGAAAAATGCGGGCTCTGCGAAGTCTGCCTTAAACGCTGCCCGATGGATGCCTTCCGCAGAACCAACAACCGCATGGAAGTGAGTTTAGACCGCTGTATCGGTTGTGGCGCCTGCATTCCTACCTGCAAAGCAAAGGCCATTCAACTCATCAGAAAAGAAAAGGTCACGGTTCCACCAAAAACGGAGATGGGCATGTATAAGAACATTATGCTGGAACGCTTTGGTTGGTTGGGAACCTTGAAGATTGCGGCCAAGGTAGTTGTGGGTGCCAAGGTGTAATACGAATTTACAGAACATCGAACACCCAACATCCAACATCCAAGAACCCGCGCCACCGCAGCCATTGGATGTTGGGCGTTCGATGTTGGATGTTGGATGTTTCCGAGGTTCATGGAAAGGGGTGTCCCAGGATTCCTGCCGAGCTCCAATGGGAAATGGCGAGAAGCAGCGGCAGCGCCGCCGAGATCGTGGCCGCCTCAGAAGCGGTAGTGGGTGCGCTTGAAACGCGGCTGTATGGTGTCGCCCCAGTGGCGGATGCGAAACTTGCGGGCGTGGCCGAAGGCGGCGACCCCGGCAGCCTCGGCCCGCTCAATGGCAGTGATCGGGCCGCAGAGTTCGATCAACTCCTCGAGCCAGGTCTCGATCTGGGCGCGCATGGCGTCGGTGTCGGCCAAGCCGGCGCAGGCGCGGAAGAGGAAGCGGGCGGCCCGGGTCTCTTCCCGCAGCCGCCGGCCGCGGCGCTGCAAGCGCGGGTTGGAGCTGGCCTCCAGGAGCGGCGCGGCGCGGGCGTTGGTCATCGTCGCGCGCAGCAGCCCGGGTCCGAGTTCGTGGAAGTCGCGATGGTAGGCCTCGATCTGGTATTGCTCGCTTTCGGCCAGGGTGAACTCCGGGTGCCAGAACCAGATCTGCTTGAAGGCGTGCCGGTCCTCCATCTGGATGTTATCCAGCAGCCGCCCGGCCTTCTTAAAGCGCTCGTACAGGGGCGTGCCTTCGACCACCGACAGCCCGGCAAACTGGCTGTGCTCAGGCCGCAACGACAAGTGGAAGTCCACGTCCCGCTTCAGGTTCTCTTGGGTGTGCTCATCGAGGAAAAGGATGCTGGATAGGATGGTCTTGATCCCCACCCGTTTGAGCGCGTCCAACAGCCCGGTCACGTCGCGGTTCCTCGTCTTCGGGTAGGGGAACTGCTGCGACTCGAGCCCGACCCAGATGTGATCGAGGTTCATCTCGGCCAGCATCTCCGGGTCGTAGCGCTCGATTTGATCAACCGAGGCAAAGACGAGCCGGATGACGTACTCGTCAGTCGAGTCGCGCTGCAAGCGCCAGAGTTCTTCCATCCGCTTCTTGTCGCTGAGGAAATTCTCGTCGCCCAGGAAGAAGAAGGTGTTGGACCCGGTGAGCGGGATCCGCCGGCGCATCTCGTTATAAATCTCCGCGCCGGTGCGAAAGAAGGGCAGGTGGCGGCAGTCGTAGAAATGCGAGGTGCAGCAGAAATCGCAGCCGTGCGTGCAGCCGAGCCCGGTGATAATGATGTTGTTGACCAGGCTGGAGACGTCGCGGCCAAGCATACCGAAGGCGCGAGAGACGAGCCGGGTGGGCACCCCGAGGATTTCGATGATTTCGCAGGAGAGGTCAGGGTGGCGGAAGACAAATTCCGGGGACAGGCCCAGCAGGTCGCGCATGAAGCGGATGCCCTCGCCCTCGCAAATGTAATCCACCTCGCAAGTCTTGGAGAACTCGGAAATGGTGACCCCGAAGCCGCCGGCGATGATCTTGGAGCGAGGCGCGACCGCCCGGACGCGCTCGCACATCTTTCTCATCTTGCCCAGAGTGGGGTGGATGAAGCTGATACCGACGTAGTCGTAATTGCCGGTGAGCTCGGCCTCGAATTGTTCGAGGGTGGGCCAGTCGAGCACGGTGACGTCGCAGCCTTCGAGGTTGGCGGCGATGAGGTGGATGCCCATCGTCGGCCACCAGTAGCGCGGGCTGTAAACGCCCTGGTGCTGGCTGATTTGGTTGTGATGGACCTCGGCCACGCACTCGCGGCGGCCGTAGAGATCATCCACGCCGCACGGCTTGAAGGTGGACGACAGCAGGATTTTCGGACGACCAGTCATTTTTCAGGCGCACCTTGTCCCCGCCGGGGTTTCGCCATGCCCGTTCGCGTCAATGTTAGAAGAACCCCCTGCCAGTACCGCCACACTGACCAGGGGCGTGGGAAATCGCGGATGATGCGCAACGCCCGGAAGGGATTGGCAAAGAGTGCTGGGAAGCACTTGAAAACGTAATTCTTCAGCACCTGGTCCGAAACCTCGGATAGGTTCACGCAAGGATATACCGCATAGTCCGTGCCGGCATAGTCGATGCTGGCCAACTTGCCGGGGTGCAGCCGCATCACCAGGTCGAACAACTCGGTCTTGGGATACGGGGTTACCACGAACGGGTAAACCACGTGCAATTTGGACCGCCGCACCACATCCACCGTCATCTGCATGTCGGCGGCCGTTTCTGTGGGAAAGCCAAACATAAGAAACGCATAGGTGAACACCCGCCGCTCGGTCAGCATCGCCACTCCATCCAAGTACTTCGGGATATTCAGATGCTTTTGGATCAACTTCTGGATGCGCGGGGAACCGGACTCCAATGCACACGCCGACATCCGGGTCCCGGCGGCCGCGAGCGCATCGGCCACCTCGGGCGTGAGGATATCCGTGCGCAGCGCGTTGGGAAAGTAGAGGGACAACCGCAAATTGCGCCGCCGCACCAGCTCGCTGAATTCAATCACCCGGCGGCCGTTCAGGTTGAATATGTCATCGAAGAACTCCACCTCCTTGATGCCGTACGTGCGGACATAGTGCTCCATCTCGGCGACGATCCGTTCGGGCGACTGCGCCCGGAAGCGCTTCCCGAAAATGCCGTGGCAGTAGATACACCCATACGGGCAGCCCCGGCTGGTGAACATCGCAACATACCGGCGCGGCGGCGGCACTATGCTCATGGACCAGAGCCGCCAATAGCTGGGCAGGTCAATCAGGTCGTAGGCCGGGAACGGCAGCGTGTCCAGATCCTGGATCAACGGCGCCGGGCCGGGATTCGTCAGGCACTCCCCCTCCGCACTACGCCACACCAGACCCGGCACGGCGCTGAAATCCCGGGAGCCTTCCTGCCAGATCCGGAGCACGTGTTCGCACGTGAGCTCGCCTTCCCCCACGACGATGCAGTCCGCGCAAGTTGTGTCCATCAGCTCGGCGCCAAAAGCCGAAGCGTGCGGGCCGCCAATCATCAGCAGGGCCTGGGGCAAGGCGCGGCGGATCCCGCTGCTCACCGCGACCAGCGTGTTGCAGTTGGGCGTAGTACAACTGATTCCGACCACGTCCGGCGCGAATTCCACCGCCCGGGCAATGACCTCCTCTACGGTATAGTCCGTCGCCCGTTGATCCACGACCCGGAATTCGAGGTTCGTCAGCCGGTTCCGGAGATATCCCGCCAACTGGAGAATACCCAACGGCGGCGAAACCCATTTGAAATAGGTCCGGCGCCCCGCTAATATCAACAGCACGCGCATGGCGCTAGGCACGCCGCTCCCAAACCAGCGGCAACGCTCGGAGTCCCCCAGGAAACTCCGGGGAAGCCAACCGCGCTGACTCCGCGGCATTCCAGCAGTTCTCATTTTGGCTGGTCTGGAAGGTTTGGAGTCCACCCTTTAGGGTGTTCGAGGCCGCCAACACGCTAAGGCGTGGACTCCGAACCAGGCGCAGGTGCCCATAATAAGAACTGCTGGCTGCATTCGGCCGATTCATGTTCACTGTTCTGATTGTTACTGACACTGCCAGTTTTGGCTACCCATTTCTTGCCCATTCACGCGCACGATTGGCAACACCCCCAAACGGTGCCCGGGGAGCAAAAAAGCGACTGACCGTTCAGCCGGCATAGTTGGTGAACCGGGTCGGGGGCTGGAGCACATCACCGAACAGGCTGGTTCTAATCGTGCGGGCCCGGCCAAAGGCGTATAGACCTAGCGCTTCAACGGCTTCAACCAGGCTGGTCTTCCGGCTGCACTTTTCCAAACGCTTCAGCAACTCGCGGATGCGCCCGGCCATCTCCGGCGTGGGCACCAGCGCGGCGCTGGCTTTCAGCACTGGCCGGTACCGCTTGAATTCCCGGGCGAACATCTCGGCGCGCGCCCGGAGCAGCGGGTTCTCCGACTTGCGCAGGTTGAGATACCCTTCCAGGTCCGTCGCCATCACCCGGACCAACCCCGGCCCCAGCCGGTGGAAGTCCTCCAGATAGGCCCGCTCCTGGAGCGCCTCCGCCTCGGCCAGGCTGAACTCCGGGTGGACGAACCACGGCCGTTTGAACGCGTGGCAATCTTCCCAAGGGATGGTGGTCAGCAGGCGGCCTTCTTCCCGCAACCGGTCGTAGAGTGGCGTGCCCGGGCTCGGGGAATAGAATGAGAACTGGCTGAAATCCGGATTGCACGCAAGATGATCCTCCACATCCTCCCAGATGTTGGCCTTGTTGTGGTAGTCCACCAGCAGGATCGAACTCAGGGTTACGTTGATCCCCACCCGGTGCAGGCTCGCGATCAATTCGCGCAGATTGACGTTCTTGTTCTTGGCGTAGGGCGAGAACTTGCTCTCCCGGCCGATCCAAATGTTGTACGCCCCCATCTCGGCCAGTTCTTCGGGCCGCCAGTTGCTTACCAGGTCCGCGCTCGCGAATAGGTAGAGCTTGAAAAGCCGCCCGCTCTTTTTGACGATCGCGTGCAACTCGCGCGCCCGCTTCTCGTCCGCCAGAAAGTTGTCGTCGCCCAAAATGGCGATCCCGTCCGTCTTGAACCGAACCGAGAGCCGCGTCAGTTCCCGGAACACCTCCTCGCCGGTCTTGAGGAACTTGATGTGTTTCCTGCCGAAGAAATGCGATGGTGCGCAAAAATCGCAGCCGTAGGGGCAGCCCAGGCCCACAACCGCCACCGCCCGGTATTCGTCCCAGAAAAATGGCACGCCCAGGATCTCCGCGGTTTTGGCTCCGCAGTCCGGCATTCGGAACTCATACCCGGCGGGAAGCCCCAAAAGCTCGCGCATGAATGAGATGCCCTCGCCCTGGCAGATGTAATCCACGTCCAGGATCCGGTCCAGGTGTTCGATGGTTGCGCAAAATCCCCCGATGATGATCTTGGATTTGGGGCTGTGCCGCCGGATCTCGAGGCACATCCGCTTGACCTTTTCAAAATTGGGGATGATGGAACCGATCCCCACATAGTCGTAACCTGCCTTCACCTCTTCGATGAATCGCGGCAGGGTGGGGTAGTCCAGCACCACCGACGGCACTTCCAGGTTGTTTGCGATGGTGTGCAGCCCCAAAGTACTGTGATGGACGCGCGGGCTGAACACCCCCTGATACTTGGTGAGCTGGTTGTGGAACACCTCGACCTTGGAGTCCACCCGGCTATAGAGGGTGTCGGCTTCGGCGAACGGCTTGAAGACGGAGCTGAATAGCACCCGTGGGATCTTGCTCATCGGTATCAAATATGAATGGGAGACCGGGAAAACACAATATCTACTGATTTGCCTTTCTTAGGCTGCGCCGGCAGACCCTTCATGATTCACTCCCTGCCCGAATTCCCACGCTCGGAAACGCGAGCGGTGCCCCTCGTGATGCCATTTCCCGATCTCATGCCCGCGGTTTCTTTAGTCTGGCTATACTTGTGGCCCGAACGCGTTATATTCACCAGAACGCCCGGCGCGTAGCGCACCACCGACCAGGGGCGGGGGAAGTCGCGAACGATGCGCAACGCACGGAAGGGGTTTAGAAAGAGAGCCGAATATGCCTTTCGCATATAAGCAGCCAAGACCTCGTCCGAAACCTCGGAGAGGTTCACGCATGGATATTTGAAATAGTCCGTGCCGGCATAGCCGATGCCGGCCATCTTGTCGGGACACAGGCGCATGGCCATGTCGAACAGTTCGGTCTTGGGATAGGGGGTTACAATCCACGAGTACAGTGCGTGTAATTTGGACCCGCGCAACATGTCCACGGTCATCTGCATGTCTGCAGCGGTTTCCGTGGGAAATCCAAACATGACAAAACCATAGGTGAACACCCGCCGCTTGGCGAGCATCGCCACTCCCTCCATATACCTCGGGATGTTCAGCCGCTTTTGGATCAACTCCTGGATGCGCGGTGAGCCGGTCTCCAGCGCCAGGGCCGACATGTGAGTTCCGGCCGCCGCAAGCGCATCGGCCACCTCGGGCGTGAGGATATCCGCGCGAATCGCGTTGGGAAAAGAGATCGAGACCCGCAGGTTGCGCCGCCGCACCAGTTCACTGAATTCAATCACCCGGCGGCCGTTCAAGTTGAAAATGTCATCGAAGAATTCCACCTCCTTGATGCCGTACGTGCGCACATAGTGCTCCATTTCGGCGACAATCCGTTCCGGCGACTGCGCCCGGAACCGCTTGCCGAAGATCTCGTGGCAGTAGATGCACCGATACGGGCAACCCCGGCTGGTGAACATCGAAACATACCGGCGCGGCGGCGGCAGCATGCTCATGGACCAAAGCCGCCAATAGCTGCGCACGTCAATCAAGTCGTAGGCCGGGAACGGCAGCGTGTCCAAGTCCTGGATCACCGGCGCAGGGCCGGGATTAGTGAGGCACTCGCCCTCCGTACTACGCCACACCAGGCCCGGCACGGCGCTGAAATCCCGGGAACTTTCCTGCCAGATCCGGAGCACGTGCTCGCACGTAAGCTCGCCTTCCCCTATTACGACGCAATCTGCGCCGGTTGTGTCCATCAGTTCGGCGCCAAAAGCCGAAGCGTGCGGGCCGCCAATCATCAGCAAGGCCTTGGGCAAGGCGCCGCGGATACTGCTACTCAACTCGCCCAGAACGTCGGAGCTGGACGTGGTGCAACTGATGCCGACCACGTCCGGCGCAAACCCCGCGGCCCGGGAAACGACCTCCTCAATGGTGTAGTTAGTCGCGCGTTGATCCACGACCCGGATTTCGAGGTTCGTCAGCCGGTTCCGGAGATATCCCGCCAACTGGAGAATACCCAAGGGCGGCGAAACCCATTTGAAACAGGTCCGGCTCCCCGCTAATATCAGCAGCACGCGCATAGGTCTGGTATCATGCTTCAGCCTTTATCCTTTAGCAAAAAGTCCCTTCGTGGCACGAAGCATATACTGAGGTATATAGTATGGAAGAAACCATGGATATGGATAGTCTCGCGCAATCCGCGCGATGCGGCCGGGATTCAGGTAGAACCGCCGCCAACCCTCCCGTTGACAGCCGAACAGGACCTCGTCCGGCACCTCCGACAGATTGGTCCGGCTCCCGGTATATTCCACGGCGTCGTAAGCAATACCTTTCAGTTTGTCGGGCGCATGCTTTGCCACATACGCATAGAGTTCCGTGTTGGGAAAAGGGACAACCGTAAAGAACGTCACCGTGTGCAGGCGCGAATCACAGGCCACATCCAAGGTCGCTTTCATGTCCTGCTCGGTCTCCGTTGGAAAACCGAGCATGGCAAACCCATGGGCGAAGACGCCCCGGTCGGTGGCCCACCGGACCCCCTGAAGGAACTTGTCAATATTGAGGTGCTTGCCCATGAACTTTTGCATGCGGGGCGAGCCTGACTCAAGCGCGAACGCCGAATGGTAAAGCCCGGCTCCGACCAGCGCGTCCAGGACCTCTTCGGTGAGGACATCAGTGCGGATGGCATTGGGAAAATTGATGCGCAGCTTCAAATTCCGCTTCGTGATCAAATCGCAGATAGCCAATACCCGTTTCGGGTCAAAGTTGAATATGTCGTCCAGAAACTCAATATGGGTAACCCCAAAGGCCTTCGTATAATGTTCGATCTCGGCGACCAGCCGTTCGGGAGAACTCGCTCGAAACCGTTTCCCGAACACCCGATGGCAATAGATGCACCGGCACGGGCAGCCCCGGCTGCTGAAAAATGACAGGTATTTGCGCGGCGGCAGATGAGCCATGGGCTGCAAGGCCCAGTACTTGGTAACATCAAGCAAGTCATAGGCCGGGAAAGGCAGCGCATCAAGATCTTCGACAATGGGTGCCGGGCCGGGATTCCGGGTAATGTCATCCCCGCCGCTTCGCCAGAGCAGCCCGGGAATGCTCGTTAGATTCGCCCCCTCCTGACGCGCTCGGATAATCTGTTCCAGCGCGCGTTCGCCCTCGCCCGGCACGGCGGCATCCGCCGCATTGCCCGCCAGCGCACCAGCTTCAAAGGCAGAAACGTGAGGCCCGCCCACCACAATGAACGCCTCGGGCAGCGCCGCCCGCAGTCCCTGCGTCAGGGGCCCCAGCATGGACGCGAACGGCGTCATCAGGCTCAGCCCCACTATATCCGCACCAAAATCGGCGGCCCGCTGGACCACTGATTCCACCGAGGCATTCTCCACCCGCTGGTCCATCAAAAGGAGGTCCACGTCCAGTTTGCTCCGGAGATAGGCGCCCAGGCAAAGGATACCCATAGGCGGCGTCGAACAAGGCGAAGTGACCGAGGCACGCCTGCCAAGGTTTGCTAGAAAAACGCGCAATCTTTTCATGCCGTAGAAGGGTGTAGGCCGGGTGCCCTCACCCGGCGTGGGGTTACAGGGCCATAATGAGAATTGCTGCCTCCGATGACCTTCATCCTTTAGCAAAAAGTCCCTTGGTGGAACGAATTAGATACTGAGGTATATGGTACGGAAGATACCATGGATTCGGGTAGTCTCGCACGATCCGCGCAATGCGGGCGGGATTCAGGTAGAACCGGCGCCAGCCGGCCCGTTGATAACCGAATAGAACCTCGTCCGGCACCTCCGACAGATTGATCCGGACCCCGGTGTATTCCGAGTCGTCATAATTAACGCCTTTGAGTTTATCCGGCGTATGCTTGGCCACGTACGCGTAAAGCTCCGTGTTGGGAAAAGGAATCACGGTGAAGAAGGTCGCCGTGTGCAGGCGCGAATTACAAGCCACGTCCAGCGTCGCCTGCATGTCCTCCTCGGTCTCGGTCGGGAAACCGAGCATTGTAAATCCATGCGCAAAGACGCCCCGGTCGGTGGCCCACCGGACTCCCTGAAGGAACTTGTCAATATTGAGGTGCTTGCCCATGAACTTTTGCATGCGGGGCGAGCCCGATTCGAGCGCGAACGCCGAATGGTAAAGGCCGGCCCCCACCAGCGCATCAACGACCTCCTCAGTGAGGGCGTCGGTTCGGACGGCGTTGGGAAAGTTGATGCGGAGTTTCAGATTCCGTTTCGCGATCAAATCGCAGATAGCGAACACCCGCTTGGGGTCGAAGTTGAAAATGTCGTCCAGAAACTCAATATCGGTAACCCCAAAGACCTTCGCATAATGTTCGATTTCGGCGACCAGTCGCTCGGGCGAACTGGCCCGAAACCGTTTCCCGAATACCCGATGACAATAGATGCACTTGCAAGGACAGCCCCGGCTGCTGAAAAGGGAGAGGTATTTGTGCGGCGCCAGGTGAGCCATGGGCGGCAAAGTCCAGTATTTGCTGACATCGAGCAAGTCATAGGCCGGGAAAGGCAGCGCATCAATCTCTTCAACAATGGGTGTCGCGCCGGGATTCAGGGTAATGGCATCCCCGCCGTCTTGCGGGGGATGTAGGCCGGGTGCCCTCACCCGGCGGGGGTTTCGCCAGAGCAGCCCGGGAATGCCGCCCAGATCCGCACCCTCCTGACGCGCCCGGATCACCTGTTCGAGCGCGCATTCGCCCTCCCCAGTCACGGCGGCATCCGCCACATTGCCCGCCAGCGCTCCCGCTTCAAAAGCCGAGACGTGAGGTCCGCCGACCACGATGAACGCCTCGGGAAGCGCCGCACGCAGTGACTGCGTCAAGGGCCCCAACATGGACGCGAACGGCGTCATCACGCTCAGCCCCACCACATCTGCGCCAAAATCGGCAGCCCGCCGGACCACGGATTCCATTGAGGCATTCTCGACCCGCTGGTCCATCAGCAAGAGGTCCAGGTCCAGCCGGCTCCGGAGATAGGCGGCCAGGCACAGGATACCCATGGGCGGCGTCGAATTGGGGAAATTGACCGTCCGCCTGCCAAGGCTCGCCAGAAAAACGCGCGTTCTCTTCATACGGCAGGAACCGCGCGCTTCAACCGACCGGGGAAGCTGGGGACGCCGGGTGAGGGCGCTCTAAAGTCGGTTAGGATCTGCCTAAAACCGAAATCCGAAATGGGCCAGCCGCCTTGGGGGCGGTGTTTCGGTGTTTCGGTGTTTCGGTGCTTCGGGCTTCGGATTTGAGAGCTGCTCGCTGGGAACGGGAGAACCTTAGAACAGCCCTGGACGCCGGGTGAGGGCACCCGGCCTACACGAGGGCGGTCTTGCGGGGGATGTAGGCCGGGTGCCCTCACCCGGCGGGGGGTTACAGGGCCATAATGAGAATTGCTGCCTCCGACTACTTTCATCCTTAAGCAAACAGTCGTTTGGTGGCCCGAATTGTGAACATAGGTAAATAGTACGGAAGAAAACATGGATTCGGATAGTCTCGCACGATCCGCGCAATGCGCGAGGGATTCAGGTAGAACCGCCGGAATCCCGTCCGTTGATAGCGGAACAGGACCTCGTCCGGCACCTCCGACAGATTGATCCGGTTGCGGATGAATTCCAAGTCGTCAGAAGCAAAGCCTTTCAGTTTATCGGGCGTATGCTTGGCCACATAGGCATAGAGTTCCGTGCCGGGATACGGGACAACCGTAAAGAACGCCGCGGTGTGCAGGCGCGAATTAAGGACCACATCCAAGGTCGCTTTCATGTCCTCCTCGGTCTCCGTTGGAAAACCGAGCATCGCAAACCCGTGGGCGAAAACGCCCCGGTCGGTGGCCCACCGGACTCCCTGAAGGAACTTATCTATATTGAGCCGCTTGCCCATGAACTGTTGCATGCGGGGCGAGCCCGATTCGAGCGCGAACGCCGAGAAGCAAAGGCCGGCCCCCACCAGCGCTTCAACCCCCTCTTCGGTGAGGACATCGGTTCGGAGGCCATTGCCAAAGTAGATGCGGAGCTTCAAATTCCGTTTCGCGATCAAATCGCAGATCCCCAACACCCGTTTGGGGTCGAAATTGAATATGTCGTCCTCAAACTCAATGTTGTTAACCCCAAAGGCCTTCGTATGATGCTCGATTTCGGCCACCACCCGCTCGGGCGATTGCGCCCGAAACCGTTTCCCGAACACCTGGTGACAATACATGCACTTGCACGGACAACCCCGACTGCTGAAGAAGGAGAGGTATCGGCGTGGCGGCATGTGAGCGTGGCTCTGCACCCTCCGATACTTGCGGATATCGAGCAAGTCATACGCCAGAAAAGGCAGCGTATCCAAGTCTTCGATAATGGGCACCGCACCGGGATTCCCGATAATGGCACCCTCGCCGTTTCGCCAGAGCAACCCGGGGATGCTCGTTAGATCCGCCCGCGCTTGATGCGCCCGGATAATCTGTTCGAGCGCATATTCACCCTCGCCCGACACGGCAGCATCCGCCACATTGCCCATCAGCGCTGCTTCCTGACAAGCGGAAACGTGAGGCCCGCCCAGCACCTGGAACGCCTTGGGAAGTGCCGCCCGCAGTCCCTGCGTTACGGGCCCCAGCATGGACGCGTAGTAGGTCATCAGGCTCAGCCCCACCACGTCCGCGCCAAAATCGACAGCCCGCTGAACCACCGATTCCGCCGAAGCATTCTCCACCCGCTGGTCCATCAATAAGAGGTCCACGTCCAGTTTGCTGCGGAGATACGCGGCCAAGCTAAGGATACCAAGCGGCGGCGTCGAGTCGGGCGAAACGAACGTATGCCTGCCCAGATTAGCCAGAAAAACACGTAATCTCTTCATGCCGCAAAACCTTGCTGCGGGAACTCAGATGCACTCGGCTGGTTCATGTTGACTCGTATGACTCTTACTGACCCGGCCAGTCTCGGCAACACATTTATTGCCTATCCATGCGCATAATTTGGCCACGAGCGGGGTTAGCCGCCTTGGGTCAAGTTAAGGAAACCGAAAGCATGTTGCCAGCACGATCCGTGGTCTCACTGCTCCGCTGCCGCCTTCTGAATTCCCTGGCCCGTGAAGTCTGTCCCTACTTCACCAGGCCGCTTTCTTCATTCTTCATTCTTCATTCTGCCTTCTGCTTAGTGGCGAGCACGGCGTCCAGGTTCCTGCGGGCATCGCCATAGTCCGGCTTGAG
>Ga0114951_10004670_pt1 | contig 13122 bp, 7 predicted proteins | sample AM7aDNAmetaG_FD_88677 | JGI IMG/M metagenome (GOLD analysis project Ga0114951, IMG submission 88677) | Freshwater microbial communities from Finland to study Microbial Dark Matter (Phase II) - AM7a DNA metaG | ecosystem: Environmental > Aquatic > Freshwater > Lake | place: Finland: Lake Alinen...
CCTGCCTCGCAGCCCACAGCCCCCGCAGACGCCCCGCACCGCCCTCGCCACCCTCGTCGCCGACTCCGCCCACCCCGCCCGCTCCGCCCACTCCGCCCACTCCGCCCACTCCGCCCCGCCGCGGCATTCTGTAGGCAAGAGGAATAGACATTACCGTCTGAACAAAGGCCTTGTCCAGGAAGGGCGTTCTCGGCTCTAAGCCATTTGAGGAAGTCGATCGGTCACTCCGAAGAACATCAAAGGTGTGAATCTCATCAAGAAGGCGCAGAACGTCATCCTCGTATTCCTTCGCCGAGGGAGCCCCGTAGAAATACAGGTACGAACCCCAGATTTCATCGGATCCGTCGCCATTGAATACGACCTTACAGTCAGACATTGTCCTCACAGCCTGAGCCACGAGCCAGTTTCCAACAGACGCCCGTACCGTCGTCGTATCATACGATTCAATGTGGAAAATCACCGGCGAAATGGCATCAAACATTTCCTCGGGTGTCACAATGACTTCCGTGTGGTCTGAGCCAATCCAGTCGGCCACAATCTTCGCGTATTTCAAGTCACTGCTGCCGGTCATTCCAATACTGAATGTCTTCAGGGCGGGCTTTCCCGCTGCCTTCAGTTCAGCAGCGACCAGCGAAGCAATTAGACTGCTGTCCAGTCCTCCGCTGAGAAGCACGGCCACGGGACGCTCCATCATCATCCGTTTCTTGACAGCCACCTGTAGAGCGGAGCGAACCGCCGCCCCCGCCACCTCAACATCCGTGAAAATCGGCAACGGAATCGTGGAGACCTTGTGGTATTTCTCCGTATAGAGCACTTCCCCGCTGTCCAAATCATAGACTGTGACCGTTCCAGGCGGAAAGGGCTCAATCGTGTCACAGACCGTGTCAAGACTCTTCATTTCACTCCCGAAAAAGAGGGTTTCAGCACTCGACCCAACAAAGAGTGGACGGACTCCGTAGGGGTCTCTCGCCACGATGACCCGATTCTGTACAGTATCCACGAGGATTGCCGCAAAAACGCCATCCAGCGACGAAAACATAGCCCCGATTTTGCCCAAGGGTTCCGCCGAATACAGGTCCGTATAGAGTGCGCCAATCACTTCACAGTCGCTTCCACTGTTACATCCTAGTGAATTCACAGTGTTCAGCGCAGACCAATTGTAAATTTCGCCATTGGCTACCCAAGCACAGTCGTCGCGCTTCATGGGCTGCATACCTTGCTCCGTAAGACCATTAATCGCGAGGCGCGTAAAGCCGAGGAAACCCCTGGTGTCCAGCGCATAAAATCTGGTGCCTTCCGGACCACGGGCATAGAGCCGTTTCATACATTCGCTATATTTTCCGATATGTAGGTCCTTGCCAATGACCGCGAATATTCCACACATAGCCTTCTAACACTTCATAAAAGGTTTGGCCGAAGGTTCCGCGCGTTTATTTTCCTAGAGACCGATAGAATGGACGCCTCAGACAAGATACGTCGTGATAAGAGCAAAGCGGTATGGCTAAACTACAAGACAGCCGTATTGACGCCCCAGGGTGGCAGCTGCCCTCCTGCCTGCGGAAAGGAGCTTAATTCGGGCTGTGCGAAGGTGAATTACACCTCGTATGAACAGAAGGTTGTGGTGTCCCAGGGCAGAACGAATTGCGATTGCACGACGACCTGCCCCTGCTCGTAATTTCTGCGACCCTAGTAAATGAATTCGGAGGTTGCCGAACTGAAAGGACGTATGGTAGAAGAAATGAAAGAACTTAGAGAAACAATAATTCAAATGAATAGTGCTGGTATTAAAGGAGAAGTGATATTGAAATATCTTAAACGGGGAATTGGGAGCCTGGGGATTGAAATGAAATTGCCCAGTGGCCCCTTTCTTGCAAATAATGATAATTTGGCAAGAATGACGCGGAGGGGAAATTGGAATTCTGATTATAGGCTGGAGCCTCCAGATGTTCCAGAGCCTCAATCTCTTAGACGGGCCAAGCATCCGAGATTTTCCTATAATTCCGGGAATAATTCGGTCCATTCTGGTGGTAAGGGGATGACCCGGAAGAACCGGCGGAAGTTATAGTGGATGCCTAAATTCATAGTATAAGGAGGTTGTACCTTCTCATATTATAATGGAGCCTGCCGACAAATCCAAAGAGGACCGACTCACGGAGGGAATTACAATTCTCCAGAAACTTCGCAAGGTCGGAATTCCTCAGGTGAATTTCGGAATTCAAACAATTCAGAGAATAATTTCCCAGTGGATTTCTTCTGGAATTCCTGCAACAGAAATAATTCCAATTCCGAATTACGATCGGGATGCCCATCTCACCCTCCCTGTGAAGAGGGGCGAGACGGCGCAATTAGTCCTGAGGCAAATATCCTAATCGCCTGCGACTCCCAAGTCTAAGGCAAATATCCTAATCGTCTGCGACTCCCAAGTCTAAGGCAAATATCCTAATCGCCTGCGACTCCCAAGTCTAAGGCAAATATCCTAATCACCTGCGACTCCCAAGTCTAAGGCAAATACCCGGATAAAGGTTAGGAGATGGCTTCCATTCGCTCAGGAACCCTAAACGAGGGAGCCCTCTACGAAACGGTGGCCAGAGGAAATAAGGATAATTACTTCATCAGCAAAACATTCAAGGAGGCCGTCAATCCTTTTGAGACTCGCTATGAACGCCGCCCAGGATTTGTAAATGAACTTCGGAGAACCATTCCTCTGAACGGCCCCGATTTCGGACGTTCCTGTGAATTTGAATTTGAGATGGCTGGCGATCTTTTCCAGGATGTGGTTGTCCTTATAGATTTGCCCACCTGGCTTCCCCCGGTTGAGGCCGGCCTCAATACGGATTGGAATTATCTTATTCAGACAGCGGCGACCACGCCAGTTTCCTACGGCTACACGAGGGGCATCGCCTACTTCCTCTTCTCCAATATCCAAATTTTCCAGGACAAGATTCTCCTACAGGAATTCAGCGGCGATGCTCTATGGGCCTCCCAACTTTCCAGAGGCTCTGTAAATTCCGCTTGGCTGGATAATGCCCTAACCGGTATGACCGGATTTGACCAGAATACAACGGACCTGTCGCGACTGGCCACTCCTGGTCGCCTACGGCTAAAAATTCCCATGTTGGCGGATGGCCAGGGCCTTCCCTCCAGCAGCATGAGACAACAGAAATTCCGCCTGAAGCTCACGCTGAGAACTCTAGAGGATTGTGTTGAGTGCACTGATTCTACCGTGGTGCGACCGGCTCCTTGGAGCCAACCGGTCTTTCAAGTGACGAATCGGACCGACCCGACCATGAATTACATGTTTGTCCCGCTTCCGAGAGAAAAAATAGGGCGGCCGACCATTACTCTGGAGACTCGCCATACTTATCTGGACCCCGAATCCAGAGAGGCCGTCCAGAAGGCTCACCACGAAATTCCGTATTCCATTTTGTACGAATCTGAATATTCCTTCACTGGCGCTGCCGATATCTATACTTCGGTTAATCTGGACGGGAGCCACCCCGCTTCCAGAGCCTTCTGGGTTTTCAGAACGAGGGATAATTTACAGCGGAATCGCCGTTACGCAACTTCTTCAGCCAACGCCAACCCCTATTACACGACACTTTCCTTCAACATCGCCGGCAAGATACGAGAGGACACCGCAGCCCCGATTGTCTGGAATACGCTGGTTCCTTTTTGTAAGGAGGAGCGGAATCCTGGATTCCAGGTGGGAGAGATGAACTGGGATTTGGGGGCGTGGGCAGGGCGCGAGTCGCCCTTCAAGCGGGTTCCAGAAGGATCCATTAACTTTTCCACGGCCGAGAAGCCGGCGTTCCTGTTTTTGATGCGGTCGCCTTCAGCGGGCGACGCCTTTCTGACGAAGACTCTGGAACTGATGATTGTAATTGAGAGTTGGACTCTGTTTAATATTGAGAAGGAGCGGGGTTATACGGCGTTCAGTAATTAAAATGCGGTTATAAAGTAGAATGAGCACCTCCCAAGAAATTCCTCTAGAGCCATTTTATTATTCAAAAGCAGGTAAAAAGTGGGCTTCTTTGCCAACACCATTATTTGATGAAATGGCACAAAAACTTGAAATATCTTACACATCTGAATTTTTTGGACATATTAGGTATGTATATACCATTAGTAATGAAAATAAAAAAATTTTTTGGGAATATGTGGATAAAATAGCAGGAACAAAGGAGGATATAGATAAATTTAAGGAAACACTAAAAAAATGGGGCGAAATATGTACACATGGTGGGACTGGTAAAGGTAATGTATTTAATATACAGTACATGAATGCTCTTAAGGATTTGGAGCGAGAAAAATATTCTGGATATTCCTCTCCGGGAAATTTAAGAAGCGGATATCAATCAATTCGGAATACCTTTAATAAAAGAAGAAGACAACTACAACTACAACGCAATACAAATAAAGCCCGCTATAATCGTGTAAAAACAGGGAATCTTCTTGGACTTAATAAAGTTGGACTTAAGAAAGAAGAGCCCGATTTAATGAGTTTTGAACCAACTAAAGCTGGATTAAAATCCCGTCAAAATGAACTGGCTGGTTTATATGGAGGAAAACGCCGCACCCAACGCCGGCGGAAGGTCTAAACTATCCTACCTACATACAGGAAAGGATCCGAGATGAGCAAAGAACCGCTCGGAGGAATTACAACTCTATTGGATCTCACGGATCGTGACGCCCAAGAGAATTATCTGTTCCCGCTCACAACAAATCAAAGTTGGTTCACGCGTGACACCCAGCGAAAACTCATCAGTTTCGCCCCAAACATCCAAACAACTCTTTTCAGGGGTCCCGCCGACTTCGGCCAGCGCTTCTGTTTTGACATCGGCTCCCTTCGTAATGGCGACCTCATTTTCGGGGCGACTCTGGAGCTAAAGTTGGCGCATTGGTTGGATATCACGACGCTGAATGGGCTCGCCGGCGGCACCTGGACCTATGTGAATCCTATTACAGATGGCTGGGAATACGCGAATTCTCTCGGCACCGCCGCCATCGCCCAGGCCGAATTGGAGATTGATGGGAAGACGATTGAGACGATTGATGGCGACTTTGCCGATGTCTTTGGAAATATATATCCCGATTATAATTCCCAGGTGGGAGTCGCCTACGACCATTCCGCCAAGATTCCGAGACAGACTCTGAAGAACTTGGCAGCGCCGAGAATCTACCCCACAGAGGACGGTGTAATTCACTGTATTCTCCCCTTTTTCTTCAGCCGTGTGAAATACCAGGACGCCCTCCACCTGATTGGGTCCAAGGAGGGGACGGTGCGAATCTTCATCACATTGCGGCCCTTCCAGGAGGTCGTTCGCAGAATGTCTGGGGCGAGGGCGTCCTGTGTAGAAACTCCGCTGAATCAGAGCATTCCCTTCAATACTCCGAACGGTATCGTGATAGTCCAGACGGCGAGTAACCCTCCCGCCATAGACTCCATATCCCTGCTCACTCACGGAGCCCTTGTGGATGGTGAGTATCGCCAGATGCTCCTACGACAGCCTTTTGAGATGATTCATCGGGAGGTCCAGACATTTTACTTTGACGAACCGACGAAGTATCAGCTAGCGAAGAATAGTTCGGCAGATACTGTGACGATTCAGCTCCCTTTGGAGGCGAATCATCCCGTGGAAGAAATCCTGTGGTTTGTGCGGCGGAAGACGGTGCGTACCAATAACGAATGGACGAATTACACAAATCGTTTAGAGTCCGAGTGGCCTGTGAATCCGTCTGAGCAATTCATCACCGCCCCTATGCTTCTAAACGCTAAACTACAGGTCAATGGTATTCTAATCATTGAGTCTGACGAGCAGTATTTTAGACAGCATATAGCGTCAAAACATAAGGGGGGATTCAACTCCTATTCAAATTACATGTATGGCCTCTCATTTGCCGAGCGCCCTGGCGATCATCAGCCGACGGGCTCCATAAATGCCTCCAGAGCCAATTCGTTGCGTCTTACGCTGGAAATTCGGAATCCTGGGGGGAATGTAGCGGAACAGGATTGGGAGGTTAAGGTATTCTGTGTAGCATTGAACTGGCTGAGATGCGAGAATGGGCTGACGAATGCGGTGTTTGAAGATTAAGGCGGTAGGCAATACGACATGAGTCATTGCCTTATCCTCCTCATCATCACTCGGGTCCTGCTTCCCCGTTGCCCCATTCTCATTAGAAAAGCCTTCATCCAGGTCACGATAAAGTATGGAGCACTTCAAAGCGGGGTGATCCTGGGCGCCACAGTTGAAGCAGACCGGACAGGACATTCTGGTTTAATAAAATATTCTATAAAGTAGAATGGGCGATTATTGGAAACGGTATCTTGAAGGTCCTCGGTGGGCAAACATGGCGAACAACGATATTGAGGAAGAATCACCGGCGGTGCGTAAAAGAAAGGAGAATGAATATGCGGCTGAGAAGGCCGCAAGAAATCTCACAAAGGAGGCACTCAAGCGTGAGAAGTATGCTAGAAATGTGAAGAACCGTGCCTCAATGACGCTGAAAAGAGGAGCAAAGCCCAATAAGATTCAGCAGCCCTGCAAATGGGTTGTTGATGAATTCTCAGGAGAGGAGTGCTGGGCGTACGAGTATACGGATCCCAAGACGGGAAAGCGTGTCTGCCCTCATACTTGCCAGCGTCTTCACCCTGGTGAGGAAGGGTGGCACAAGGAGTGGTTGAAAAACTCGCGGTGGCGGCGCCCTAGCACGGGCGGAAGAAGAACACGCCGTTCCAAGAAAACCTACTAAACACCATTTCTGTAACCCTTCAATAGGAATGGTTGCCTCGCTCCTACGAGTGCTCCAAAGTGGAATACAAGATTCCCGTCTGTTGCCACCGAGAGGACAGCCCAATATATCCCTTTTCAAAACCGTCCTGATTCGCGCCGGCCGATTCACGACCCAATGGGTGCGCCTGGATTTTGACACCAAGCCGAACTTCGGTTCCAAGGCGGTTATCACGCTTCCCAGAAAGGGGCATCTGATTTCCCGTCTCTTCCTTGTGACAACCTTCCCCGACATCGGACCGGCCCAGAAAGCCGCCCAAGCGGCTGCCACAGCGGCCGGCAAGACCTTCCTCGGTCCCGCCTTCATCTGGACGAATTCTCTCGGCCACTCGCTCCTCAATCAGGCTACCATAGATATCGGTGGAGCCCGTGTGGAGCAGATTGACGGACGCCTGTTGGAGGTCCTGGATGAATTCTACACGCCGCTGGAGAAGGTTGAGCTCGTCAATGGTCTCATCCAGCGGAACTCCACTAATTTCCCGAATTACGCGACGACTGTGACGGCCCCTGTGACCTACACTCCGCTCCCTTTCTGGTTCTGTCGCGGAGATTCAGGGGTCCATTTGCCCATTGACGCCCTCGCTGCCGACCCTGTAAAACTCACCGTGGCGTTCAATCCTGCCTCCAGTCTCTATGTGAGCACAGGGCGTACTGCCACTGCTACCGCTGCCATCCAGGTTGCCACTCCAGGAAGCGCATATTTTCCTATGGCTGCCTCCCCATTCTTCTGGGCCGACCCCGCAGGAAAACTTATAGCCGGCCTACCGGCGGCACCGGGACAAGAGGGGAATCCTGCGGTCTCTGTGCTCGCCTCCCCAATTCCGAACGTCGCCATGCCGACGACTCTAACACTCGGCGATACCTACATGTATGCCGAATACATCTATCTGGACGCCCCTGAAGCGAACAAATTCCGCATTTCCGATATTGAAGTCCCTATAACGCAGCATTACACTTTTGAGCCCTATGATACTGGGACGTCGGCAACGGCCACGGTGAATCTGTCAATTCCGAATCCGACGCGGAATATTTTCTTTTATGCCCAGCGCTATGAGGGTGATTCCTACAATGCCCAGCATTTGGGCACGAGGGATTTGAGTGGCGCCAACACAACTACCCCGTGGTGGCCGAACGCAACGCCCATCGGGTCCAGATCGCCCGCCCTTTTGCAACCGGCCTACGTATTTCGGAATTCTGAGCCGCTCAAATCTATTCAACTCATGTATGAGAATAATCTCGTCAGATATTCCACCACGAGCCCGTCCGTCTTTCGGTCTCTCTTCCCCTCCTACGAAATGAAAAAATCTCCCTATGTGAATCGGTATTATTATTCCCTCCATTTTGGCATGAATCATGGACACCTCTCACCGTCGCATCCGTCAGGAGAGGCGAACATGAATAAAATATCAAGTGTTGATTTAGAGCTTGAATTCCAGCCCTTCGCGGGAACTTCCAATCCGAACGCTGTTCCCAGATATATTGTGCGAGTTTGGGCGGAGACTTACAATATTTTCCGCGTTTATGCTGGGCGTGGGGGGATGTTGTTCGCTTTCTAAGCTTATTTTTCTAAAAAGGTTGGAGGCCCCCTTGACAAACCCCAAAATCGTTCGGCCAGATACGTAGGCCTGAATACCCTGTAAAAGCATCGTTCATCCGAATAACATGAAAGCATCCGTTCCAATTTACCCGAAACCAGTTAGAGCCGAGACTCGCGTATTCTCCATTTCCCCAAGGGGTTTCAATACCTTTTTCAAGGAATTTGATATATCCTGCTCCCCAAGAATACCGTCTGCCGACAGGATTCACTGTTCCGCCAACGGCCTCCTTCTTGGCCTCCAGCATTTCCGCAAAATACTTCTTCATTCTGTTGAGTTTGTGTCCAGAATTTCCAATAGGGAAGGAAAAATGGCAGACGATGGACGTGGCCTCATTTTTCACCTCGTCATATCCTTCAAAGAGGCTGACATAGGGATTCAGGAGAACATTGTTATAAACGCCCCCCTTAATACAGTGATAGTTGATGAAAGGCTGGTCCATACAGTACGGAATCGCCGCCTTTGAGTCTGAATAGGCGTCACAGTGTCCCCGTATTCTGGAAAAGACGTCGCGAACCGGTAGGCAGTTCGGAAAGAGGAGTGTGCCGCTATTGAATCCCTTGATGGAAGGGTTCGCCGACGGCCCGAAAAACTGTACTCCAAAGCTCGGGCTGTGAATAGTTCCACATTCTAGACCATAGACGCGCTCCTCCAGCGGAAATCCGAGTATGGTTTTCAGATTCCCTTTAATGAGAATGTCCGTATCCAGATACAAAATTGTCTTATACTGATTGATATTCTTGTAGTCAAAAATGTAGAGGCGAGCGCAGGCCGCCTGGAAAATAGTCTTAAAAGGGAGAAGCTGGATTTTCACATAGACTCCCGCCGCGGCACATAGTTCATAGACGTTCTCCTGGAAATCTTCCGTTGTCAGAATGAGGAAATCAATAGTGTCGGTTTCAGAATAGAACCGAATAGACTTCAGAAGAAGATCGGCGAGCTTGAAATAGTCGCGATTGAAAAACACAGAGAAATAGACAAGATTGCGATTGTCTTTGGGAGCCTTCTTTTCCATTTCAAGATAGGCTGCTTTCGTCGGGCTGATTACATCCGGATAATGTATGACTAACAGGCGATTGTCGCAGCTATTACATTCCAAAGGGACGTGTAACAGGGAAAAGGATAGATGCGAAAGATTCTGTTTCCATATTTTAATGGCATTCTTAAAGCTTTCTCTGTATCCATTATTAATATCTTCAATGATGTAATACCCTCCCTTCCGTAGGTGTTGAATACTATGTTCAAAGAAAGTCTTATTGGCATCAAAAGTGTGAAGACCGTCGTCTATTATGATATCAAAGGGTTCCTGTAATTCCGGGTTCTTCCATAGCTCCTGTATTATCGCCGGTGAAGTCTGGTCACAGTAGAAGGTACTGATTCGGTCAGTCTTAAACAGGATATCCCTGTCAATATCGGCCCCGAAAATGGAAGAGTTCGGAAATAAATCCCTCCAGCCGTATAAGGATGCGCCTGGCTTCCCGTAGGCACCCATTCCACATGGAATCGCAGGATTCGTCGTTCCCAGCCCTAACTCAAAGATTCGTAGGGGGGCTTGGAAACGGGCTTCAAATAACTTATTATAAACGATTGTGTAATTGTGCCAAGCCGCCCCAACTCTTGCGGACCCCTTATCACTTCCGTAGTGTTCCATTGTCTTACAGACCACTGTAGAAGTATTGAAGTCAAAATCTTCCACGGAAATCATCTATAGAATATACTATTTTATGAATGATTCCCTTTTCCGCACGTAAATTAGACCAATTTCTCAAATTCGTCCAAAATACGGACCGTATCACCAATATGTATGCATCCATCCGATAGACTATAATTCAGACAGCCATCCTCTCTCGTATAGAAGCTATAGGGGTTGAAGTAGGTATATCCGTACTCGAGGCAATTCCGTTCAATACACCGATTCATGATGGCCGTGTATTGAACGCGCTCGGAGTTTGTACCAATAAAGGGCAAGACTGTTCCATGGACATCCGTATGCGTATGATCCTTCGGGTCGGTTGGCGGAGGTACCGCCACGATAATAATTTGTTTGTAGGCTGTGATTAGTTTGCGAATTGCGACAAAATAGTTTTCCACAAGAGTCTTACAGATTGTGCCAACATCCCGTCCAAGGAGCACCTGTTTTCCTATGTGGCATCTGACATCCACTTCGCCATAGACGAGGCACACGGTGCTATTTTCATCAAGATCGCCAGGATAAAAATTCACAATTCTACAGTCTCTGCCCACGCTGTGCATTGTTTTTCCGAAATCAAATAGATTCGTGTTTAGTTTGGATAGTTTTATGAACATTATGGCGTGACTGTCTCCGTAAATACAGATAGGATTCGCCTTTTGTTTTCCACAGCACATATTGAGATCCCCAATTCTAAATGAAATATACGTATTGAGAGTGTCATCTAACTTTATTATATGGTTAAAGTTGTTCCAAGAGACATATGCCGTTCTAGAATCCAACATAGAATATGTACCAGCACTCCAAATTGTATTAAGAACGCCATTCGGAAAAAACTCAATGTACCCATTGCCCCAGCAATAGCGCCGTCCTAGGATATTGGTTACATCAAGAGGCTCTTGAGTAGGGTATATCTTCTGATAATTCTTCAGGATGTGCGAAAGATGCGCCTCCATTCGTTTCCGCTTGTGCTCGGCATTTCCAAGAGGCCACACGAAATGGCATATACTGACATCTGTGGGGGCCGAAGGCGGCGGCGGCGGCTCATCGCAGTAAATCTTGGCATATTGGTTCATAAGAACCATGTCGTGGATACCGTCCTTTATAAAGTGATAATTCAGGAAGGGCTGGTCCCAGCATTCGGGCATTCTGCCGCCGCGCGCCTTCATGTGCTCAATGTGCGCGATTGCCGTGTTGAATTTGAACCGAATGGCGCCCGTTATCTTGAATAACATGATGCCCCCGTTGAGAGCGGGCGTCTGTTTACTAATCTTTGTAAAGTCGAAAAACCAGCCGCCGTGGATTTCGTGGTCTATTGTGCCCTCGTTCAGGGCATATATCTGGTCGCCAATCTCCAACTCAAAGATTTTTAGGAGGTCTCCTTGGATGATTATGTCGGTATCAAGGTAGATTGCCTTCTTATACAGGTTTATTTTGGCATAGTCAAATACGTACAGTCTCGCGCAAGAGGATTCGTGTATGGTGGTGAAATCAAAAATCTGGCATTCTATCTGAATGCCGATCATGGCACCGAACTCCAGAATCTCGGCCTCAAACTCCTTGGAGGTGAAAACTACGAAATCAATGCCGTCAGTCCTTGAGAAGAACTTGTAGGAGGCCAGGAGAATCTTGAGGAGTTCTATATAGCTCTTCTTGTGGAATACGCAGGCATAGAGTAGATAACGGGAAGCCTCTACATCCAGAGCGATTTGACCAGGACGGTCGCCATTCTCTATAAGGCAATCATCGTAAATGAAGACCGATTCAGACTCAAGAACCCCTGTTGATACTACCAGCGTATCCATGTGAATGGCGGTATAGGCATCATAATTGTCATTTAGTCTTATAATATGGTTGTGAGTACTCCATTTTGCCTGTACAGTAGTAGCATCCAAAAATACATATGTCCCCTCTTTCCATGTGGTATGAAGGGCTCCACCGAGACTAAACTGAATATATCCTTCGCCCCAGGTATAGCGCCCACACATAGCAGGCGTTACATCAACCTTGTTGCCCTTGTAGAGATTCGCCTTATAATTCTTTAACAATTGTAGCATATCCGCTGGTTCGGGGGAGCCTCCAACGATTTCATTAACAAGTTTCGGGGATTCGGATACAGAAGCCTCTGTGACTTCTGTGACTTCTGTGATGATTATCGGGACAATTTCCAGGTCCGCAACAGAAGGCCCTCCATTCTGCTCCACAAAAACGCACGACTCCTTTGAAAAGGGGTGCTCAGGATCCGTATATAGACGACTCGGCGTACCCTTTGTAAAACTATCAATGGATCCGCCAACATCCACGTACATATTGGTCGGATTCTCCTTCATACAAAGAGGAATCCATATCTTGGACAAGGGCCCCGCCGAAAAGCAAATGAGTTCTCCGTGTAGCTTTTGGATAAATTGAATAACGCGTTCCGTCTCAATGACATGTCTTTCATCCCAACAGTCAACCAGTTTTTCATAAATGAGGTGGTGTTCCTTAATAGGAAGAACCGAGCCGACAACTCCAGAGGTGACAAGATAGAATCCAGAATGTCCCTTTAGAAATTCGGTAAATCTCGGCCAATTGGAATTTCCGAAAATATTTGCGTAGGTGCGTTGCCCTAGAGGAACCTTGAACCGCCCCACAAAATCTCCGTAAATTTCCGGCGTACAATTCCAAGGTTTGTTACAGGTATTACAGGGAATTCCAATATAGAGATTAGGATCCACAGTCTGAATACTTTCGGCGAGTTGCTTCTGGAGAATTCCGCCACTCTTGAACGTCCAATTATCGCAATTCGTGAGGGTCTTATTCAGGAGGATGGAATGCTCACCGTCGCTGGGGCGAATGAGGCCAAAGGGGGACTTTGCCTGGATTTTCGTTAGAATGGCCTCCAGATGGTCGCGCATGGTTCCTTCCAGTGGGGTATTCGGAACAACCGTTACAGGCTCTACAGGTGCCACAGGCTCTACAGGTGCCACAGGCTCTACAGGTGCCACAGGCTCTACAGGTGCCACAGGCTCTACAGGTGCCACAGGCTCTACAGGTGCCACAGGCTCTA
>Ga0114951_10004672_pt1 | contig 13122 bp, 9 predicted proteins | sample AM7aDNAmetaG_FD_88677 | JGI IMG/M metagenome (GOLD analysis project Ga0114951, IMG submission 88677) | Freshwater microbial communities from Finland to study Microbial Dark Matter (Phase II) - AM7a DNA metaG | ecosystem: Environmental > Aquatic > Freshwater > Lake | place: Finland: Lake Alinen...
CAAAGAGTTTTTGGAAGAAGGCTGATAAAATTCTCTGGAAAATCCCAAGACTGATAGCCACAGGGCGTTGGAAATGAATAAAATTTGGGTATGTCTTATGGTGAGTAGGACATTGTCCAACACCAACCTGAAAGCCATCTCCAGGGAACTAACAGTAGTTTTCAGGGATGATCTTTTGGGTTTTAAAGTTGTTTGCAATGACCAGATGTCGGCTTCTGGGGAGTATTACATTTTCGTAAATTGTGATAATTACCGGGAACATATTGAGGCGATCAATCGTTGTCATTTTATTACGAGTGTGGTTCCTGACCGTGAATCTCCACATCCTTTTACTCCAAAAGAAATTGTTGAATTTTTAACTTCCGCTGGATTAAAGGAAGAACCGAGTGGCACCCTGGAGAACGGAGATGTCGTTTTAGTAAAGGATGGATATCTCAAGGGATTGTATGGGGTTGTTACAAAAGAAATGCCACGCAAAAAGTTCAAAGTTTTCTTCAGTTTTTATGTTCGACAATTTACCGAGTCTTTACGCGTGACATCATTGGAATTTATCGGTAAGGTATCTGGATATGAATTTCCGTCGGAAGTCGTTGGTAAACCAATTGTTATAGGGGCTCACGTTGTCCACCACCGTAAGTTACATAGGCCAGAAAGTTGATAATCTCAGATCGTCAAATACGACTGAAGAAGGTATTCTTCCATATTTCAGTGTCGAGCAGGTTAGAGCTTTCAGGTCAGTTTTTGGCTTTTTGAATGATAAGGACCGGGATATTCTATATCTCATCTTTGTCTCTCGAAAGAAGCAGAAGGACGTTCAGCGGATCATGAACCGGTCCCAGCCGTCACTTTGCTATGATATCAAGCGTATTCGTCGCCGGCTTCGATATATCTTCTACATTCACTCCGTATTTGACATCTTCGTGAACTTTACCCAGGAGAAGGTTTCTTTCTTTACCCCGGAAGAGATGGAGATTCTCACATTGATGTTCTACACCAGTAGTTTCACAGTTACGGCCGAGATGATGAATCTGTCCCAGGTGAGGACTCGATATGCCTATAATAAGTGCCTACGGAGGATGGAAGCCCTGGGAATGTGGGAGTCTTACGAGATCTTCATGGTCATCCGGGAGAACTTGAATGCCATAAGAAGGGTCTATAAGGGAGATTCTTGTGGTTTAAAGGCTCTTGAGTTGGTGTAAGTTTTTATTGATATTCTGGTGTTAGTAGGAGGACATTGCTGTGAACGAAGAAATTTTTGAGGGCTTTTGCTGGCATAGTTCCATCGGAATCGATTCGACTCTGGATGGAAATAAGAAGTTTGTGACTCGACTCCCAAACAGTCGTCAGGCCCTGTCTATGTTCACAGCGTCCGGGAATAACCTGTTGATCCATAAGACAACGAGGTGTTTATGGAAAATGTCCGAGGATAAGAAGACCATCGAACCTGTATTCAGCTCAGATGTTCTTTCAACTGACGAGGTTAAGGCGGCTATGGAGGGATCTGAACAATGAATTTAGAAGCTATTTTTAGAAAAGATGCGGCGATTGAAGATCACTCACTTGTGGACCATTCCTGGCTAAAGGACGGATCAATCTTGAATATCGAGTCAATGAGGAACCCGAACAACATTAAGCCACAGGTTGAGGTTGAATGGGGTCTGGGCGGTCCAGATATCGATATCGACGAGCCTGCGGGTGCAGTCAAGCGTAACATCCCGGAAGAGAACCTGGGGGATGCTGGGGCCGTTATTCTCTTTGCCAGGGACAAGATGAACCGGGGATTGCGTGGAAGTCAGGTCGTGGCGGCTCTCCGGGCTAAATATCCGGCAGCTTTGTTGGCTTCTGCCTCTACAGGTCTTCGTCAGATGTTCGCGATGGAAGGGATTATTGGTCGAATTGCCATTGATGCCAGGGGATACAAGAATTGTCAGGCGGCTGTCAAAGCGGCAAGTAATTCCCCCTACAAGCGGTTTATCAAGTATGTCTATGGGTGTTCTTGTGGTGATCACCACATTTTGCCAATGAATGACACCAGCATCATCGGTTCTGATGTTGCATCCTGCGGGAACGGATTTGACGATTTCTTGGCCGGGGACAAGACAACAGCCAAGACTGCGGCTTATTGCCGGACAACAATGCTACCTGTTATGGCGGCAGGAGACTTGGATAAGTCGTTGCTGGACAGCACTTTAATCGATATGGGGGATCTTACCCCGGTGCCCCAGGAAGTCGTGAAGAAGGTCGGGGCGATGAAGGCGAGCAATCTTCGTAAGATTCAGGCTGCTTTCAAGTGGCTGGATAAGAAGGCTGATGCGACAGAATCGTCGAGATATGCTGGTAAAGTGGACGCCAGTTCGTTCCAATTGAAGAAGGCGGATAACGAGATTGATTTCTTCAATGGACCGGAGGCGGAGATAGAGGTGGACGGAACTAATCCGTATTTGATGACGGACATTGATCCTCGTGCTCCTTTCAAGACAAACTTCGATGGTCCGACATCATTGCCGGGACTTCTGGATGATTTGGAAGCGATGACTCCCCAGGGAGAGGGTGAAGCCCAGATCCCGATTGAATTGATGGACGAACGTGGCGGGGCAACTCAGGTTCAGATTGATCAGCCGGCTCAACCGATCAAGAGGCAGGTTGTTGAACAACGTCCGTGCAATATGGATGTTGATTTCTTCGCTCCGGGGAATATGGACATTAACTTGGATGGCGAACAGGAACTGCCAATTGATGAGATGAGCAAGATTTTCGAGCCTTTGGATGTTAATCCGAATGGTGGTGACATGGATGGGACAGCCCTGGAACTGGGAGCCATTGATGTTGATATGGCGGACAAACTTCCGCCAGGGTTTGAAGGAACGGATGAGATATCATTCGACGAACAACCTGTAAAGGATGGTTTGATTGACATCGATTTACTTCCTCGGGCTGATGATATTGACTTTGATTTGACTGCGAAAGTTGAGAAGAGAGTCCCATATCATAATCCGAGCAGACCTTCCGGGATGCAGAACAGACGACATGGATGAGATTGGAGTTCGGACATAGTCCGATAATATGAGCGATAACGACTTTGACAAGACGGATAGAGAGGCCGGAGTAACATCTGAGGTACAGGTTTTGCCTCCTTGGCAATCCAGTGGTCTGTCTACGGTAAAGCCGGCATCTGATGTAATTCAATTCCGGCAGAAACTTGTGGAAGAGTATCATAAGGGTGCTCCAAGTCTTGCTGCTCGGCTGAAAATAGCTGGGAAGGAAGACCTCGAATCATACATTGTCGCGATGATTGATGAGGTTATCCAGGAGACAGATCACTTGCTGGGTAATGAGTTGGTTGCAACTCATAACGGTGATTTGCGTGACGCTTCCGTCATTTCATTTAAAAGGGCCGAGGTCTTGGAGAAGGCAATCAAGGCGGCTCAAACGAAACAGCAGTTTGAGAAGCAGGGCGGGGTAGATGTTGATTCCCCGGCAATGATTATCATCTTCCGGTTCTTTATGGGCAAGGCGAAAGAGACATTTGACAAGATGGGCGTGGATACGGAAATACCGGATCTATTCTTTAGAAGGTTCGGTGAGGTGACTACGGACTGGAAGAAGGATCTACGACAGAGTTTTGAGCAGGTAAGGAACCAAAGGTGAGGTTCGGATGGCGAATAATCTTCTTGCAGAACTTTCCAAAGAGTTCGTCACCGGGACGACAGAAATCACGGATGTCATTACTTTCTCGGAATCGTCCTGGGGGCTTGGAATCACCTTGTCTCCCGTTCAGAAGTTTACCCTAAAATGTGCATCTGGTGACAATCTCATTGTGGGAGACTCTGGAATACCCATTACTCTTCGTCAATACTTTGATGATAAACATTCTCTTGTTGAAACATATGACGAGACCACTGGTGAAATTAAATGGACATCATCGAATGGGGTATTTCAAAACGGAATTAAGGAAGTCTATCGTTTAACAGGGAAATTGACAAAAAGGTGGGTAGAATTGACGGGGGATCATCTTGTAAAGGTTCCTTATGGATATCGACGGTTAGATGAATTAAAGAAGGGAGATCGATTTGTAATTACCGAATTAGAGCCATTTGCGAAGGTAAACTCCGGATTAGAGGACTGGGAGGCAGGATTTCTCGGTTTGATGGTAGGTGATGGTTCATGTTCTTGTGCCAATATCGGATTAGTGGTGGCAGATGGAGAATGGGAGATTCAAAGATATTTCGAAGACTGTGTTCTTCGAATGGATTCAAATATGATATTTCGTTCTCGTGCTGGGGAAGGATGTTTTACTCATTATGCGGCACGACCGAAGGGTTGGGACCGAAACACCAAAAGTGCTGTTGGAATATTTTTAGATAAACATGGTGTTTTGGGAAAGACTTGTCATGAAAAGAGAGTACCAAATGCCGTGTTCCAATCGTCATCATCGGCCCAGAAGGAATTCCTTAAGTGCGTTTTCGCGACAGATGGAGGAATTTCGGTACATCGAGGGAAAACACTTGGAATTACACTTTTATACACTTCTTGTAATCGGGTATTGATAGATGATATTGGGCTATTATTGAGGAGATTTGGAGTCAGAAGCACGGTTGTTCATCTTGACACGGATACAAACTTTGGGAAACAGGACGCTTGGCAAATTATTATTAACAGTGTGTCTGAGATGAGACGTTTCTTTTCCAGGGTTGGAGTCCCAATGGGTTGGGAAAGAAGATATGATGAGTCTTGGCCAATAATCAATAGTCGTAAGAGGTCTTTCTCCCACGTTGATTGTTTACCAGTAGAGGTGAGGGAATTTGCGACAGGAGTTAGAAGTGAATTTTTAAAAGGAGGAGGAAGGATTCCAAGATCTGCTCCATCTGTTATTAGGGCTCAAACGACTAATAAGTCTTCTTTATTGGCGTTGGCGAATTGGACGAAGAATGTGGAGGCCAGGAGAATATCTGACGGGGATATTTGTTGGGACAGGGTTTTATCAATAGAATCACAGGGAGAAAAAGATGTCTATGATATCTCCGTTCCCGTTACTAACAATTTCGTATTAAATGGGATCGTGGTTCATAATTGTTTGTATGGAATGCCTCTTGATAAAGGGGAGAAGACGATTGATGTTCCAGACATTGTCAATGAGCACATCCTTTATCGTTTCAATGAGGCGGAATTTCTTCATTGGCTCTATGCCGAGAAGAGGTGCAATGTTGAATTTACAGAGGGGAAAATCTGGCAGAACTTGATATTAGCCTGGGGGCGTCGTAGTGGTAAATCAACCTTGTCGGCTTGTATCTCAAACTATGAGATGTATAAACTTCTGAAGCATGGGGACCCGGCGAAGTTTTATGATCAGAATCCTGGGGCGGTCATCTCAATATTGAACGTGGCACCTACTGATGAGCAGGCCGAGGTTGTCTTTGATATGACACAGAATATGGCGACGAGATGTCCGTTCATCAAAGATCGAATGAACCATCTTACACAGACCTATTTCGATATTCAGACAGATGAGGATATGAAATTCACCGGAAAGAAGAAGGCCAGTTTGTTGTCAATCTCCGGGGGATGTTCTTCCAACGCACTTCGTGGACAAAATGCCATAATGATCATTATGGATGAGATGGCCCATTTTATTGACAACAATGGACGTTTCTCAGGATCTGAAGTCTACAACGCTTTGGAACCTTCTCGTTTGACATTCAGGAGAGATGGAAAGGTTATCTGCATTTCATCTCCATATGCCAAGTTCGGAAAGTTCTACGAGTTATGGCAGGACGCTTTTCAGAATCCTGAAATCACCCTCGGGTTCAAGATGTATTCGGCGATGGTTAATCCGACAAAGTGTCCAACGGAGATTCTTAAGGCCGCAAGAAAGGCAGACAGAACCAAGTTCATGTGTGAGTACGGGGGAGAGTTCTCGGATACAATTACAGCATGGATTGAGGATGAGGCAGAATTTAAACAGTGTGTTGTAAGTTCTCCGGCACCTTCTCGGGGTGTTCATGATGTTCCATATTATTACGGGATTGACTTGGGATTCAAGAATGACGGTTCATCGGTGGCAGTGGTCCATAAAGACACTACAACTAATAAAATCGTTCTTGATTATGCCAACGTGTGGTATTCTGGTTCTTCCGATATTTGGGACATTGATGATAGTCCATATCGTCTATGCAATAAATTCGCCAAGATGGATCTGATTCGGATGAATGATATCGTAGCGGAGATCAAGGATCTGACAAAATGGTTTCCAGCTAAAGAGGGAATATTCGATCAGCACAATGGATACGCCCTGGCAGAACTTTTCTTGAACGAACACATGGCTCAATTTGAAATGCAGAACTTTTCAGACTCGTTGAATAGTGAAGTCTATCAGCTTGTTAAGAGGCTTTATGCTGAACAGTTGCTTGTCCTGTTTGACCATCCCGTGTTGATTCCGGAGATGCTGACATTAGAGGCAGAGAAGAGGTCGAAGGATAAAACGATTGTTCGTGCCCCGGTTCGGAGAGGGGCACATGACGATATTTCGGATGCTTACTGCCGGGCGGTTTGGAAATGCTATAACGGGTTCAAAGAGCGTCCGGCCAATATTTCGACAGGAACGGGTGGCCGGGTTACTCCGGCAATGGGTGGAAAGGTAGAGACGGCAGCGTCTTTCATCGTTGGCCGGCTGAAGAAACACGGGGAACATCCTCGTGGTTTGTATAGTGTCGGGCGAAGACGGTCTACGACAATGATTCGGTAACTCCAAAAGGAGATAATATGACAGTATTAAAGATAGTAAAGAAGATCGGGATAAGTGGTGGAATGCTTTCATCTGCGAAAGATGCCGAGGCGTCTTTGGCACGGGAGGAGGCCAAGGGGCTTGAGAATGGGCTTCCGGAAGGACATCCACTACGGAATGAGGCCGAGAAGCAAAAGGCACTTCTGGGGGATCTAAGCGGTCTTCCTCCTGGTCATCCATTGATCAGGGCTATGCAGGATGCCAAGGCGAGATATGATCAGCAACAGGAGCAAAAAGTTGAAGAACAGGCTAATGCTTCTGAGGTAAAGAAGGTTCAAAAGGTTGCTTCGGATAGGGCAAGAGTGGCAGCCAGGAGAGCTGAAGAAGATCAGGCGATAAAGATTAATGTTTCGGCTAAAGTGGTCAATTCGGGGATAGATGGGGCATTAGGGGAAGTCAGGAAAATTTACAAGATGCTGGCAGACAATGAAGAAATATTGAATATTGATCCCTTAAGTAGAGCGAAGGTTGGAAGACTGAAGAGATTACTCTATGCGTCGGAACGTGGGTTGTCTGAGTGTAAGATCTCGAAAGTGGTGGTATAATTTATGGCAACTGTAAAAAAAATCAAGACGGCGTCAACGGTAGGGGGGATACCTCGTCCGGAAGTAACTGTTGGACCGGCCGATCCTGTTCGGGCTCGAATTGCCAGAAAAGCAACTGGTTCCGGCGGATTTGGTTCAAGGTCGGCATCTGGTGGGCGTGAACGTGAAGCCGGAATGTTGATTGATACAAGTCAAGTCGCAGCTCCATATAGCACCGGATACAAGTTGGAAGCCTACAGGACTTCGTATGCCTATGGTTTGAGCGATCGCACAGGGGCGTATGACATCCCGACTTACTTCGTTCAGATGAATGAGCAGAATGGTGGGATGCTCTATTGGCCAGTAACACTTCATGAAAAATACTCCTGGTATCGGTATTGGGCCAGGACAGACTCTTATATCGGCCGGGCTTTGGAGTTACTCTCAGATTTGCCGATGTCGAAGCTCACTTTGAATATGCCGAAGATGCCAAAGGAAAAGGCAGAATTGAGCGAGGAGATCCTCAACTTCTTCACCTATCAACTTGAGGTAATCAATGCCTTTGAGTTGTGTCAAAATGTCTTGTGGGAAACCAATATGATTGGGAATACCTACATCTTCCACGAATGGGATGACAAGAAGAAGATGTGGAGTCGGGCAATCATGCTTCCCCCGGAGGAAGTCTATGTTTTCCAATTTCCATTCACGGACAACAAGAGGGTTGAATATAGGCCTCAAAGGTTGATTTCATTGATTAAGGCAGATGGAGGAGAGACGGCAAGTTCTACTCCCACTGGAGATTTTGATCGGTCTTCGATGAATAATCAGATCGTTGAAGGGGTGCCGAAAGAACTGCGGGATATGGTTAAAAAAGAAGGCTGTATTGTAATGGATACAGACCCGTTGACCGGATCTTTCGTTCATCATATTGCTCGTCGCCGGTCGCCATATATGGATTTAGGATCATCGGTACTGGAGCGGGTATTGGTTCCTATGCTTCAGAAGGAGCATTACCGGTATACTCAGTTGAGTTTGGCCAGTCGGAATATGACTCCGAAGAATTTGATCACAGCTCCTGGGCTAATGCCAGATGAACTTAATGATTTGAGGACTCAGGTTGACTTGTCATATATGGACCCTGAATACTCGATTATTACCAACTACGAAGTGAACTGGCAACAGATCGGTGTCCAGGAACGTATGCTGGACTTCAGCCGGGAATACGAACAGATTGAGAATCAGGTGTTCGCTGCTCTTGGGGTAACTCGGGAATTGTTGACAGGTGAGGGAGCGTTTTCCGGAACGAAGATCACCGTTGAGATCCTGAACACGATGTTCTTATTGACTCGGGAAGTGCTTCGGAACTACATCGAGAAGCAGTTGTTTATCCCGATTTGTGAGGCTCATAAATGGTTTGATGAGGATAAGAATGGGGCCAAGAAGTATTGGTATCCTACCATTGGATTCAATCGTTTGACGATTCGAGATAATGCCGAAGTATTTGACAGTCTGTTCCAGTTATACAGTAAGGGAAGTTTGCCGGTCGAGGTCATTTACGAGTTGTTCAACTTGAATGCGGACGAGATGGATTCGAAGTTGAGGGCGGCATTGTTTACTGTCAAGGATTCGACATTCAATCGTGCATCCGAAGAAGTTAATATCGAGGTTGGTCGGGCTTTGGTCACGCAGACGGATGTTGTCCAGAGGGCGGCGAAGTATCTTGGTTTGACTTACAAGGGTCCGCCGGAAGGTGGAGATGGGACAGACGGTGGAGGCGATCCTGGCGGAGGTGGTGCTCCAGGAGAAGATGCCGCTGGTGCAGAAACATCTGAGGGTAATGGCGGATTCCAGGAGGGATATGGAGAGGCCCCTGAGACTGATGGTGGGACTGTTACGGGTGAGGGCGGGGAACAAGTCACCAAGGATAATGACAAGCAAGAGAAGAAACCGGAAGACAAGAAGCCGGAAGAGAAGAAACCGGATCTTGATGCCTTGTCTAAGGAATTGGTAGACGCTTTGCCGCCGAATGCCACGGAACAGGACATTGCAGAGGCGGTAGAAGAGGCTGATAAGGCACATGGAGAAAAGAAATGATCACACAAGTTCTTCGACGGGCACAGCTTGATGAGAAAATCAAGAAACAGATTCGACAACGGGTCAAGAAACTCCTGAAGCAGAAGCAAAAGGATGATCCTGAACAGTCGGATTCCGGCGATGAACAATCTGATGCCTCGGAAACCAATACTGAGGGGACAGTCTACTTGTTTGATGCTTCGGATCATTCTTCGAGGAGTATGGTTGCCATCGAATTCGACACCCAGAAAGAGTTCGAGATTTATAAAAAGGATCACGATATTGAACCCGGAACGAAGGTAAAGATTCTGGATGAGGGAAAGAGCAAATCCAAGAAGCCTGATGAGACTGGGAAGAAGCGTGGTCCTGGGGAAGATGAGGAAAAGGCAAAGCCTTCTAAGAAAAAAGAGGATGACAAGGGCAAGGAGAAGAAGCCCGAGGATGAGGGAAAGAAGACTGAAGGACAGAAGCCAGAGCAGAAGGAGCCTGGGGAGCCTTTGGAACATTCACATCCGGCCAGGATACCCGAGGGAATGCATCGTCAGGTCGCGATCAAAGACAGGTTGATTGATGAATTCGGTGCAGAGGCGAAGGACTGGAAGGTTCATAAACTTGATCCATCACAGCTTTCGATTGGGGTTGAGATCAAGTTCCCGGACGGTTCGAGTAAGAAGTATGGACAGCTTTCACCGGACGAGAAGACGAGGGTGGATAAGGCGGTATCTGAGGGTTTGGCGGCCACAAAGGGATTGGGAGATTATACCAGTGTCTCTCCGGCAGCGTTTCAGGAAAACATGGCGGTGAATCTGGGCCGGTATGATGATGACTCCGTCGAGGAATCCAAGATTGACAGCACAGAGCCGGTCACAAAAGAGAATGTGGGACAATTGTCTTCAGCTCTCCGGGAGAATGGTCGGACGCTTCTGAAGAAATATTCCAAGAGCATGTCCAGTGTCTCTCGTCCAATGGCCGAGAAATTTGTGGATGATATGTCTGATTCAGTCATTGAAGGTGTTCGTGACGGGTCCCTGGCAGGGATCAAAGAGGCGGATGTTGATGAGTTCGTTCGGGAAAGCGTTAAACGGTTGATTGGACAGGAAGTTGAGACACGTCGCAGATCCCTGGGAGATCATGGTATCAGGCATGTGGCTTCAAACGTAAGAAGTTCGATGACAATGCTTAATGACTTACAGAGCAACGGGATACCAATTACCGGGAAACAGAAGTTAATGGCAGCGGGGATAATGGCGGATCACGACATTGGTTATATGGTCGGGGATGTCGGCATAGACATTTCAAAGGGTAAAAAGCACAAGGAGTATTCCAAGGAAATCGTAGACCAGGAGAGGGAACGATTTGATAAGGTATTTGGGAAAGAAGATGGGGATAAGGCTCGGGTTATTATTGCGACTCACGATGACCCCATCTTTGACTGGGAGAAAGACCCGGTTGGTTCTTCAGTAAGGCTTGCAGATAATGCTTCTCTTTTTGGTGCGGAGAAGGTTCAGGATTTATTCCTTCGTAGCCCCAAGGCTACAAACTTGGCTTGTAAATTGAGATTGGCGGCAGAGGGTAAGCCGGATGACAAGAAACTCCAGGAAGATATCAAGGGCCAGATGCACGAAGTCGTTGATGGTGGGGAGTTTGAGGAAGCTGACCGGGATTCCTTACATCACCAGATTGACGAGATGACTGAGGAGAAATTCAGCACAACGACAGATATCTTGAGCCGGTTCAGTGGGGAAACAAATGGTTTCAAGTATGACTCGGCGAAGAAGGTCATGAATGTGGATATGAAGTATTCTTCCGAAGGACAGATGGTGGATCAGTTATTCGGGGATGCTGTGGCTTGTAAGCAATTTGAGAAGTTCACCAAGGACCTCGGGGGACAGCCTATTCGTGGCAAGCGTGGAAACACGATGTTTAAGAGTCAGGACGGGAAGCCGGCCTTCCAATTGAACATTGATGGGTTTGATGAGCAGGACAATCCACAGACGGCAGCGATGCGGGATTTTGCCGGGAAGACAGCCAGGACGGAACTTCGCCGGGCATCGATGATGATGTCTCCTCCACCGGTAGCGACTGAAAAGGATATGAACAAGGCTAAGAAGGCGTTGGAACCGGCCAAGGACAAGTTCAGCAAGGATGAGTGGAACAAGTTGATGAAGGCTTTTGATGAGGGGACTAAGGACCCGGAAGCCTTGTCCAAACAGATCGGTATGTGGCCTTTATTGAAATCGGAATTCGACTTTCTGGAGAGTAAGTCAGCTTCTGACCGTATAGTCCGGAGACTGGTAGTTTCGATGATAGCGGACCGGGTGGCTGATTCTGTCCTGGAAGATGTTTTCGAGGGAGACACAACACTTCAGGAAGGGGTGATTGTGGCAGGGAGAGGGCATCAGACCCAGAGGAAGGATAAGGATTTGATGAGGGACACGGGTGGGATATCCAAAAACAGGCGGAAAGAGCCGGATATAAAGCCTCCCCGGTCGGATTCAGCTAATCGGTATCGGACTAAGGACAAGCCATCGGATGAGCGTGACCCGGATGTGGACAGAAAGGCATCGACTAATTTTGAGTCTATGGCCAGAGCGGAGTTGTCCAGGACTCCTGGGACATTCCGAGAAGCTGTTCACAGGGGTTAAAAATGGATATTGTTGCAGAACTCAACGCTATTGCCAGGGAAATTAAGGCTTCACCTTCTGAGAAGGAAGTGGAGCGTCTGATGAAAAGTGTTCTACGTGGAACGGTTTTTGCCAATAAGACTCACGCGGTCGGTGGCTATGTGAGAGACGAGTTGTTGGGAATTGACGCAAAAGACCTGGATATTGTCGTTGAAATGAAGGATGGGGCTGAGAAACTAACCAATTGGTTGCATCAGTTATTTCCGGTTGAGACATCTACCCCGAGAAGATTGGGTGCCGGGTATCCTATCTGGCAGATCGTTTTCAAAGCCAATGTTGTCCATAACGATGAGGAATATGCCACAGAAGGGGCAACAATCGAGTTCGTTGATACTCAGAAGGAATCATTCCCGGACCCTAAAAGTCGGCAGAGAGTTGTTGAGTATGGGACTTTGAAGGAGGATATTGAGCGGAGAGATTTCACAGTCAATATGTTGCTCAAGGATTTGTCCACAGGGGAGGTTGTAGACCTGACGGGGACGAGTAGACAGGATCTTCAGGATGGTGTCCTACGCGGGCACCCAGGGGTTGATTTTGACAAGATACTGAGGGATGACCCGCTTCGGATGCTTCGGCTTGTCAGGTTCCAGGCAAAATACGGTTGGAATATTCCAATGGACGTTTTGAAGGCGGTCAGGAGGAATGCTTCCAGGATTGAGATAATGTCCGGGGAGAGGATTCAGGGCGAGTTGGTCAAGATGATGGAATTGGGAAAGTTAGCACAGGGAATCAGGATGATGAAGGCTGTAGGGTTACTTCAGTATGTTTTACCCGAGGTCCAGGCGATGTCCGGGGTAGAACACGAATATTCCAAGGGATCACACCAAGAGGGGGACGTTCTCCGGCACACTCTGATGGTGCTTCAAAATGCTAAGCCGGGGGTTGAAAGTCAACTTGCGGCCTTATTGCATGATGTTGGCAAGCCAGATTCTCAGGATATTTTAGATGGGACGATTCGGTTTATAGGTCACGAGAAGGTATCCGGGGAGATAGCCGAAGCGATCTTGAGACGGCTGAAGTTCGATTCTTCGACGATTACGAGGGTGAGAGGGATAGTCGA
>Ga0114951_10004674_pt1 | contig 13120 bp, 15 predicted proteins | sample AM7aDNAmetaG_FD_88677 | JGI IMG/M metagenome (GOLD analysis project Ga0114951, IMG submission 88677) | Freshwater microbial communities from Finland to study Microbial Dark Matter (Phase II) - AM7a DNA metaG | ecosystem: Environmental > Aquatic > Freshwater > Lake | place: Finland: Lake Alinen...
CCAGTTTCCGGCTAAATAATTGGTCTATTTCATTTTTATCACTCAGCATACCTGTGTTGTAACTCTGTTTTCTTCCATTCCAAAATTCTCCACCACCTTTTTCTGAAGGATTACCCGTGCCCGTGAAAGATTCGACTTGGAGGTTCCTTCATTGATTTCCATTAATTTGGCAATTTCCTGATGAGAATACCCTTCAATGGCAAACAGGTTAAATACCATCCTGTAGCGCGGAGGAAGCTCCTGAATAATCTTAAGCAGGTCGTCAGCGGAGATGGATGAGATCGTTTCTTCCGAATAGGGGATACTTTCGAAGATCAGCATGTCTTCAACCGGATAGAGTTGGTTGCTTTTTCTGAATTTCTCGAGCGAAGTATTGGTCATGATGCGGCGCATCCAACCTTCAAACGACCCCTTGAACCCAAACTGTGAAATTTTTGTAAATACACGAATGAATCCATCATGAAGATTGTCTTCCGCTTCACCGGCATCCTTCGAATATCTCAGGCAAACACCAAACATTTTTGATGAGAAATGGCTGTATATTGCTGCCTGGGCTTTACGGTCACCCGACGCACATTTTCGTATTGTTTCTTCGAGGTTGGTCACAAATCACTTTTAAATTAAAATAGAGCAAAAATATGATCCGAAGGAACATTAAAATTCACATTAATAATTGTAAAATATGTTAAAGAACGAAAAAGAATCTTATTGCTAAGAGTTGATTTTTACACTATAGGTTGCGTTATTACAGAATATTTCGTATTTTAATAAAAAAACAATCTTGTTTGTAGCGTTTACGAAATAATCTGCGTATTTAAAGTAATCAGACATCCATATTTAAATTAAAATGATAAAAGCAAGATTATCGGTCATCGTGATGGTTCTGGCATTCTTCAATGCCGGATGTCATAATCATAAGATACCAAAACCTGACTCAGGAAATATTGTAATGACCCAAAAATCGTTGAGCCTGGTTAAGGCAGGTAACGCATTTACCTTTAATCTCTTTTCAAAAATTCCGGATTGTCAGGGCCATAATGTGATGGTTTCACCATTAAGTATTTCTTTGGCGCTGAGTATGACTCTCAACGGAGCTGTCGGAAACACTAATAGAAATATGATCAGTGCGTTAGGACTGTATGGTCTGAGTGTAGATGAGATCAATCGGATTTATTTTGACCTGGTATCTGCTCTCAAAAAAGCCGATCCCAGGGTAAAGATGGGAATTGTCAATTCGATCTGGATTAAAAAAGAGTATCCGGTACTGGAATCGTTTATTACCGCCAATCAGAAATATTATGATGCCCGGGTTCAATCTCTTGATTTTAATCAGGATGCATTAGCTACGATAAACGATTGGGTAAGTGACAAAACGAAAGGAAAAATTCCTTCAATCGTGAATCAGATTTCGGCTGACGAAATTATGTTTCTGATTAATGCCATTTATTTTAAGGGAAAGTGGCAGGTTCAATTTGATAAATCAAATACTGAAGATGGACCCTTCACCCTTTCGACAGGTGTATCGGCCACAGTTCCGCTGATGATGATTAAGGAGCATTTTGGATATTCGGAACAATCCGGGTATCGGGCGTTAAAGATGCCTTACGGGAACGGAAAGTTTGAGATGATCATGCTCTTGCCGGATGACGGGAAATCTGCCGATCAACTTATACAGCAGTTAGATCCTTCGGTCTGGGATAATCTAAAGACTGCACTGGCCTCTGACCGTAAAGTAGATGTATGGTTACCGCGGTTTAAATTCTCATGGGACAGTGAGCTTAAGGATATCCTCTCATCACTCGGAATGGCCGTTGCGTTTTCTAAAACGGAGGCCAATTTCTCCAAAATAAATGCCTCTGACCAGCTTTATATTTCAAAAGTAAAACACAAATCTTTCATTGAAGTGAATGAAGAGGGAGCTGAGGCTGCAGCAGCAACTTCGGTGGCAATTGGGGTTATGAGCATGGGTCCCGGAGGGCCACGGTTTCATGCTACAAGGCCATTCCTCTTTTTTATTACCGAAGAGGATACAGGTGCCATTTTATTTGCCGGAAAAGTTGAAAATCCCTTACTGACCAATTAAGTCCATTGACATTCAATTCCTAAAATAACCTGAATATGAAAAAGAGAATACTTCTATCATTAATGATTGTATTCTGTTTTGGGTGTAAAAAGGATAGTGCGTTTGATTATTCATCCGGTTTAATTGGTCAATGGTCCTGGCTAAGTTCTTGTGGCGGCACAACGAATACCACATGTTGGACGCCAGACGAAGCTCATCCTGCATTCGACATTGCTTTCGCATGGACCTCCGTATTTAATGTTTACCAAAATGGAAATATAAGTGCATCAAGTAGGTACAGTACTTACAAAGTAGTTTCCGAGGATAGAAAGTATACTACCTATTTAATTAAATTTGATTCAGGAGGCCCGGAACGGTACTCCATAACCAATGATACCCTGTTGTTAGCGAATAGCGATGGAATCCTGGCTATTACAAGTCGTTATAAACGAATTAAATAAACGTCCAATCTTAAAAAATCATCTGAAATGAGCCATAAACTGTTAAATTTCTGTTTTTTGCTACTTTTTACATCTTTGTTGTTGGGGTCCTGCCTTAGCACCCCGTTTGAAATCCCCATCAACAAGGTTGATTGTTACTTCAAGTATGAATCTGTAAATTATGCCTGGGGATTCTCACATGGCGGCTTCATAATCACCCCATCGGGTGAAATGTATACTTTCGACAAAACAACTCCCTGGGTTTTTGCCGATAATAATCAGATATCGTTAAGCGCTCTGCAGAATAATATCAAAGCATCGGTTAAAAAAGATACATTAATTCAAAGTACAGATCTTGAATATTATCAACATCTGGCATTATTTGCAATTGACGGAACGATGAGTAAACCGGTAAACCGCGGGAACGATATGGGCGCTTCGGTCTGCTCAATTATAGTCCCCGATTCATCCAATCCACCGAATGGCTATCGCGAAGTTATCCTCACTCAAACCGGAGATATTGAATTTCATAATCTTGCTCCCCAAGCCTCCATAATTGCTGCCTGGCTGCTGAAAATACGATAGAAAATGGTAATTGCAGAAGAAGCACCGCCAATAGTAGAGACGCAAAGCGGTGTGTCTCTACTATTTAATTTCCAACACTGCCTGTTAATCCATTCCCGGTTTTCTTTTCAGCAAAGAAAAGTTTAGCTTTGGCAAAAAATACTCTATGGGAGCACTCTTTCAACAGGTCCTGACCTGGTATATGGCACATATTACCTATTCAACCGTATTTTTACTAATGACGATTGAAAGCACATTCATCCCCTTCCCTTCCGAATTGGTCATTCCGCCTGCAGCCTATAAAGCGGCAAATGGGGATATGAATATCTTCCTGATCATAATTGCAGGATCACTGGGGGCCATCGTTGGATCAATGTTTAACTACTACATGGCTAAATGGCTTGGAAACAGGATATTAATTAAATTTGCAAATACCCGTCTTGCCCATTTAATGCTGATTGATCAATCTGCGATAGAAAAAACGGAACATTATTTCTTAAAGCATGGAAAGACCTCAACCCTGATTGGACGGTTGGTCCCGGGAATCCGTCACCTGATCTCAATTCCTGCCGGATTAGCGAACATGAAAATGCGCGACTTTATCCTTTTCACAGCGATCGGGGCTACGGCCTGGAATTTGATCCTTGCACTGTTAGGTTATTTTTTCTACTCTCAAAAGAACATTCTTGATAAATACTACAAAGAGCTTATAATCATTATAATAGCAGTTGGATGTGCCTATGTTCTTTATTTGATTTACAAAGGTTTAACAAAGAATAACCAGGAAGAAGATTAACCGTACCGGTCATTTCCGGCCCATTAATCCAACCCTGCTATTTACCTGAAAGCACTGCCAAATTGAATATTCAGTTGGCTTATGATACCCGTGATGGGCGAAGAACCTGTTTACATTTATTCTCATAAAATTGATGAGAAATAGAGATAAAAAAAGGATAGTGGTAAACTATCCTTTTAAAAATATCATTTTGAGTGATGATTATGGCATCAGTTCTGCAAGTTTTTTTGCTAACTCTTCCCCACGCAGGTTTTTGCCAATAATTTTCCCCTCTTTATCGAGAAGCACAGAGAAAGGTATTGATTGGACGCCATATTTTACAGCGGCTTCGTTTTGCCAGAATTTCAAATCCGACACATGGTGCCAGGTCAGATGGTCGTCAGCGATGGCTTTTACCCATGCCCCTTTTTCGCGGTCGAGCGATACTCCAAGAATGTCGAATCCTTTGTCCTTGTATTTATTGAAAGCTGCAACCACATTTGGATTTTCCTTGCGACAAGGGCCACACCAGGATGCCCAGAAATCGATCAGAATATATTTCCCGCGTAGTGAGGAGAGCGCCAAAGGGGTACCCTCAGGTGTGTTTAGGGTAAAATCGGTAGCCAAAGCACCAACATTTGTAATTTTCATCTTATCCGCTACTTTCTTGAGTTCTGTCACATAGATCGACGACTGAATGGATGGATCAAGAGATGAAACAACACTATCAATGTCGTGGGCTGACATCTCCTGGGCAAGCTGCATTAGCACGATTAAAGGTGAAACCGTCGATTTTGGATGTTCGCGAACAAAATTCCTGGTGTAAACTTTTTGATTTCCCATCATTGCTTCATAGTCGATCTGGGCCTTTTTCATCTCATCCTCATTACCCTTTTGCCGTGCCGCATTATATTTTTGTTGCAATATTTGCGTCTCTTTCGAGATATTCTTCAACTCTTTACGTAAGATTGAAAACTCGTCGTTTGATTGAGAACCCTTAACTTCTGTACTGTTTAAACTATCCATACTGGCTTCAAGTGAGAGCGATCCGTTCTCAGCAAAGAACTGAGCAACAATGGTCTGAGGTCCCATAGAAATCAGGCGTAACTCAGGAAGGGTGGTCTTTCCCTTTAACACAAACTTCCCTTTATCAATAGTGGTTGAGTCCTCGGTTAGCCACTTACCGTCATTGAATTTCATTAATTTGATGGCGCCACTTGCTTTTCCCTTGATCTGTCCGTTGATTACAAAGCCAGCCGGTTTTGCACAGGAGAAAAGTCCTGCAAATGCCATGACAATAATTAGAAGATTTCTCATTGAATAATAATTTACAGTAATGATTGAATTTGCTTTTAGATATTGAGGAGGCAAAGGTATTAAAACAATTTAATTGACAAATAATATTTATTCATTTCCGACTGATTTGAAATAAGTTGCTAACAGCTCATGAGCCGCGATAAATGAACTCATTCCATTGGTAAGAACCATTTTTTCATAATGCGAAAGTCTGGGTTTAACCAGGTGATTTTGGTAAAAGTTATTCCGGAGTGTTTCATTAATTGTTTCATACATCCAGTACTTTGCCTGGTCGCAGCGTCTGTTTTGAAAATAACCATTCCCATTTGTCATCGTAACATATTCATTTACAACCTTCCATACTTCCTGCACACCTGCATTTTCCAGGGCGGAACAAGTCAGTACAGGAGGAGTCCACCCTGATCCCGTTGGAGGGAAAAGGTGGAGCGCATTCCTGAATTGTGCAGCTGCCAATTGTGCCTTTTCATAATTATCCTTATCGGCCTTATTAATGACAATGGCATCAGCCATCTCCATAATACCCCGTTTAATTCCCTGAAGTTCGTCGCCTGCACCGGCAATCTGAATCAGCAGGAAAAAGTCAACCATCGAATGGACAACGGTTTCTGACTGCCCCACTCCTACTGTCTCAATAAAGATCGTTCCAAATCCTGCCGCTTCGCATAAAATAATGATCTCCCTTGTTTTACGTGCCACTCCACCCAATGAACCGGCCGAAGGACTGGGTCGGATATAGGCATTTGGATCAGATGAAAGTTCCTCCATCCGTGTTTTATCACCCAAAATTGAACCTTTCGATCGCTCAGAGCTTGGGTCGATCGCCAGGACAGCGAGTTTCCCTCCAGCGCCTGTAATCTGTTTCCCAAGTACTTCAATAAAAGTACTCTTGCCTGCACCAGGTACGCCGGTAATTCCCAATCTTACAGATCTCCCCGCATGTGGCAGACATTTTATAATAATCTCCTGGGCAACTTTCTGATGTTCAGGCTTATTGCTTTCAATTAGCGTAACTGCCTGACTTAATATCGTTATATTTCCCCGGATTATACCATCAAAGTATTCTTCCGAGGTCAGTATCTGTCGTTTCCCTTTTTTCAGGAACCTTTTTACAGAGTCGGCGCTTACTGCCTCCGGTTTCTCAATTCCTGCATTCACATTCAGGCCAATATATTGCGGATCATTTTCAGGATGATGATAACTCATGTTTTGATATTTAGCTGTTTAGACTTTTAGGCTTTCGGCTATTAGACTGTAGGCTATTCGGGTTTTTCGGTCGTTCTCTATTTTTCAATATTTATTCTAGCCTGTAAATCCTAAAAGCCGAACAGTCTAATAGCCTAAAAGCCTTTCCCACAGTTACTTTTTCACGGTTCCGATGACTCTTAAAAGGGTCGTCGAATGCTGAGGGTCATTCGAAATAATTGTTATAATCTTATTTTGCATACCCACCTTTTCATGTGAATCAAATGAGACCTTCAATTCAGTAGTCCCTTCCGGGGGAATGGTGTTGGATGACAGCTTGCCAGTGGTACAGCCGCAAGACGCGGTTACACTGCGTATTACAAGATCCTTTTTCCCTTTATTCATAATTATAAAAGTGTTCTCAACAGTTTTTCCTTCGGGTATTTCCTTGAAATCGAATACTCTGCTGCTGAACTCGATGCGGGGAGCATTTTCCAGATCGGTAGTATTCAGTCTCGAAAAATCCTCTTCAATGGTTCCGCTTATGGTAATGGCATTTTTGAAATTATCTTCGTCATTAAACGACAAATAGATGCGGTTTGTAACAAAACCGTAAACTGGTTTCCGCGTGGCATCGAAGGTGATCAGAAAATAACCTGTCGATTTTGGGGGAATGATGGCCGGTATTGTTGTAATTGAAATATGAGGCGGAATTATTTTGAAATTTACCGATACAGGGGAAGTCCCGGGATTATAAAGTTTAACCGTATCCGTTTTTATTTCGTTGTCTTTGATTCTGACAAATGACAAATCGCTGGAAGATAACCTGATATTTCCAAAATCAACGGGATAATGGTCGAGAATACCCAGGTTTTTTTCGATGACTTCACCTGAAATGGTCAGAACTCGGGTAGTTTTAGGTACATTGGCATTTATTGTGATACTTTTGGCAAATGCACCCGGGCGGTGATCAGGATCAAAGGAGACTTTAATCATTCCCGTCTTTCCCGGAAGAATCGGTTCCTGACTCCATTCGGGCATGGTGCACCCGCATGAAGCCTCAACCCCCTGAAGAATTAGGGGCACTTTTCCGGTATTTGTAAATTTGAAGTTGAAAATAGCCGGGCCTCCCTCTTCCTTAATACGACCAAAATTATGATCCATCTTTTCAAACTGAATATCTGCCAGCGATTGGGCTTTTGCAACAGATAACCCAAAAGTTAGAACAAAGAGGGTGATGATTCCAAAAATTCTGTTCATTTATTCTTTTTAATTAGTTCGATCACTTTGTAAATGAGCAATCCCGAAATAGCACCAATTGCCCAGATATTTAAAAAATCAACTGTCCGGATATTTCCCTGTGAAAGATTTCTGGAAAAGTTTCCAACACTGACAATGAGCAATAGAACAAAAACACCTATAATTCTGCTTTGTTTATTCATATCCGTTAATTTGTTCAAGAATGTAAATCCCCAAGACTCTTATTCGTCACCAAAAAGAACACCCATATTCCTCGCCTTTTTGATTAGCAGGTGGTTCGGATCCACCAGGCTGAGCTTACCTCCCACCTCTTCAAGCGGCACCGCACTCAGGACATCTCCGTGAATGGCAACCATTTGTCCATATTCTCCCCTGGCAATCAATTCAGCGGCATAGGCGCCGTACCGGGTTGCCAGAATCCTGTCCATAGCTGAAGGGCTCCCACCTCGTTGAACGTAGCCTAACCTTGTTTCGCGGGCTTCAATCTTAGTAAGTTGCTGAATTTTACTGACGATATAGGAGGCTGCAGAAATATTTTCAGGTTTCTGAATCCCTTCTGCAACCACGACAATGGCTGATACTTTTCCTTTCGAAAAACGCTCCTCAATCGTTTTGCAAACTTTCGTAATATCGTACTCAATTTCAGGGATCAGGATAATATCTCCACCTCCTGCTATTCCGGCATAGAGAGCAATCCAGCCGGCATTGTGCCCCATCACCTCGATGACCATCGCCCGCTGATGTGAATTGGCCGTAGAGTGCAGTCTGTCAATTGCTTCAGTGGCAATGCTTACTGCCGAGTCAAAACCGAAAGTGAGCTCTGTTCCGAAAACATCATTATCAATGGTCTTGGGAATGCCAATCACATTAAGTCCTTCCTGGGAAAGCAAATGGGCCGTTTTCATCGTTCCGTTTCCCCCGATGCAGACTACGCAGTCGAGCCCCAATTCTTCATAGTTTTTCTTAATCAGACCCGGTTTATTGTTATACGTTAATCCTTTCTCCAATTTGAACGGTTTCTCACGCGAAGTTCCCAGAATAGTCCCTCCCAGGGTAAGGATACCTGAAAGTTTTGTTTCGTCCAGTTCGACATACTCTTTCCGGATTAAACCACTATAACCGGCAGTAAATCCAATTACTTCCATTCCATGATTGACAATTGCGGTTTTTCCGACCCCCCTGATGGCCGCATTTAATCCGGGACAGTCCCCTCCAGCTGTCAGAATTGCAATTTTTTTACCCATAACCAAATACCTTTACTTTAAATTAATAGGTCTTTTTTAAATTATTTAAATATTGCAAATCTAATACATATTTAGGCTACCCCATTTTTACAATGCTCATTTTATTGTAAATTTGAATCAATATTTCGCACTCCCGGGCTTGAACCAAAGAGTCAAACCTCAGGGCTACAGGTTTCCGAATAATTCCGGTATTTTTTATTTGTAAATAGGTAAGTCATGATTAAATCAGAAGCTTGTGTAGTGATTTTAATTATCCTGGTGACCAGTTGTCGAATCGGGAATAAAAAGAACGGTGCAGATTCTCAGACGGTCAGGAAACAAATCGAGAATGTTCAGTGCTGTGTTAAAGGCCCTGTCAATCAACTGACAGATGCTGAAAAGGCACAGGATTGGAAACTTTTATTTGATGGGACTACCTCTACCGGCTGGAGGGGCTATAATAAGAAGAATTTTCCCGCTGCCTGGATCGTTGAGGATGGAACCCTAAGATGTCAAAGCGAAATCAGCAGAGGAGAAGCAGGCAAATCGGATGGCGGAGATATCATTTATTCAGGTCAGCTATTCTCAAATTTTGATCTCCGGTTGGAATGGAAGGTGGCAAGTGGGGGTAATTCGGGGATCTTCTATTTAGGAAAGGAAGTGGCAGACTGGCCACTTTATAAAAGTGCCCTCGAGATGCAGATCCTTGATAATGAAAGAAATCCAGATTCCTTCCGAGGTAATAACGGGAACAGGAAGGCCGGATCGCTCTATGACCTAATCCCGGCAAATCCACAGAATGCAAGACCTGCCGGTGAATGGAACTCCATTGAAATAGTCTGTGACCAGGGTAAAATAGTTCATCGCCAGAACGGCGTTCTTGTTCTGCAGTATGAACTTTGGACACCGGAGTGGAAAACATTGGTGAGTAAATCGAAATTCCCGGAGCTGAATCCCGATTGGGAGAATATTGCCAAAGAGGGTTTGATCGGCTTACAGGATCACGGCAGTGATGTATGGTTCCGGAATATTAAGGTCAGGGCACTGTGATCCTTCCCTTTTCAACGATGCAACCTGGCTTATTATATTGTAAATAAGGATATTCTGAGTTTTGTTGGATTTCATCCCCTTATTTTAGCCAAAATAAGAGTCGAAATCCAAAAGATTTTTGAAAATTTGCAAAGCGGATAATCAGGCAATTATTTATCGTTATGATATCTAATCGATTCAACACGTGTCATATAATTCACAAATTAAACTTTTGATCAATGAAAAATTTACTTTTAATTTTGTTTGTTTTTATTCTTTTCGTAATAACCAGTTGTGCTCCTAAGAATGAGACTACTTTAAACGCCCTTACCCAAAAAGAGAAAGAGACTGGCTGGGTTTTACTGTTTGATGGAAAAACCAGTGATGGATGGCGTGGATACAATAAGACAAATTTTCCCGCTGACTGGAATATTGAGGATGGAACAATACATTTAAAGGGTTCCGGTAATGGTGAAGCAGGCTCTGTAAATGGCGGTGACCTTATTTATGGCAAGAAATTTACAAATTTCCATCTGAAGCTTGAGTGGAAAATCTCAAATGGGGGTAATTCCGGCATTTTCTATCTGGCCCAGGAGATTCCCGGAAAAGAGATCTGGAGAACAGCCCCAGAATTCCAGTTGTTGGATAATGACCGTCATCCGGATGCCTTGTTGGGTAAAGACGGCAATCGTCAGGCAGGTTCACTTTACGACCTGATCCCTGCCAATCCACAGAACACAAAACCTGCCGGTGAATGGAATAGCGCAGAGATCCTTGTCTATCAGGGTACTGTAATCCATTTTCAGAATGGTCAGAAAATTCTTGAATATCATCTCTGGACTCCTGAATGGAATGAGCTGGTGAAGAATTCAAAATTCCCCACATACAATCCCGATTGGGCTAAGGTTGCCAAAGAGGGTTACATAGGTATTCAGGATCATGGAAACGATGTTTGGGTACGAAACATTAAAATTCAGGTGAAATAAATATTCTATTTCTATCTTTAATAGTGAGGGTCCGACTCAAAGTCGGGCTCTCACTTCGGCAGACCCGGGTTATTCTCCTGGAGCATATCCTGAATCATTTAAAATCCGTTGATAGTCGTTATCCGACATAAGTTCAGGAAGTGAGATTCCGGGATGCTTTTTCATGTACATCCTTACAATTTGCCAGCCAAGCCATATGCCTGCCCTTCCCGGAGACTCGGCAGTAAAACTTGAAGTAAACGGAGCCGGATTGATAAACCGGACAATATTCATCCTGTCTGATGTAAAAAGAAGTTTGTGTTCAATGAGATAGGTCCACATTCCCTCTTCATTCTTCTTACACCAATCCAGCTTTTCAGATTGGAATCCAATTTTAAGATTATCAGGATCTTCAGGGAACATGGCATCTAAAAAATAGAGCATCTTTCCCTGATAGATCATCTGGGACAATAGATTGTTATGTGCCTCATCAAACTCAAATTCTGAAATCCCCCAGGCGTACAGTACATCAGTTGGTATCTTGGCACTGTACATATTTTCCCTTTTGTATGCCGGAAGTGCAAGCCTGGTATAAAACGGACAATCGGCTCCAAGGTAATTGTCAAGACTGATCCCGATGGCTTCTGTAGTCATTACCACTGACTGATTAAATCCGGAGATGATGGTGATTAATTGGGGAATTCGTTTGGCAGGAAAATAATACTTAAAGTGCCGGAAGCCATCCTCCAGCCTTTTCTGAAGGCTTGTAATATCATGAAAAACCGAATCGATTTTCAGTTTTGTCGATATCCTAACAGAGTCCCTGAGAAATTCATTCAAATAGGTGGCATATAGTGAATCGGAGGGATCACCCACTGCGATAATATTCTCATTGTAAGCATTAAGGAACGGCCCATAGGTTTGTTTTAACTGAGGAATAATCTGATGCATATTTTCAGGTGTAACCTTGAATATATCCTGATCCAGTCTCTTGAGGTTAAGGGTTAAATCGATGTCTGAAATATCTACTTTCAATGGGTTTCTTTGACAACTGATCAATAAAATTATCAGTGGAAGAATATGGAAAACTTTAAGCATAGATCACCATTTTAAATTTTAACTACATTTGTTCTATTGATTGGCGTAAAAGTATAAAATGAGCGGGACAACCATATTTAAAATTTCTGGCAATATGAAAAAACTCATGCTGGTTCTTGTTTTACTCTCTGCGATAACCAATTCTTATTCCCAGAAGAGGTATGATCTTACTTTTATTGCAAGTCCCCAGGTATCGTGGATGACCTCTGATTCGAAATTGATTGATGAAGGTAAAATTCATCTCGGATATGGATATGGTATTGAAGGGGATATTTTTCTGCACTCAGATACCTACCTGATTGTCACAGGAATGACAGTGAGCACTATGGGCGGTTCACTTAATTATCGGAATGCTGTCCCTTTTGGCGGAACAATGCTTCCGGCTGGTACTACGGTTGATTATTACCTGACGAACCTCGAATTTCCACTGGCACTGAAGATGCGAACCAGGGATTTTAATCATATCCGTTTTTATGCACAATTTGGTTTAACGAACTGGATAAACCTTAAAACAAAAGCGACGATCAATATTCCAGATTTCAATAAACAAGTAGTCAGGAATGAGATACGGTTTTACACTATCGGTCTGAATATTGGAGCAGGTTTAGAGTATGAATTAGGCCACGGAAACGCCATAACCGGAGGATTGGTCTATTCCGACGGGTTCAGCGATACAACAATCAATGCCGGAGTGAAAGATGTCACTACATTAAATGTAATCCGTTTCAGATTAGGTTTCGTTTTTTAAACCCAGCCGAATTAATTGGACAGGCATTATTCCCTGAAAAGACCAGATTATCAATAAATAAAGAAATTTTTCATGAAGATAGCACTTGCCCAGTTGAATTACCACATAGGCAATTTTGAAGCCAACCGGGATCAGATTATTCAAAACATTGAAAAGGCAAAAGACCAGGGTGCTGAACTGATTGTATTTTCAGAGCTTGCAGTGTGTGGCTACTATCCAAACGATCTGCTTGAACGGCGTGAATTCATTGATAAGTGTATTGATTCAATCAATCGAATTGCCCTCTATTGCCACGGAATTGCCGCGTTGGTTGGAGGTCCGAGTATCAACAAATCCCCAAACGGAAAAATGTTGTTTAATTCAGCCTATTTTCTTACGGATGGCAGGATCGAGAGTGTTCATAGTAAAACGCTGCTCCCTACCTATGATGTATTCGATGAATACCGTCATTTTGAAC
>Ga0114951_10004675_pt1 | contig 13116 bp, 9 predicted proteins | sample AM7aDNAmetaG_FD_88677 | JGI IMG/M metagenome (GOLD analysis project Ga0114951, IMG submission 88677) | Freshwater microbial communities from Finland to study Microbial Dark Matter (Phase II) - AM7a DNA metaG | ecosystem: Environmental > Aquatic > Freshwater > Lake | place: Finland: Lake Alinen...
GAAATGTCTTTATTTTTGGGTCTCGCGAGTTCCAACTCGCGAATATTCATAAATACCGCGAGTTGGAACTCGCGAGACCCGATTCAGATCAGCAATAAATTCTCAAAAATAGCAACATTATAAAAGACAAGACGACTTCTATAACAAGTGAGTTGGGAAGGATGTTTAATCTGAATTAAAATTTTGATAGAATTGATTTTCAATTGCCTGTCGGCGCCATTTATTCCCAACGCTGCCGCACGAATCTTTCGTGTGGCAATTTTTTAGAGTAACCACGCGTTGAAATCATGCTGTAGCGGTGTGGGATTATAGAAATAATCAATAGTTTGGAGATTATTTCAATTGCCTCCGGCTTAAGCCGAAAGAATGATTTCAACAGAATGAAAAAACAAAAAAAATAAACTATTTTTGTTATACTTTTAAATGTAAATACAACGTATTAAATAATCCTGAAATTATGCTATTTACAAATTACACCGACTTTGAACTAAACATTTTCAATTCTGTAAAAAAGTACTTTGAAAAGTTGCCACCTTTTGCATCCGACGATTACAAAAATGGTTTTCTTGATTTAGTTTCTCAGTTTGGTGCAGGTGGTGAAGAATATATTTTAGTTGGTTCAATGTACAATGAACTGATTGAAACCAGAATACTCTTAATCTACGAAAAACTCACAAATACCGACAAAAAAGAAGTACAGGTATTCTACGAACGAAATTTTCTGGATAATTATTACGATGCTGATACAGAAGATTATATTTATGATTCCGACGATTTAGTTAGTGAAATTGTGGCACGTTTTAAAACCTGGATATATGATAATTATTCACTGGATGAATTATTATTTGAGGAGGAAATTGAAGACGAAGAAAATGAACATGATGAAATAAAATTTGATGGAGAGGGTGAAAATTATTATGACTATTTCATACTGAAGGTAAGACTTGAACAAAACAAATTTAATACTGAAAGCCACCCATCAGAATACGATTTTTCTAAAGAGTTTCCTGCTTACTTTGAAACTTTTAATTGCTTAAAACCGGAGGAAGGTTGGGAAATTAATTGCTATTATTTCTATGAATCACATGGTGGACACCCTGTTATTTATGCCAAACGAACCGATGAAGATATACACGAGCTTCTTAGTAAAATTGATAATGGCATTTACAGATACGATCATCGGATTTTTGAGTATTGTGAATCGGTTATTCCTATATATCATATACAAGTAAACAATCTCAGAAAGGGATTATTCCAACTACTCATTTTACAAGTTATTGGGGCTGATTTTGCCCGATTCTGGCATGCCATTTATGGCTCTGTTACACTGATAAGCTCAAAAAGCCAACTCGAAAAACTTTTGGAAAGAGAAAAATTTGAGGATAAAGCCAATACTCTTATCGAAGATATTGATGAAATTATTGAAGTTGATGAATACGATGATACCATCTGCTATAAACTTCTGAGCTTTAATGCCTGGCGTGGAATAGAACGAAAAACATATTCTGTTTCACGGAATTTTCCGCATAAAATCACTGTCGAAAATAAAGAACTTCTGGCTAAATATCATTGCGGGATAACATTTTAATTCTAAAATGTTTTCTGCATCATCCAATCTAAATAGGTTTTGCCATCAACCCATTGACTTTTATCAGTAGTGTTTTCCTTTTCATTCAAATTGTGCCAATCAAGTCTAAAGATATTCTTAGCAATCATATTATCTTTTTTCCAATCAGGTTTAGCTATTTTACCCAATTCAGAAGAATCACGAAGTAAAATAAACGAATTAAGAATAAATTCTTTTTTATGAATACGTTTTAGCTCCTTTTCTATGTTTGGTAATGTTTGATTATCTGATTTGTCAGCAATTTTGATTTTTTCTTTATCCTTATCCGTATTAAAGTCTTTCGTTCCCATTTGTCCTTTCGGATCAACAAAGTTGATATACACTTTATCCTTAGAAATAAGCCACATAATAAAGTCTGGATAAAAAACTTCAGAGTCGTCATTTAGATAAATACCAATGGATTTCAATGATTCAACATTACGCATCAAGAACACATCAAAACCGTTGAATACTTGACTATGTTTTTCAATATATTCTGCGAAATCTTTTACAAATTTCTTTTCACCAGCATTTAGTTTGTCGGGAGTAAGTTTTAGGTTTTCCTCTAAAATAGTTTTCTTATCTTCCAAAAGAGGAGCATAAATATGATTTCCAATTTCCTTGTTTTGTAGTGATAACGAAGTTTCTAATTGTTTGATTGTTTCTTCAAATGCTTGAATCTCTTTATTAAGTTCCGTTTCTGTTTTTGGCTTTCCATTTTCCTTTGACAACTTGAATGATTTAACCAATGTGTATTTCTCAATAAAATCACCTCTTTTGTCACCAATCGACTGTTTCAAAGGTTCTTCATATTGATAAATGCTACTGTTTAAATGCCAATTAATTTTGTTGCGGACTTTCTTTACAAACTCTTCTGCAACCTTTGAATTTATTATTTCAGTGAAATCAAAATCAAATTCATTTATATTCTCTTTGTATTGAATTTCATCAATATATACTAATACATCAAGCATATTGATTACTGATAAGCTATTGTCAGAGCTTTTACAGTATAGTTGAATATCAGCTTCATCAGATTGCTCAACAATTGTTTTGTGGAATGTTTTAGAATTAATATAATTCGGAAAATCTCTGTTCGTATTTATCAGTAAATTTCTAATGTTTTTTCCTTCTTTAGCTCTATCAGTCCTATAATCAAGACTAAAAGAGAACTGATTAATTTCAGCTGTTCGCAGTTCACCATTGAACAGGTATTCATACTCTATCTTTCGTTCATTAGGGCTTAGAAATACCTTTTTCACATCAATGCTTGTCTTTGCCAGTTTAAAAATTTTCAACTCACTGCTGCAAGCCTCATAAGTCACAGAACCGCCATTCAACTTAATTACGCTTGGTTTCACGGAGATGTCGAATGATTTAGTGATTTCTAACTCACCACTAATTGCTTCTGTAAATGTCTCAAGATAACTCTTTTGTAAACTGAGAACGCACAATGTTTCAAGTCTTTTCAGATTATCAGCATCATTATCTTTCAACTTGAAATAATCATCAATATGCTGTGTAATGTGTTTTCGTTTACCATCATTTTTCAACCCTTTCAACCGGACACCACGACCAAAGATTTGAATGATTTTGTTTCCCTTTGTTTTACCCAAGTTAATCAATCCAATAACCGAAACACGGAAGCAATTCCAACCTTCGGCAAATTTTCTACTACCAATCAGGACATTGATTGGCGATTGGGGTTTGTCGATATTCTCAAAAAGATATTTTTCATTATTTGAAATAACAATGGAAGTGGTTGTAACTTTTTCAACGTTTTCGTCTTTGTAATTATTGATATAATTCAATCCATTACCAACATTGATAATACCCCAATAATCACCTGAACCATACGACAAAAGAATTTCATCATCTACTTGTGGATTTCTGGTTAGTTTTAGTTTACCATTGTAGCTTTTATTGAAAACATGCTTGAACTTTGCTCTTTCAGGTATAGTCAGCCCGGCAAAGTATTTTACAATTTCAGAAATATCGGAAAGTTCATCTTCTCCTTTTCCTTCCTTTGTTTTGTCATTTACGGTGTTTCCCATAAATGCTATCAAGGGTCTATCAGGGAAGGTTTCAGCTCGAAATAAATCTTTTACGAGTGCATAATCCATTTTACTGAAGACATCTAATTTCTCTTCGATTACTTTCAAGTTTAAATCAAGATTATCCTTGTGATCGTCTTTCAGTAAGTCAGAACCTATTTTCTGAAAATAGAAATCCTTACCATATCCATCACGGTAGAATAGATTGTAGTTGTAATCGTAAATAATCGACTTACTGTATTCATTTTCAAGATCTCTTGATATATTGTGAAAGGTAGCAGAATACTCAAATAAAAAACTATGTTTGATATTTAATTTGTCTCGAAGTTTCTTGAATTCACCCTCATCATCTGCTTGCGATTTACCAAGACCAATATGTGCCTCATCTACCATTATAATTCGTTGGAGACTTTTATCATCGGGAAAATCAAAGAGTTTTGATTCCTTTTTAATCTTCTCAATTAGCCCCATTGTAGTGTCAATGGTTAGCCGGACTTTGTTTTTATAGCTTTTGTTCAGATATTCGATTAATGGAGTAACTTCTCGTTCGTGTTGTTCAATCAGGTTCACTCCGGGAGTTGTCATTATCAATTCGAGGTCTTTAAAACCTTTGTTGTGTGCAATGAACTGAAAGATATTGATATGCATTATGATTGTCTTACCGCTACCGGTTGCCATCCAATAAGCCAATGCATTATCGGTAAAGTCTTCAAAATCCTTGTTGTTTCGGTTTCTGAAAAACACTTCGGTAAAATATAACGCCATAATCTGATAGTACCGTAACGTTACCTTTTCTACTTTTTGGGTTTCCAAGTATCTGTTATAGTCTTTCAGGTATTGCTTTACAGCTTCAAGTGCTTTCACGTCAAAACCAATAGAAGCATCGTAGGCTTCTATTTTTCCTTGTGTAACTGAATCAAACAAATCTATTCCGTCCCTCAGGAAATGTTGGCGTATGTATTTATATAGCTTTAAATCCATTGGGCTTATTAATTAAAAACGTCAACATGAATAATTCTTACTTCAACAATTCGGTTTCCAATTTGCAATTGTTTGTCTTTCAAGGTTGCCAGAATGTTGAAGTCAGCATTAACCTCAATAGTGTCTGTTTCAGGATACTTTTCGGTAATCTCCATCACGTTTTTACTGTCATCTTCACTTAAATCTATATTACGCCAAACTACAATCCGATTATCTATAGTTTCAATAACTTTATAATACTTGCTGCCAATGCCATAGGTTTTTAGTGTTTTCACTTCATAACCTTGAAGATAATTGTAAGTGTCCACCAAATCAATAAATCCTTCCTTGGTTGGTTGACCATATTTGATTTTATTGCTGAATGGTTTGCTAATATCCAACGTACTGTTTATTTTATTTAGCTCCGGTTTATACAAGTATTTTAATGGAAGATCCTTAATAATTTCTCCTTCGCTTTGTTCAATGGCATCTAATACATCTTCGTATTGTTCAAGCGTTATATATTTAAAAATTTGATGCTCTGAACCATCATTATCAATAGGTTTTCCATTTTTCCAATTTTGAGTATAAATTACTCTTTGAACACGTGGCATTAAGGTAGATTTGAAATAATCTCCCATCTCAGCTACAATATATTTTCTATGACCTTCATCAAATTTATTTATAGAAAGAACAGATTGAACAGTTGTACCTGATCCACAAAAGAAATCCATAATGATTTCGTTTTGAGAGTTAGAAGCTGAAATAAACTTTTTAATTAATGAAGATGGTTTAGGGTTTGGAAATGTTCCTCTTTTCCCTTGTATATTTGCTAATTCCTTTTCTCCATCAGTAAAATCAGGAATAACTGATTTTACAACATCAGTTTGTACTTTATGTAAAAACTTTTTGGATTGAGGAATTTTAGCTTCATCTTCTCCATAATGTAATAGAAAATTCTTATCTAATTCTTCATAAGATAAACTTTTGCTGCCAATGACTGCCTTATTCTTCCACAACCAACCTCTTTTGGGTGGTGGACATGGTTTTTTCGTAATTGGGTGAATTGGTTTATAGAATCGAAATTCCGTATGATTTTCATCTCGATGTGCTTTAGTGATAGAATTTGCATTTGGCCATGAGGGGTTATCTTCTCTGTATACCCAAATTTCAGCATGTTTAGATTCGGCATCTTCTTGCAAACAATATTTTCCGTCTTTTGTCCTATACTCAGCATATTTGTATTGCTGAATACCTTTCCATGGGTCTGCTCTTTGTATTTCATCATTCCACTCTAAACCAGCTTCAATTGAAATTTTCTTATACTCTTCATTATGCTTCTTATACAAATTACGAATTTCATTTTCAATTTTCTTTATTTCTGGATATTTTTTGTTTAGTTCATATACTAATTCTTTAACCTCTGCATAACCTGGTTTTGATTGGCGAAACATGTCATTTTCGAGGATTGCATTTATTTTATCTTTTGTGAAACATAATACATATTCATGATTATGAGAAAAAGTGCTGGAATCATTATGTGTTGTATTCTTCGACCAAATAACATTTTCAATATAATTTTGCTTAGCAAAAATACTCTCTAAAAGAGTCATCAAAAGATGTGAGACTTTATTATTCGAATCTTTATCATCTATACTTGCAAAAAGAACACCACTTCTTTTCATTAGTTTTCTTGCTAATATGATTCTGTCAGATAACATTGATAACCAACTTGAGTTTCTAAAATTATCTTTATATAAAAAACTATCACTACCACTATTATATGGGGGATCGATATAGATACATTTTACCTGTTCTCTATAACGTTCTTCTAAAAGAGTTAAAGCCTGATAGTTCTCTGAATTAATTAACAAACCATTTGTTTTTTCGTCAAGGTCTTCTATTTCTCCCAAGAGCTTATCTTTAAATGGGTTTGAACCATCTTTCTGTTTAAAAAATTTGGTGTCCAAAACAAGTGTTGGTTGAGCTTTCAAGTCGACAAGTGTTTTGACCTTTACACTAAATAAACTTCCCCATTCAAGGATTTGGTCTTTATTAGCTAAAATCTCAGGATAGTATTTTTCATCAATATTGTCAATGGTAATGCAGTATTCGCTCTCTACCACTTTCTTTTTCATGGTAAAGAGCTTTTTCTGAAACTCCTCAATGGTACTAAGAAACTCAATTATCCGCGAACTTACAGATTCAAACGCTTTGGCAATTATCAAGGTTGTATTATCTAATTTGCCGTCTAAAATGGTTTGCAGGTCGGAAAGGATATGATTCTTAATGTAGCGTTCTTTTTCTTGTATCAGGAAATCCTGGAGGTTTTCGTGAATGAAGTAGTCGCTGTCATTTCCAATATAGAAACTGTTTAGCTTTTGGTCAATGTTGTAAATAGTTTCAAGGGTTTCGTCCGTAAAGCGATCATTTTCTATGTCAATTTTAGTTCCTCGCTCAAAATTCTTTTTGATTTTTGGAAGTAATGTTTTGCGGTTCACACGCAATGAGCCAATGCCTTTGATGCTTCCATCTTGCACTTTATCATAATCATCGGTTAGGTCATTGAATACAGCTTTTCCTTCAGAGAATAAGTATTTATCAATATCTTCATCGCTCTTAAATACTTCTTTAAACAACGATTTATACAAGTCAGCTTTAGTGGTCGATTTATCCGAAAGATTAAAAACTATACGGGTAACACCTTCAACTTCTTCAAAGCGGTTAAACTTGTAATGTTTTTGTTTACTATCCTTGTTATTGTTGCGTGCAACTTCTTCATCGGTGCTTGTTTCGTTGGTTTCAAGCCGTAATTCAAATTCTTTTCCTATGTGGTTTATCTTGAATTTGATAGCATTGAATGAAGCTCCGGTTTTGATATACAAACTACCTTTGTGTTTCCAATGAAACATGGTATCGTTGCCATCATAATCGGCTTCGTAAGGCACTTTGTAGAGGTTTCGGCTGCGGTTATTATATCCAAAATCACCATTGGAATAATACATTTCGAAATAACCGAGAATGTGGTTGTAGATTTTGTCTTTAATTTCGTCAGTGATGTTGAACTCTTTTGTAGAAGCAGTTAAGGTAGCTTTCAGATTTTCTTGTTCTTGTTCATTGTCACAGAAATTAATAATGAGTTGTTGAATTTTTTCAAAGTTGCCCAAAGGATCGTTTAATAAACTTTCCTTATTTGAATCTTTTAGAAAATTGTATAGAGCTTTTTGTTCGACTTGTTTCTCTATTTTGCTAACCAACTCAAGTGTTTTATTGATAATCGGTTCCAGACAGTTTTCGTCCTTACTATCAATAAAATTCTCAATCTCTTTGCGTTTCAGGTTGTAAATTCGATATATTCCAAAATCCAAATCGTTGGAATTGAATTGGAACATTTCTTTCAGGAAGGTCTTTAATTTCTCAATAGAATTGGTGTTGCTCATGGCTTCAGCTTTCGCCTCCACCATTATTCAGGAAAGAATTTACCCACAAAAAAAGCGTGAACTAAATCCTTACCCACCTTCGAGGCCCTAGTAAAGCCTACACGTAAATGATAAGTCAAAAGCCCACGCCATTTTGGCGTGAGCATTTTGCTTATTACTCTATTTACGTGTTCGCTTTTTTTTGAAATTTACTAGGTTTCGAAGGTGCGAACAATAGCAGAATGCTATTTAATTAATATGTTGAAAATTTTTATCTGTTTTTTGACCTCCCTCCAACTCCCTCCAGGGAGGGAGAGTTCTGGTTTAAGAGGATTTGCTCATTTAATAATGTTTGTATTTTATATGTTGTTTCTTTTATTTCCCAATTCTAAATGCAAATATCTCAATTGCCAGCTATTCCCCTCCTCCCGCAAGCGGGATTAATTTCCAGGGTTAGGGGAGGTCTCTTGAAGTTTTGCTAGTTTTAATTTGTTTGTATCGTCCTGATATTTGCATACAAAAATAGGAAAAGATTTTTATTAACCATCTTTATAATCGTACAATGAAGAAAAATAATTTTTGTAACCTATAATTTGACGGTCAAATAAGGTATTTCTTAAAACCAACTATAAAATTTGATGGTCATTTTTGGCAAATGTAAAAATTGAACATCAAAAATGACGGTCAGATTAACACAACTGATTTTCAAAACAGTAAATTTGACGATCAAATTAACTGTTTCCATAAAAAATACAGTTAAATTGATCGTTTTTTTAGAGTTTTCAAGTTCAAAATGGGTCATTCAATCGTCAAAATTACCATTTTCAGACCAAATATAGTTAATATGACCGTCAAAAAAGCTGTTTCCATTTTCATTTGTGTTAATCTGACGGTTCGTTTTTGTATTTCTATTTTTATAAAGTTAATCTGACGGTTCGATTTAACTATTTCGGGAGTTAGATTAAATTCATTAAATAGCATTCTGCATTGTTTCAAAATATTTCCCATAATTCCCTTGATGAGTTCCTTTTTTCTGAAAATTAAGGCTTAGTTCACGCTTTTTTTGTGCTGCAAAATAAAAAGTTTTCGACAGTACAGTTAAATATATTATCCAAAAATTCCAACAAAAACGTCCAAAATACAGCTTATAAAACATACTTTTTTAGTGTATATGTATGTATGCTTGTTTGTTTACTAACCCTATATTTCAACTTGCTGAAACACAATAGTTTTCGGTTAATAATTTACAACTCAGTTGTTCAAATATTTGTAACAGATATGTATAACATGTTATTATAATATGAGTTACAATTCTAACACGAATTCTGATAATAAATAAAAATTGTTGAAAAAACAGTTAGAATATTTCAAAAAAATTAGTATTATATTTGCTGAAAATTTATGTATTAAGACGCAGCGAGCTTATGCATAGACCAATTAAACTTTTGAAAAAATAAGACGCTAAAACGAACAATTAAAACAGACACTTTCGTTTTACCCGTTCAAATTTTGATTAAGCCAAAATTGGGTGTTTCTAAATTATTAAAACTTACCAAAATGAATGAAGTTTTTTTGACGGTGCCGTACTCCCGGATGCGGTATCTTGATTTTCCGGGATTTGTGAACGATACAGTAACTATTGCAGCAAAGTACAATGTTGCAGATTTATTTATCGAAGGAACCTACAACAGATTGTTGGCAATAAAAACGGAGTTGAATGAGTTAGAAGTAACCTACCGCAAGCAGCCAAAAACAGACATGCTGGCTGAATTACGATCGACCCGTGGAATTATGATTGATACAGTTTTACGACTGATGAAAAGTTTGAACAAAGCAGGAGTGGCTTCACAAGCTGAAATGCTGAAACTGGTAACTCCATTTCTGGAACGTTACATGAGTTCAATTCAGGATTCGGATACAGAACTAAAGCGGGAACTGATTCGTCAACTCGGAAAGAATTTTGACGATAACGATGCGGTAAAACAAGCGCTTGAATCGTTAGGACTGAAACTATTTGTGGACGAACTACGTACTGTGCAATCTAAAATTGAGGAAACTCAAAACGAAAAGATTGAACTTTTATCAAAAAATATTTTGATTGATAAAAGGGAACTTACTTTACGAGCCATAGCTACATTGAAGAATTTTTTCCATGCCATTGAATTAGGTCAATTGGATCATGCAGATTTGGATTACAGTGCTTTGATTAACAAACTGAATAAATTCATGTCGGTCTATACAACTAGTCTCAGAACTCGTATAACCATTCAGAAAAAAGCGTTGGCAGCCAAAAAAGAAGAAGCCACAAAAAAAGCAACCGTTCCGACTCCTACATCTGACGCGGTTGCTTAATCTGAGAACATTCTTACTTCAATTAAAAGTCCTGCTTGTCTGTTTGCAGGGCTTTTTCTGTGTTACGAAATGAACTTTCAAAGATAGATGGATTATTTAAAGGCTCATAATAAATTAATTTAAAATTGCCTAACTAAAAACTGAAGATAAAAATCTTTCGTATTTCTAAAATACCCTATTGTTCCTCTAAAGTGGACTTTTTTACTCCCCTTTAGGGGTTGGGGGCAATTAATATTCCCTGTTTGCCGCATATTCCGCACACATTATCAGCGATTGTTTGATGTCGCTGTCAGCAAAACCCTTGAGTTCTTCAATGGCTTTGTTTTTAAATGCTTCCATTTGGGCAAGAGCATAATCCACACCACCATTCTGAATGGCAAACTGAGTTATTTTTTCTATATTATCGGAAGTATAATCTTTGGTAATCAGCCAATTAAGCACTAAATCTTTCGCAGCACCGGTCGAATTCATTACAGCATAAATAAGTGGAAGTGTAACTTTACCCTCACTTATATCAGCCCGATAATCAATAATATCATCTTTTAACTGGAAACATATTCCTAAGTATTCACCAAAGTTTCGCAAATGCTGAAGCGTTTCTTCATCAGCACCAACCGACAAACCACCCACTTCGGCACAGGTTGCAAAAAGGAATGCTGTCTTCTTGCGGATAATGTTGAAGTAATTTGATTCTGAATTCTCGGAAAACCGGGTATTTTCAAGTTTAAGAAGCTCACCATCTGATAATTGCATACCTATTTGAGCAATAGCTTTCAGAATTGGAAGACTATCTGTACGATTTGCACTAACCAGCGATTTCGACAAAATATAATCACCCGAAAGAATAGCTATCTTATTAGTCCAGCGTGCATTGACCGATGGTTTTCCACGATGTTCATGTACATCATCAACTACGTCATCATGAATTAAACTGGCTGAATGTAAAAATTCGAGCGAAAGTGCAGCATCAATAGTTGACTGATTTACTATTCCACTTAATTTCGCAGACAATATAGTAACCATTGGTCTGAATTGTTTTCCGCTTTTCTGAAGCACATAATCATTGACACTCAGCAACAACGGGTTTTCGGTGTATAATGATTCAGCAAAGGTTTTTCCAAACAGTTGCATTTCTTCATCAATTGAATTTCTGACTTTATCAATGGTACTCATTTTTCCATATCTAATTATAGGTAGCTACAAAAGTAAACAATTTTGGTATTTATCTGCCAAATGAAATTTTTTTCTGTAATATTTTTAATTACTTTTACCATCGAAACAATTTTCTTTACCGAGTGTTTTTCTATTATGTTGTTTCTTAATTTTTATTAACTTTTCATTTTTTTTCAATGAAGAAACTGTTTTTAATAGATGCTTATGCAATCATCTATCGTGCATATTATGCTTTTATCCGCAACCCACGTATAAACTCCAAGGGATTAAACACTTCCGCCATTTTTGGTTTTGTAAACACATTGGAAGATGTGTTGAAACGCGAAAAACCTACTCATATTGCTGTAGCATTTGATCCTAAAGGAAAAACCTTTCGCCACGAGGCTTATGAATTATACAAAGCGCAGCGTGAAGCAACTCCCGAAGACATAAGGCTGGCCGTTCCGATAATCAAAAACCTGATTAAAGCCTACAACATTCCCGTGCTTGAAGTGCCGGGCTACGAAGCGGATGATGTAATTGGAACGATGGCTAAAAAGGCTGAACAAGCAGGTTTTGAAGTATTTATGCTTACCCCCGATAAAGATTATGGTCAATTGGTTTCCGACCACATTTTCATGTATCGCCCCAAACATACAGGCGGTTTTGAAGTGATGGGACCTGACGAAGTGAAAAACAAATATGAACTCGACAGTCACGATCAGGTCATTGATTTGTTGGGACTTATGGGCGATGCATCGGATAATATTCCGGGCTGTCCCGGCGTAGGCGAAAAAACAGCCGTAAAGTTGCTGAAAGAATTCGGGAGCATCGATACACTGCTTGAACGAACTGCTGAGTTGAAAGGTGCTCTGAAAACAAAAATTGAAGAAAACAAAGAACAAATCATCTTTTCACGTTTTTTGGCAACGATAAAAATTGATGTACCGGTAGATTTCGACGAGAAAAGTCTGGAACTCGAGCCGCGCAACGAACCTGAGTTGAAAGCCTTATTCGACGAACTGGAGTTCCGTACCATGTCGGCAAAACTGGGAACAAATCCGTTCTCTTCTCTCCCACCCGACCAGCCACAAAATACGATAACTTTTGCCAAACCAAAATCTCCGGCAGGTCAAATGTCGCTGTTCGATGAACCCGGGTCTTCAGAAAAAGAAGAAGCACCCAAAGCTCAGAAGGCTGTTGCACAAGTACTATTACAAGTGGATGAGAATTTCACAGGATTGCGAACCATAAATGAAACACCACACAACTATACACTAATTGACACCAAAATAAAACGTGCCGATCTGGTTTCAAAACTTTTTATGCAAAAGTCATTCTGCTTTGATACCGAAACCACAGGGCTCGATATGTTTACATCAGATTTGGTTGGTCTGTCATTTAGTTTCAAAGAAGGTGAAGCATATTATGTATCGTTACCAACCGACAAGACTGAAGCCAGCGAAGTTTTGCGCGAATTCAAAGTAATTTTCGAGAGCGAACATATCGAAAAAATAGGTCAGAATATCAAGTTTGATTTGCTAATGCTGGCACAATACGGTATACATCTGAA
>Ga0114951_10004676_pt1 | contig 13115 bp, 16 predicted proteins | sample AM7aDNAmetaG_FD_88677 | JGI IMG/M metagenome (GOLD analysis project Ga0114951, IMG submission 88677) | Freshwater microbial communities from Finland to study Microbial Dark Matter (Phase II) - AM7a DNA metaG | ecosystem: Environmental > Aquatic > Freshwater > Lake | place: Finland: Lake Alinen...
ATATCCTCCGTGCCCAGCAGTCGCTCTTCGAGAAAGCTGTAGTGTGCCGCCTCGGCCTGTTGCGAGACCGCCCATTGCCGCACGCCCAGACGTTGTAGACGCGACAGCAAGGCCAGAGCGGTGATGACGTAAACAGTTATGCCGGCGCCGATGCGCCAGTCCTCGGCAAAGAGCGCGACCAACACACCGACCAGCAGCAGCCCGTTACCGATGAGCTGCGCGATAAAGGCAGACAGCAGATGACCGAGCGCCGCGACATCGCCATCGATGCGCTCGATCAATTCGCCTGGCGCGTGCAACCGGTGAAACGGCAGGTCCAGCCGCAGGCAGTGCAATACCAGATCGGCGCGCAACGCGTTAGTGGACTTCCACGATATAAACTCACTAAGATAGTCGGCAGCGAGCCCGACACCCTGACGCGCGAAGGCAGTCAGCAGGAACACGATTGCGCCGGCAATCAGCGCGGTGGCAACCGCACTACTCGCGGCTGCGGCGCCTCGCGCAGTATCGATGAAAAAACGCACGACTTGCGGGTTGACGAGCGCCAGCCCGATGCCGCACAACAATAAGACCGCCAGCAACGCCACGCGCTGCCACTGCGGTTTGAGATAGGTTGAGAGTAACTCGCGATCACTCATCTGTTCACAATCCAGGAAATACACATGCGTGGAGAAGCGAACGCTTCACCACATAAAACATGACGACAGGCGCAGACGAGACAAGAGATGTCTCCGCGACCAGAACTTCGTGGGGCACGAAAAAGAGGGACGCCACGCGCTCGTGGGAGCGTGGCCAAGTCAACCTATAACGTCAGACCGGCTATCCGGTCCGCGATGCAGAGAGGGTAGCGGTCTAGCGTGAGTGAGTTGATAGGGCGCACAAACCATACTGTGCTTGTGACGTAGTGGTAAAAGTTGTCATATCGCGCCTCCTGAAATCTATAAACAAACGAGTTGGGTAACGCGGGAAGTTTACCATAAACCGAACGGTTTTTATCTGCTGGCACGATAAAGACTTCTCCCCATCCATATCCCGACCATGCAGTATTGGAGCAGTTGTATTCCATCTTCTACTCATCCTTACCGGGACGACGGTCACCGGGTAGACCCGATGTGGCTGCAAACATGAAGTGGATGAAGCTGCTTTAGCTGGGAGCCGCGACCAACCGTGACGGTAATCGCTGCTCAAGGGCGGCGCCTATTGATGACACGCCCCGGCTAAAGCCATCGGCCTCCTCCTCTCCTCCGCTCGATTGCTACTGCGTGCTGCGTTTGACCTCGGGGAACTGCGGCAGTGGCGCAGCAGTCCCTCTCAGCGTGTTGTCAAAAAACGCGACTGTCATCGCGCGCACGATGTCAAATGCGCGCTGGGCTGCGATGGGGCCTTTGCTGTAGCCGAAGAGTAGGGCGATCGGCGTAAACGTCGCCGTGTCATCGAAGTCGTGGTGGCCGGCGCCGGCGATGTAGAAGTCATTTTCGGGCGTGGCCAGGTGCGGGACGAGATGCAGGAACCGTGCGCGGTTGGCCGGCGCAAAGAAGGCGAGCGCGGGGTCGCTGAACAGGAACAGCGCCGGTTGCGTCAACCCTTTCGCAATCACCTCGTCGCTGACTGGCCCTACCCACGGGTCCAGCCCAATCGCCGCCTTGCAGCGCGCGTCCTCGGCGCAGAACTGGATCGTCGATCCGCCGCCGGTCGAATGCCCGAATGCCCCGATGCGCGTGAAGTCCATATGCCCGGCGAGGATATTCGCGGCGCTCGCGCCGGGCTGCGTCGCGGTCAGGTGTTCGAGTGCGTTCTGCACGAAGATTGTGTCGTCGGTCCATTGCCGCCCCAGCCGCAGCGCCGCGCGCGTGTACTCCTCACTTTTTGTGTCTTTCGGGAGCACGGCCGGGTTATACGGCACGATGTGACCGTCGGGGAAGACCGCATCGAGGGCGGCATAGGGATGCAACGTAGAGACGACGATATAGCCACGGCTGGCGAGTTCTTCGACGAGGAAGGTGTCCTGGCTGGTGATCCCGCCGAGTCCGTGCGAGAAGTGCAGCACTGGATACTGTGGTTCCACAGCAGCAAGCGGCGCATCCTGAACCGAGTGCGCGCGCGCATAGACCAGGTGGGAGAAGAAGAACGACGGCAGCCCGCCGCTGCGCGCGAATGCGCCCGTGATGCGCTCGATGCCGCTTACCCATGGGGCGTTGGGTGCAGCCGTCGTCTGCGCCGGGTACCACACCCGCGCGAGCAACTCGCGCGGCGTGCCTGGGTTGGGCGCATACGGGTCGATGCGCGACGCGTCGGTCAAGGCAAACGAGAGCGTTCCGACCGCGTAGGGACCGGTGGGTATGGGCAAGACCGGCACGGGAAAGAGCATTGCCGGCGCGGCGACTAAAACAGCCAGCAACAGCCCCAGCGCCGTCTGGCCGATGCGGAAGGCGAAACGGCGGGGGGATGGCGAGGTAGTGCGTTTCAGCAGGCTGAGTAGCGACAGGATTGCCGTGATGGCGATCACGACATCGAGCGGCAGCATCTGCCAGCGATATCCTTCGATTGCCGCCTGGGCAACCGCCACGATACCGGCAGCGATGCCGATCCAGGCGTGTAACCGCCCGCGCCGTTGGGATGGCGCGAGCAGGATCAGAACGTAGATGACATAGATCAGGACGGCGGCGGTTTCAAGGGTTCGCATGTGGCGTCACTTTACCCCATGTTCGAAACCGATTTCAGTCGACAGTGTTACTCGATCTCTTCAATCGGTATGCGGCGACCAACCTGTGCGCTCTCGCGCGCCTGAGCGATGCGCTTGAGAAAACGTTCATCATTTTCGAGTCGAAACTCGAACCAGTCGTCTTCATCCTTGAAGCCGATGAGCACGCCTGCCGGCTTGCCGTGTCGCGTGATCACGATCTGTTCGTCTTCGGCCAGGCGCAGATAGCGCGACAGATCATCCTTGACTTCACTCAGTGCTACCTCTTTCATCTTTTACCCCTTCGGCTGCAAGCCATCAGCAACATCTTTTTTGATGATTGCCAGTATTTCCACTTCGTTGTTTTTTACATCGTAATAGACGCGTATATCGTCAACACGCAGCTGATATTGTGGTTTGGATAGGCCTTTCAGCCTTTTGATACGGCTCTTACTCGCTTTGGTTGGTTCAAAACCCAGGTGCGCAGCAATATGCTCACGAATGGCTGCGCGGTCAGTCGCGATTAATTGATTGAGGTCATCTACTGCCTCTTGGACGAGATAAATATTATATCTCATTCTGGCTATACTCTAGCTAGATTATATGCGATATCACTTTATCAAAACGATCGTAGGATTGCTTGCATTAGGGTTGTTAGCGCTTGTGGCGATATTTTCTACCCAGCCGGCGCAGGCAGAGACGCGCACGGTGACCAGCACTCTTGATAGCGGACCGGGCACGTTACGCCAGGCCGTGTTCGACGCGAATACGGGTGACACAGTGATATTCGCCCCCGCGGTGTTCAGCGCGCCCATGACTATCACATTGGCTACACAAATCAAGATTACCGCATCGCTGACCATCGACGGCGCAGCGGGCGACGTATCCATGCCCACCATCAGCGGTGGGAAGGCGACGTCAATTATCGCAGTGGATTTCGATGCCGCTATAGTTCTGAACAGGTTGCGCATCCTGGATGGATACTGCGATAGATGCTATGGAGCAGGCATTGGCAACAGCGGTGTGTTGACTGTCACCAATTGTCAAATCATCGGCAACACCGGCGATTTAGGCGGAGGTGTGACGAACTATCTGGGAATTGTTACGATCTCCAACACGGTATTCATCGGCAACCTCAGTCCGTATGGCGGCGGTATTCTGAATATTGGCTCGATGGAGGTGAGTAACAGTTCATTCATCAGCAACGCTGGGTACCCACCAGAGACTGGAATCGGCGGAGCGATCCGCAACTACCAGAATGCGAGTCTCACTATCAGGAATAGCACCTTTGCCGGCAATCGCGCTTATTATGGCGGCGCGATTGCCAACGAGTCAAGGCTCAATTTGGTAAACACGACGATTGTGGCAAATGAAGCCCGCTTCGGGGGTGGGATATTTGCCTTCAGTGATGCATCCACGGGAGTGACGAATACGATCCTCGCGAATAATACATCTGGTAGGAACTGCGATTTCAATGAGGCGTATTCCCCTGACGTTAACGTAATTCGCAGTCACAACCTGGAAGATCAAAACACGTGTGGGTTTACCGACGCTCACTCGCTGACCAACACCGATCCACTACTGGGCGTCCTTGGCTATTATGGCGGCCAAACGCTGGTATTTCCGCTGCTGGCTGGCAGCCCGGCACTCGGCGTGGGCGATGTCGTGTCATGTCCTACAATAGACCAGCGGGGCTTCCCACGACATGTGCCGGTGCGATGCGATATGGGCGCGACCGAGGCTTATCTGTACTGGCGGTTTGCGCCTATCATGCGCCGGTGAGTGCAGCATCTACAGGCCGGACTATATTACAGCCTGCGAACCTGGATTTGTGATACATTAACACCATCAAAGGAGCACATGCATGTCAGATAGACAACAACGATACGTCATTGTCACAGGCGGCAGCCAGGGTATTGGTTTGGCCGCAGTACAAAAGCTGGCCGCGCAAGGAAGCCACATTGTCATCGCTTCCCGCAATCAGCAGGTGAGCGCGCAGGCTATCGCGAAAGTCAAGGCCACAACGCCAGGCGCGCAAATCGAAGCATTACCACTTGACCTGGCCTCGTTCACGTCCGTGCGCGAGTTCGCCGCCGTCTACAAGTCAAAAGGGTATCCGCTGCACGTGTTGATCAACAACGCCGGCGGGATGATCTATGGCAAACAGGCGCGTTTCTCGCCCGATGGTTTTGAGCTGACGCTACAGACCAACCACCTCGGACACTTCCTGCTCACCGACTTGTTTCTCGACCTGCTCACAGCGTCCGCGCCGGCGCGCGTGGTGAACGTCTCGTCACAAACGCACATCCCTGGTTTCGGCGGCGGACCTCCGCCCGACCTTGATCTGGACAATCTGAAGGCCGAGAAGTACTACAACGCGGCGGTGTTCTACAAAAACGTGAAGCTCATCACGATGTGGTTCACCTATGAGATGCAGCGGCGCGTGGCCGGGAGCGGCGTCACGTCAAATGCCATGTGCCCTGGATTTGTGCCGCAGTCGATCGGCGAGCGACGCACCAATCCGTTGTCGCGCTTCATGTATCTGCAGGTGCTCGCGCGCATGCCGTTTGCGCGCTCGCTCGAACAGGCATCCACGTCGCTCGCATACACGGCTACCGATCCGGCTATGGAAGGCGTGGGAGGCAAGTTCATCGTCGACTGCAAGGAGAAACGCTCCAGCGACGAATCATATGACGAGCAGAAGGCGCGCAAGATGTGGGATATGAGCCGGCAATGGTGCGGGCTGCATTAGAAGAAAGACAGGAGTGTAAACAAATGACCATCAAGGTAGGCGTGCTCGGGTTTGCACATGGGCACGTGAATATGTATTGCAATCAGTGGCGCGATAACCCCGCGCTCGATATCTCGGTCGTAGCCGGCTGGGATCACGACGCTGCGCGGCTGGCACAAAACGCGCGCAACTATGGCTTTCAACCCTATGCGGATGTCAGCGCCCTGCTGGCCGGTTCAGCCGTCGATGCGGTGATCGTCTCTGCCGAGACATCTCGCCACGCCGACCTGGTGGAACAGGCCGCCGCTGCGGGCAAGGCCATTGTGCTGCAGAAGCCAATAGCGCTCACGCTTGATCAGGCCGACCGCATCGTTGCTGCGGTGAACGCGCGCGGCGTGCCGTTCACGATGGCGTGGCAGATGCGCGTTGATCCGCAAAACGTCGAGATCAAGCAACTGCTCCAGAGCGGCAAGCTGGGCAAGTTGTTCATGGTGCGGCGCCGTCATGCGCTCAACACACACGAGTGGGGCAACTTCAACACGCTGTGGCATGCGAAGCCCGAATTGAATCGTGACATCTGGGCTGACGACGCCTCACACGCGATTGATTTCATCCACTGGTTGCTGGGGGCGCCCGAAACCGTGACTGCCGAGATTGACTCGCTGCTCGACCCCTTGGTGCCCAACGACAACGGCATCGCGATTTACCGCTATCCCGGCGGGCCGCTGGCCGAGGTAGTCTGCTCGTTTACCTGTCCCGCCGCGGAAAACACCGTGGAGGTGATCGGGGAGAAGGGCAGCATCATCCAAAACTACGGCGACGTGCCCAGCGCCAATGTGCCGCGACCCGAAGGCGCGCGCGGCCAGAAGTGGTACATCTCAGCGGAGAAGCAGTGGACCTACAGCGAGATTGCATCGCCGCCCAACCATGGTCATCGCATCGCCGGGCTGGCCGCCCCGATCTCGGAGTTCCTGCATGGCAAGCGCCCGCCCATTGCGACCGTCGAAGAGGGGCGCACTACGCTGCGCATGACGCTGGCGTGCTATATCTCCACGCGTGAAGGCCGCCGCGTGCGCATCGACGATCCTGCAGTTCAGAAAGTCTGATCGCCTAAAAACTTCACGGCGCGCTTAACAGAAAACGAGAGAGGGTGAAAAACCGCCTCTCTCGTTTTTGGTTCCTTTTTGATTTCATTGGGCAATTGGGCAATTGGGCAACCGTCAGGCAGCCTTTGTGGGAAACATGCGCGCCGACGTGCCGGCGACGATGCCGATGTTTTTACCATCGACTTTTAACTGATACTCACGCACCGACCACTTATACTCATATCGAGCAACGTGCCAGCGCCCGTCGACGAGAACTTCAATCAAGTCTCCGTCCTGCAAGTCACGATCACTTATGCGCCAGCGGCCAGGCCGGTGCTCATTTGGCTGTAACCCATCCATATAACGTCCCTTCCTGTTTTAAATAGTATGCAATACGTTGAATCGGCCCTGTGCGTGTCAGGGTTGACCATCTGCAGAATGAATGCGAAGAACGCCTGTTCATCTTAGCAGAGAAAAGGCGAAAAACGCAGACTCCGGGCATTCCCCGGAGTCTGTTCGTAACAAATCTGTGCTGAGCGGTGGGAAACTATGGGCAGTAGAAGGTGCGCGCGCCGCCAGTAACTGAGTGTCCAGCGTTATCCGTCGCAGTCACCTTGGTCTTGTGCCAGCCCTTCGCCAGCGACATCAGCTTGCATGCATCCGTGTAGGACTGCCAGGTCTTTACATCACCATCGACGCTGAAGGCTTTGGTTGCAATGCCCGATCCATAGTCTACGGCGGATGGGGTAATGTTCACTTTCCAACTGCGCCCGTACCACAAATACGTTGCGACAGTGGGCGCATAGCGATCGCAGTGGATGACCTTGTACGGGCCGACGCTCGCCGAGTTCCACTTTGCATCCACCGCATACACACGGGCAGTGTGCACGCCGTCGCGCAGATAGTACAACGCACAGACGTTGGTGTAAGTCTTGTTGGCCGTGCCGCGGTAACGGCCGTCAATGTAGAAGTAGGAGTACAGTCTCGCGCCGCTGGTCGTCGATGCCGTTGCGGTGCATGAAGGATTCCACGTTTCCTGACAGTCCAGCACCACTGAGACGGGTTGTGGAATTGGCGACTTCACCGCGCTGACCGGGGTGAGAGGCTTGCCTGCATTCGCCACACCAAAAACGACGAACAGTGCGGCGATCATAATGGCCGCGCTGACCACCACGTTGCGCACCAGAGAGGCGCGCAAGACTGCGCCTATTGCCGTCCAGATTTTATCAATCTGCACTTTATCGATCCTGTCTAAACTGGATACTTTCTGTTTCATATGGCTCCCCTTTCCGGATTATTCTACTCCCTTGCTGAATAAATGCACAATAAGTGCAATTGCGTACCTGTTGGCTGACAGCACACTAGAATAGGCGGGTGACACTCGAAAAACACGCAACAATACCTTCATATGGACAGCAGGCGCGCCGGGCGCGCAATGTGGCTGTTATGAAAGCGATATTAGCAGGCTTTTTCCTGCTCATCGTCGTTTTCACACTGCCCAGCCCTGTCAGCCTGATCGTCAGTCTGGTTGATCTCGCATTTGTGCCCGTTTTCGTGCTGCTGGCGCGTCGCTCGCCGCGGGTCGCGGCGTATGCGCTGGTGCTGGAAACCGCGCTTGCGCTCACGCCGCGCCAATTCGTGCAAGGGTACGCCAATGCGGTGAACTGGCCTATCTATATCGTCATCCCGCTCATCGCTATCTATATGTTGCGGACGCCGCGCGCAGGGATGTGGGGCGCAATCCTCACCGGTATCGTCGCGTTGCCGGTGATGGCCCTCGCGGCGTTTACTCTACCGCCCGGGATGCGCCCAGGCGATGTGTTCACTGCGCTCGCCATCGTGACCAGTCTGATGGTCGGCGCCGCCATCATCGTGAGCGACATGGTTCGTGATGAGCCATCCGTGAAATCTGACAAGTGACGCGCGATGGATGAAATGCCAATAGCTTTCGCTCGGTCACTGGCTGAAATCCCGAACTTGGTTTGTCTTGGTTCTGCACGACTGAGAAATCTGGGTTAAAATGTATTGCTTTACGCACTTAATCATGTAAATACACGTGCGCCGATTGGGCGCGCGTTTTTCTTAAGGAGAAACACAAAATGGGTCCACTACCAAAGCGCAAGTTTTCATGGGGTCGCACACATCGCCGCCGCGCGCACGATGCTCTGGAGCCCGTGCAACTCGTCGCCTGTGACAACTGCGGCGAGAAGAAGCTGCCGCACACCGTCTGCTCAAACTGCGGCTACTACGCCGGCCGTGAGGTCGTCTCCGTGGGTTCTGCAGATGATAAGAAGAAGAAGGCCAGCAAGTAAGAGCCTGTCCGAATAGGGCGATATCACCGGGCACATCTCTATATATGTCCACTGCATACGTCTTTCCCGGCCAGGGCTCACAGTTTGTGGGCATGGGCGCAGAGTTGTCGCGCCTGCGTCCCGTCGCCAGAGGCATCTTCAGTCGCGCCGACACTGCGTTGGGTTTTGACCTGACGCAACTGTGCTTCGAAGGGCCTGAGGCCGAACTGGGCGCGACCTATAACACCCAACCCGCCATCTTCACCCACAGCATCGCTGCGTGGGAGACGATTCAATTGTCGGGCGAGATCGAAGCGCCCGCGTTTGTGGCCGGGCACAGCCTGGGTGAATTGAGCGCCCTGTGCGCAGCCGGCGCGCTGAGTTTCGAAGACGGCGTCAGGCTCGTGCGCGAGCGCGGCCGGCTGATGAAGCTGGCCGGCGAACGCGCCCCCGGCAGCATGGCCGCCGTGCTCGGAATGGACGCCGCCGCCTTGCGCGAAGTGTGCGAACAGGCTAGCGCCCAGGTTGCCGCACTAGGCGCTCCGCCAGTGGTGCTTGCCAATGACAACTGCCCCGGCCAGATCGTGATCTCGGGCGGGAAGGAAGCGGTGGCTGCCGCCGGTGTGCTCGCCAAACAGCGCGGCGCCAAGCGCGTCGCTCCGCTCCCCGTGAGCATCGCGGCGCATTCACCGCTGATGAGCAGCATCGCGGACGAATTCGCCGCAGCCGTAAACGCCACGGCTTTCAGCATCGCGCGCGTGCCGGTGATCGCCAACACGACCGCGCTTCCAATAACGCACCCTGACGATCTGCGCGCCGAACTGTGTGCGCAACTGACTTCGCCAGTGCGTTGGACCGACAGCGTCAAGCTCATGGCCGCACAGGGCGTCGTCAGCTATGTGGAAGTCGGTCCGAAGGATGTGCTGTGCAGCCTCATCAAGCGCATCGCGCCGGGCGCAGAAACCCGCGCCATCGGTTAGTCTTTATCCTCTCCGTTGGTCCCGTTAATCAGGAAATAACAGGAATTACATGCAACTGACAGGCAAATCCGCAATCGTTACCGGCGCATCTCGTGGTATCGGCAGCGCCATCGCCATTGACCTGGCGGCGCGCGGCGCTTTGGTGGTGGTCAACTACAACAGCAGCGCAGCCTCGGCGCAGGAAGTCGTCGCAACGATCACCAGTGCAGGCGGCAAGGCCATCGCAATCAAGGGCGATGTCAGCAAGCTGGATGAAGCCAATGCGTTGGTCAAGGCGGCTATCGATGCGTATGGCAGGCTGGATATCCTGGTGAATAACGCCGGGACGACGCGCGATACGCTGCTCATGACCATGAAGGAAGACGACTGGAACACGGTGATGGACACCGATCTGAAGAGCGTCTTTAACTGCAGCAAGGCCGCGATTCGCCCGATGATCCGCCAGCGCAGCGGGCGCATCATCAATATTTCGTCGGTAGTCGGGCTGTCAGGTCAAGCCGGGCAGTCGAACTACGCGGCTGCGAAGGCCGGCGTGATCGGCTTTACCAAGTCACTGGCGCGCGAAGTGGGCTCTCGCAGCATCACTGTGAACGCGGTGGCGCCGGGCTTCATCCCCACAGCGTTGACCAACGTGCTGACCAATGAACAGAAAGAAGCAACCATGAAGATGACGCCGCTCGGGCGCTTTGGCAAACCCGAAGAAGTCGCTTATGCAGTATCATTCCTTGCAAGCGATGAAGCGGCCTTCATCACCGGAGTGGTGCTCACGGTGGATGGCGGCCTGGTGATGCAATAATGAATGGCAAAGTAACGATCTCACCCGAAGTCATACGTGATATCGCCCGCGTGACCACACTGGCGACGCCCGGAGTGCTGGCCCTGGTCGAGCGCCAGCCCAGGCACAAGCACAGTCCCGTCGACACCGGCGTGGATGTGGAGATGGACGAGGACAAGGTGTCCATCCGCCTCCGCATCATCGCGGCAGTCAATCAGCCGTTGCTCAAGCTGGGTGAGCACATCCAGACGACAGTGGCAGCGGCCGTTGCAGAGATCGCGGGTATCGCGGTCGCCTCTGTGGATGTCTCCTTTGAAGACGTAAGAAGCAAATCGTGAAAGAAAGACATGACGCGCGGGTGATGGCGCTGCTGGTGCTATATGAAGCCGATACCGCCCAGCATCCCGCCGGGCTGGTTTTGACGCGACACTTGCGCGAAGACGAGAACGTCACCGGCGAGTCGCGCGAATACGTCTCCATACTTGTCAGCGGTGTGATCAATGATCTGGCTGCGCTGGATGCCGTATTGGGAGAGTGCGCGCCCGACTTCCCCCTCGACAATATCGCGCCGATAGATCGCAACATCCTGCGCATCGCATTGTTTGAGATGAAGGCGGCGCTGGCGCCCCCCAAAGTGGTGATCAACGAGGCGATCGAGATATCAAAGGAATTCGGCAGCGAATCGACTCCGCGCTTTGTCAACGGCGTGCTGGGCGCTGCGGGGCCGAAAGTGTCCAGTGTTCACATGAGCAACTAAACCACCCCGGGCGAAGGGGCGCCGTTTAAAGGAGTGATGATGATTCTGCACCTTGTCGCTAAAAAAGCGTGGGAATCCAGGCCGGTCGATCAACCCTATCTCCCCGATGCATTTAGTAAAGACGGCTTTATGCACTGCACGCAGGGCGATGCCCTGATGCTGCAGGTGGCCAACCACTTTTACAAAGATGTGCCGGGCGATTTTCTGGCGCTCGATATCGATGAGCACAAGGTGACCGCCGAGATCAAATGGGAAGCAGCGTCGCATCCCGCTTCAAACGCACCCAGTGCGCCAAGTGCGCCCGTCGTCCCCGATGCGCCTGCGTCGCATGACGCGCCTTCTGCGCAACCTCCCGCTGACGCTATACAGACTGAGGTGATGCCGCCCGAAGCCAAAGCAGAGTTTGGTTCCACACCACCGGCGTCTGCCGTGGTTGCCCCAGTTGCCGCGCCCACTGATCCACTGTTCCCGCACATTTACGGCCCGCTCAATCTCGACGCCATCGTCTCCATCCGTCGCGCCGTTCGCGCGAGCGATGGGACATTTATCCGTTTCGTGCTGCTCGATCCATCAACCCCGCAAGGCATGAACCTTAAAAAGCCGTCCGAACTGGCGCGCGAACTGGTGGATGCCACCGGCGAGTTCTCTGATGCGCTGGCGCGGTATAAGGACAAGATCGAAGCGCACATCGACGAACTTGACAAGAACATCAAAGGCAAACTCGGTTGACCATGACAACACCCACCTTCGACCACTATTTTCGCTACGCTGAACTGACCGATATCCTGAACGACTTCGCCGTCCGCTTCCCTGCGCTGTGCAAAGTAACCTCGCTGGGCAAGAGTTACGAGGGCCGCGACATCTGGTGCGTGACGCTGACGAGCAGCACAGGCGGCTCGGATACCGTCAAGCCCGCGTTCTGGGTGGACGCCAACATCCACGCCACCGAAATCTCGCCGACGTCCTGCGCCGTCTATACCATCAACAAGATACTGAATGGTTACGGCGCGGATGCGAAGATCACGCGTCTGCTCGACACGCGCGCACTGTACATTGTGCCGCGCGTGAACCCCGACGGGGCCGAGTTGTACCTCGACGAGCGTCATCGCAGCATCCGGTCGAGCACGCGCCCGTATCCGCGACTCGATAAGTTAGACGGCCTATACGATCACGACGTGGATGGCGATGGGCGCATCCTGACCATGCGCATCAAGGATCCCAATGGCCCGTGGAAAGCGCACCCGACGGATGCGCGCCTGATGATCGCGCGCGACCCTGACGACGCCAACGAGGATGGTGTGACCCACTATCGGTTGTTGCCCGAAGGGCTGATCCGCAACTATGACGGCGTGAACATCAAGATCGCCCCGCCGCTCGAAGGCCTCGACTTGAATCGCAACTTCCCGATGGAATGGACGGTGGAGGGTGAACAGCGCGGCGCCGGGCCATACCCGGCCAGCGAACCGGAAGTGCGCGCGATCGTTCAATTCGTCGTCGATCACCCCAACATCACCGGCGGCATCACCTATCACACCTTTGCCGGCGCATATCTGCGGCCCTATAGCGCGCATCCCGACGACTATTTCAAGACCGAAGACTTATGGACGTACCAGGAGATCGGCAAGGCCGCTACGCGCATTACGGGCTATCCCGCGATATCGGTTTTCCATGACTTCAAGTACCACCCGAAGGACACGACCAAAGGCGCATTCGACGACTGGATGTACGACCACCTGGGCGTGTATGCGTGGACGTGCGAAATCTGGGGCCCCATGCAGCAGGCCGGCATCGAGATGAAGAAACCCGGCGGCGGGTA
>Ga0114951_10004678_pt1 | contig 13112 bp, 20 predicted proteins | sample AM7aDNAmetaG_FD_88677 | JGI IMG/M metagenome (GOLD analysis project Ga0114951, IMG submission 88677) | Freshwater microbial communities from Finland to study Microbial Dark Matter (Phase II) - AM7a DNA metaG | ecosystem: Environmental > Aquatic > Freshwater > Lake | place: Finland: Lake Alinen...
CTTTTTTTTATATGATTGGTAAACAGAAAACCAAAAAATAACATATGAAAAACAAACGTACCACGACAATTTCTTGGTAACGTGAGAATGTTTTTTCTTGACGTAACGATCATTTGTGGTAAGATATTTTCCGTAGAAATCAATTTCACATATATAGCCCACCGGGCCTCTCCTCGTCTGACGAGACGGGCGCATATTTTCTAGAAATGATGCGGGCTTACTTCGGTGGGCGTTCTCTTTCCTTTTAATTGGTAGATAATTCAGGGCGTGGCGAAATGGTAACGCACAAGGTCGCTCCTTGTTAAATGTTGGTTCAAGTCCAACCGCTTCTGACCAATATGACTAACCACATCCCAAATTCACCTTGGTTGTTTGTAATAGACACCGCCGATTTCGCCGGAAACTTTGAACGTGACTTATGCGCTTTTATAACCGGCAGGGTCGGTGATTGTGGCGTGGGTGATGAAATGTCCAAGTTATTTATGAGTCAAGTGAAGAAAAGTGATGAGTATCTATTTGCGAACGTCACAACCGAACCGGATGACAACGGATGCCACCGACCCGTTACCATATACAAAAACAAGGACGATAAATACCATTCGGTTGCCATCTTCTTTGACGAGAAGCCAACTAAATGGCAAATTCAATTAATGAAAGAACGATCCGAGCAATTCGCTAACATGCCAAATAAATGGAAAACTGGAAGCAACCGTATCAGTAAAATACTCGGGTTTCGTCTAATCAAAAATATCATTACCAGAACTACAAAGGAAGAAATTGTATGAAAATTTTATCAAAATAACGAAGAATACCGATACGGTCTTTAACCAAAGGGTAGTTCACCCATACACCGATTTATATACAAAAAACTCCATAGAAAATATTGGAAAAATTCCAAATGCGATTTTTAGGATAACAGAGTGAAAAAGTATGTATAGGAAAACGGGAATAACGGAGTATAGGATGTTTATTGTACTGGTTTATGTGAGCTTATGACGCTATTTTGGGGTTAAGCGTGCAAATGTGTGGATTAATTGAGGGATTGACAAAATTTTTATGTATGTTAAGATATGTTAATATGAAAGAAATACTTACGCATGAAAAATTAAAAGAGTTGATTGAATATAACCCGGAAACCGGAATTATGAATTGGATAGTAAATAGACCGGGGATACGTTCTGATGGGATAGTTGGATATGTAACTAGTCAAGGATACGTAGGAGTTGAATTATTAGGAAGGAAATACTATATACATAGACTGATTTGGTTCTATGTTACTGGTAGTTGGCCAACGCACGTGATGGATCACCGGAACGGAAATAGAGCAGATAATCGTTGGAGTAATCTGCGAGAAGCTACTTTAAGCGAGAATAGTAGAAATCGTTCTATGCTGCGAAAAAATAAAACTGGATATAAAGGAGTTCGGAGAAGGGGAAAGAATGTATGGATAGCTCGCATAGGAGGGTTACATGGAATAGGACAAGAAACAATTGGTAGATTTGACTCACCGGAAGCGGCAGCGAAGGCATATGAGGAAGAATCTCAGAGACGGTATGGTAATTTTTCTATTACTGCGCGGCAGGTGGTGAAATAGTTGTATATATGAAAAAGTGGATAGAAAAAGTGACACTGGCAATAGAATGGATGAGGCCCTCGTATCCGCCCCCCACCTACCCGTCACCAGAAGGCACCTACAGGTACCCTAAACCCCACTACACGGGGGTATTGGGTATGCTAATACAGACGTATTCACCCCCCAGTACGGGGGTAGTGTAGTGGCCAGTACACCACGTATTCAATTACCGGGTGTACTGGCCGGGGGAGTACGCCACGCCTTCCCGTATGTAGTTACCAACCACGCACCGTAGTTGCATTGCGCCGACGCTTCGCATCCTGCCGTCGGTTGTTCACGCGGAAGGCTGTTGTCATTGCGAACTCTTCACGGCGCTGGGGCTGGGCGAAGCCGAACAGGGATTTCATTTCCCGTACGATCTGTCCGGCCGCAAGCAGGTAGTGCTTCCGGGCATTGCGCGTATTGGAATGGCCGAACATCTTGGCGGTGATCGTGAGGTTGGCGCTGACGATGGCTTGAACTGCGGCGACTTCGGTGGAGACGTTATTCATGGTATTTTGTTTTTCGTGACGATGCGATGTTGTAGTTGCTTGTACCTAAGAGTTGATTTGACGTATCTAACTCTTCTTACAAGGGAGGACACCTAAAAAGTGTCCTCCCGTTCTCCTTACGACGCGAACCGCAGTTCCTTCCCGCCGATCTTAATGGTGTCCACGTTCTCGGGACGTACGATGAACTGTCTCCACTTCGTCATCGCGGTTCCCTTCTTCAGGGCGTTCTTGGCGATGGTTAGGGGCTTGCTGTTCACCGCCTTGAATACTCCGGGCGTGATGACCTTCTTTGACACCACCACTCCGCTGAGATAAACGGTGCCCTCTTCCTTGTGGCACTTCACCCCGACGGTGACGCCCTCGTAAGTATCGGCGCACGTGTAGTCAGGATTCTTGGACTCGGTTTCAAAGCTGACTAAGCTTTGTACCAAGCTCTCCAATACTTCCTTCTTCGCTTGTAGAGGGATTTCCCCGGTAACCTTTTTCTTGGCCACAATGGCCAGAGACGCCTGAATCAACCGCCCGTAATTCGCTCCCAGTAGGAGGGTGAAGCGTGCAACTTCACCGCTCTCCTTGGCGGTGTATGTGATGGAGGCGAACCGGGCACCGGACTTGCTGAGGGAGGCGCAGGACTTGGCGAGGGACTTGGCGACGTTATTCATGGCGTTTTTGTTTTTTCGCTATCGGTTGGTTGCGGGTGGCTCACTTAACTTCCATCATTCAATCTAGTTTTTATAAAACCGCGAGCACAAAGTGAAATAATCTTTTTGAATACAACTTCCCTGCTGAAGCAACCGAGTTGCTAGTTTAACTCAGTTGCCCAGTGGCATCGCCTTGCCCGTTTCCTTGCGTTTTAACGCGTCCTTGAGCTTCAGCCGTGTGACAGTGGCGGGTAGGCTGGTTTGTCACGCAGAGAGGCAGGAAATGGAAATCAGCCTATCGTCGGGGAGTTGGACCATTATCGCGATGTCGATGACTCGGGTGCTTTTCCTGTTTACGACCATATTTCCTACGATGCCGTAACCGTTTGCGCGAGGGCGTGAAAGCGTCCGGATTCCATGAAAAGTTATGGAAACCGAACGCGTGGATCCATATGAGGTTGAGCTTTCGCTGGTTGTAAGCCAGCCACGGATACTTTTCAAAAGTTGCCACGGCCCATATGTTAAGGTGAGCAACTGAGCCTTCCTCGCTTCAATTTCGGCGGGAGTGAACAGGATTGCTGCCTGTTCATCGGTGGCGTTGTAACAGCCGTTATAATACGGCAGGGTGATCGGTAATGATTTATTCATGGCATGTGGACGGCTACCCACTGGGCGCAGTTTGAGAATTCCTTTACGGCAGAGGCAAAGGAACGATGAGTGGTGACACTCTTTCCGAACGTCACGACGTATTTGCCCCGCGATACTTCGCACAAAGTGAGTTCGTACGAATTCGCACGAACCGATTTGAGAATGGTTTTCATTTTAGAAGTTGTGGCCGGCAAGGAACGGCTCGCCACGTGCAATGGTTGCCTCGGCCACCCCAACCTCGGTTACTACCTGCCCACAGAAAATGTGGGTGGTGACGTATCCGCACTTTACGATTTCCCCGGCTATGTTCCGGGTGGTGTGGAAATCAACTACGGTGCACGTCGCGGACGTTTTGCCCTTGGCCACTCGGGGGGTGAAGCGGGTGCCGACTGGAAATTTTTGTGAGGTAATCATATCGTGGTGGGTGGTGTTGGTTTCGGGTGAGCTACTTGACTTCCATCATTCAATCTAGTTTTTATAAAAAAGCGAGAACAAACTAAAAGGGAGGACGATTTTCTTTTTTTGTCCTCCCGGACTTACTACGCTCAGGGAATGGCGTCCATTTGGGCGAGCAGGCAATCCCGCCTGCGCTTGGCTACAATTGCCTTCTCTTCCAACTTCTTGTCGCCGGGGGCGGCCTTGGCGGCGTCGGTTGCTAGTATGAGTTCCCACTGGCTAGCGACGTATCTGGCGTTCAATCCGCGTATTTGGCGAGCGTTCATTGTGTTGGCTAGTTGGTTTTGGTTGAGCTACTTGACTTCCGCTATTCAATCAGGATTTTATAAAAAGCCGAGCACAAAGTGAAATAATCTTTTTGAATACAACTTCAATTGTTGTCCTCATTGCTTCTCAAGCTCGCTTGCTCCATGGACCAGCCTTGCCCGTTTCCTTGCGTTTTAACGGGGTTTGTTCCTCGGTGGGTGTCCACACAAAGGGGGCGTTCACCTTTTACGGCAAACGCCCCCTTTGTTGTTTTACTTAGATGCTTCCAGCGCAGCGTTCACCGTGTTCTTTCTGCTGCCGTGTGCGGGAAACCCAATGACAACCGACCTATTTGCACGCTGGCACAGTTTGCAATCTTTGCACTGAACGCCGTTGGTGACGTTCGGGCAAATCACTACACGATTTCCGCCCTTGGTAACGAAGTTTGTATTTTGATCGCTCTTACACACCATAACAACCGGTCCGACTCCTAGTTTCATATACTCATCGGCGGCACGCTCATTGTCGGCAGACAAGTTGACCGTAAATCCGTTTTTGTTTGCCCGGCGCACTAGGTCACCGTTGCTTCCGGTTGTAGGTGAATAGTGGGTGTAAGTAAATCCCGCTTTGCCCTTGTTCGCCAGTACCAGCTTGCGTAAGGATTTTTGGGATATGTTAATCGCGTCGTCCGATTGCAAATCCCCGGCTTCGTTGTGTCTCCAGATTTGACCTTCCGGTAGCTTAGAAATCGCTACACAAAATTGGGAGAATGACATTGCCGTTGTCCCCGTTCCTTTTGACAACCTCCGCCAGTGGATCGCCAACGGCCCCATTTCGGCGTAGCAACCTTTCCCCTTCAATGGGCAACTCATTGGGCAAGTCTTTTCTGCTGAGATTGAAACCGGGATCATGCCGGTTTTCGCGTTTCTGGAAACCAGCGTCAAGGTCATTGATTTATTTTCCATACCTAAGACCCTACTTGGATTTTGTAAAAAGTACATCCTTATTTTTGATAATCTTTTTGGATACTGCGCGTACCTAGGTTTCTCGGTACAAAAAAGGAGGACACCCAGTGGAGTGTCCTCCTAACTTAACTACCTCTCACTCATTCCGGTAAATCCATCCGGTCGCGGTGGGGTAAATCTCACGGTGCTCGCGAACAAACTCCAAAATTTCGCGGTCTGAATCCTCTATCTCGTTGCTCTCAGGGCATTACGTAAACTCGTATTCCATTTCGGAAGCCATCTCAACAATGTCACCCGTAAAGCTCCACAACTCCAATTCGTCGGCGAACTCTTCTTCGCTCGCTGAGAGCAAGAATTCAGGGGATATCTGCTTGGCGATGGCAACCAATGCGTCCGACGTAAAATGGGCGTTGGCGGCGATGAGGCGGGCGGGGAGTGCGATCATGGTGTTTTTTGTTTTCGCTATCGGTTTTGGTTGAGCTACTTAACTTCCGCTATTCAATTCCTTTTTTATAAAAAGGCGAGCCTTATTTTAATAAATCTGCTGTGCGGATACAACGTCAACCACTGGATACAACCGACCTAGATTTTCAATTACAAAAAAGGGGAGGATTTTTCGTCCTCCCCGGCTGTGCTTAGTAAGTCACCACGCACGTATTCTTATTGTCAAACTCGTATTCCTGCCCCGTCGTATTATTCCGGACACGGTTTCCGTCCTTCTTGGTGAATCCTACTGACAGGGGGATGTTCCATTCGTGGAAACATTGCGTCATTCTAGTGCGCGTGGTGGCGGTGAAGTAGCCGCCCGTGTTCAAAATTACCTTACGCCCGTGCTCGTTCAGTGTCACGATTGCGGTGGAGTACAGAGTGCAAACCTTGATACCGACTGCGGCGAGGACGCACGTTTGCGTGTTGTTCTTGGAAATCTTGCGTGTTTGTGCCATGGTGTTTTTTGTTTTCGCTATCGGTTTTGGTTGAGCTACTTAACTTCCGCTATTCAATCAGGATTTTATAAAATGGCGAGACTTATTTTAATAAATCGGTGTGATGGGATTTCCACCACACCGGGCGAGCTAGTATTTATTTTCTACTTACTGTCCAGAATAGCCTGCAAGCTGTTGGTAGAGTCCTGAATAACTCCGTACGGGGTAAGAGCGGTCAGCACATCGCCCTTGAACAAATTCCCACGGGGGAAGTTGAGCGCAGGAGCCTTGTAGCTAGCTGCCTTCAACAAGTCTCCGGTGGCAAGGTCAATGAAAAAATAAACACTGGTTTGATACGGTCCGACCATGCTAACCCGCATATACTTCCGCCCGGCTCCATCCATTGTAACCAACGGCGGGCTAAGATTCTTGAACGCCCGCGAATAGTGATTAGCAAACGCGTCGTTAATCTTAATGATGACGTCACTGAGGGCATTCAGGACGTCGTTCTTATTGGCGACCGGCGATGTAGTTTTCATCATGCAGTTAGACTGACAGGATTTTATAAAAAGTCAATTAAAAACTATCTTTTCCGTTCACAAAAACCGAGAAGCTATATCCATAGTAGCCGTTATGTTCGTGGACAATCTGGAATGTAGCCGTTTTGGTTTCCGTTTTAATGGTAAAATATGTTTCATCTCCATTAATGTCAGACTCCGCGAAAATAATTTTCTCGCCAATGATAGCATTTATATTTCCGAAATTAATAAAATATGCATGACTATCATTTCCGCCGTCTCCATCATCGTGTACCTCTACGATGATTTCATTTTTGTCCGTATCGTAAAACTTGATGTAGTCGCCATTATCAGGTATAATCTTTGTGATAGTCCGACCAACTAGAGTAGAAAAGTCAAAAAGCTTGTGGGCATTCATATTGAAGATTACTATGGGTTGTTTTTATAAAAAGTAAAGGAAAATCAATCGTTCCACGCACCAATCGCTTCTTCGGCGAGCAGGTTTGCCTCAGCCAAAGTCTTTCCAGATTCAAACGCTTGGTGATACGCGGTCAGAACAGTAACCGCACGGGCTGCTGTGTTGTATTCAAAGAATGCGTCGTTCATCTCTACATATTATCTCCGTTCCGTGCAGATTCGTATGCAGCCTCTGCATTGAGCAGATATGCTTCCGCGTTCTCAAGCTTTTCCTTTGCCTTGGCGGTGAGATCTGTGTTGTTCATGTTTCAAACGATGACTAGATTTTATAAAAACACAAGAACAATTTTGAGAAATCTGATTCAGCCTCTTTCTTTGCGTTTTAAGCCCATCCAATGTTTGAGTGGCACATTGTCCCGCCCAATCGCAAACCGGCCGTTAAAACGCAAAGAAAGAGGCAAGGTGTTGATTCCTTGCCTCTTTCTGTTAGCTCAATGTGCTGGCGTCATGCTTCAACGCTTTCGTCGGTGTATTCGCCCGAGCAGGATTCGTCGGCGAGTTCATTGGTTGCTGCAACCACTCCCTCGGCTTCTAGCGTCGTAATAAACTTAACGTCAAGCCACTTCTCTGCCATGTCCATGGTATCCAATTCATTGAGCGGAGTTGCCTCGGTGGGCGTCTTGGCGACGAAACCCTTGCCAGTTACGAAGAAAAGTCCGGTCATTACGTTGTAAGCGATGTTGTTCATGTTGAGAATTACTATGGGTTGTTTTTATAAAATTGCAAGCCTTATCCGACAAGGATTATGTTTTCTTGAATCCGAGTGATAGATACGTCCGTGTCATATACGTTCATTGGTCAAATAGAAATATTTGGAAATAAATTGAAAAATATGATGTTTTCCGTGATTCGTTTGTATTTATGTTCATATGAAATTAACAGTTTGGGCAAAACAACAAGGAATAACTTATCGGACAGCGTGGAGTTGGTTCAAATCTGGAAAAATTAAGAATTCGTATGCAACTGAAACCGGATCTATCTTCGTGGATGAACCGACCGAAGTCAATTCAAAAATCGAAAATAATCTAATTTATTGTAGAGTTTCAAATCATTCACGGAAAGCTGAACTGGAATTCCAAGTGGATAGATGTTCAAAATTCTGTTCATCATCCGGCATTATTGTGCATAAAACATACAAGGAAGTTGCGTCTGGAATGAATGAAAATAGAAAAGAATTTTGGAAAATGATAAACAACAGTCCAACAACTATCATAGTTGAAAACAAGGATCGGTTGTCTAGATTTGGATTTTTATATTTGAAACAATTACTGGAGAAGCAAGGATGTAAGGTTATCGTTATCAATGAGGCAACTGAAGATAGAGAAGATCTAGTCAAAGACTTGGTTTCTGTAATTTATTCATTTTGTGCTAGATTATATGGAATGCGTAGAGCAAAAAACAAAGCAGACAAAATAAAGAAAGCAATGGAAGAATGATTCGCTCAAGCAAAGCAACAATTAAGTTTGCCAATGATGGAAAATTGGAAGAACTCCGAGAGTTCATAAATGAATATCGTAGGGTTGCTACGTTGTTGGTTGATCATTATTGGAACCATGGATTGAAGTTTGATGGATTTGAGTTGGACGTAAAAAATGAAATATTGAATTTTCCATCAATGCTTCCGGTAGATCAACTTCCAACCGTTGAATCTTTTTTATCCGGACGAGCGTTAAAATGTTTGTCTACTCAAGTTTGTGGAATCATTAAAGCTGCTATTAATAAACGAGTTAAGGATAGAAGATTGGCAGAATATTTGACTAGAATAGAGAAAAAGTTGCCGGATAGATTGATTAAACGACTAGCAGCACCATTGGTAAAACCGAGTTGTAATAACATAGAGGCGGAGTTAAATTCAATTTGCTGTGACGTAGAATGCGATCCAAACCAACATTTTGATTCATTCTTTCGGATAAGTTCCATTCGTAATGACAAGAAATTGTATTCAATAAAACTTCCAATTAATTACCATAGGCATTTCAATAAATGGAAATCTATTGGGGTTCAATTGAATTCATTTCTCATATCAAACGAGGGCATTACTTTTAGATTTGATGTTGAATATAAGAATAAAGAAGTTGGAAATGTTGTTGGAGCAGATCAAGGATACAAAACGGTAATTACATTGAGCGACGGACAAACAACTCCGACTGCCGATTGCCATTTGCATACATTGGAATCGGTGATTGAAAAGTTGGCAAGAAAGCGGAAAGGAAGTGCTGCCTACGAGAAAGCTCAAGATCATCGCAAGAATTTTGTTAATTGGAGTATAAATCAATTAAATTTGAGTTCCATAAAACAAATCAATTTGGAAGAGATCGTTAATATAAATTTTGGGAAGCGAGTGTCACGAAAGATGCAAGCTTGGACAAATACAATCATCCGCGACAAGATGATTAGTTTTGCAAATGAACATGAGGTTCATGTTAACTTGCAAGATTCATCTTATAGAAGTCAAAGATGTTGTAAGTGCGGAAACGTCCGGAAATCAAACAGGAAAGGTAAAATCTATACATGCAAACATTGTGGAAACATAATGGACGCAGATTTAAATGCTGCGAAAAATCATGAAATAGAACTACCAACGATTCCATTTGAAATTCGGGGAAAAGGATACAATCTCGGAAACGGATTCTTTTGGAACATTTCCGGAATCGTATCATTTTCCGGAGAGGAGCTTACAGTCCCTCTTGATGCAAAAATAAACTAATTAGGAATAATTTTCTATTTAATTAGTAACTGTATCCATCTTTCCGGAGTGCCATCCATTGATGGTGGGCATCCGTCATTTCGTTCACGGTGAGGCTGACATAGCAGCCGTCTTTTTTAGCGTCAACCCGAAACTTGACAGTCATGGTTCATGACAATGAATGGATTTTATAAAAACACAAGAAAAAAGGGGAACGTTTTTTCGTTCCCCTTGTTAATTCTTAAATCATCCCCATCGCCAACAACCAGCTAGGAGAATCGTCATCGCCATAACCATCCAACTCGCACCGCTTTCCGGTTACGCTCTTACCCACACCATCGTCGCTCCACTTGGTCAGGGTTTTAATTGACGGCAGGGTGAAGTAGTTCGGGAAATTACAACTCTTGAAGGTTTCGCCTGACGGGGTGGAAATTGTCATAGAAGGCCGGCGAGTGGCATCTGAGTTGAAGCTAACGATTGTCAACTTCGTTCCGGCGGGAATGACGGTGCCGGTTGACTTGATCGTGATCGCTGTCTTGTTGGTTACGTTCTTCATGTTGCTAGTAGCATCTCAGAATTTTATAAAAACACAAGAAAAAAGGGAGGAGTTTTTTCTCCTCCCCGGTGGCGTCACCATCAAACCCCGTCGCGGTTTGCCGGGGAGCAAATCCCCTCCTCAATCAATTGGTGTGCCGTGCGACCAAAGAAGCCTTGGAGCTTCCACACTAGGTTGGTATCTATGAGGTACTGCCACGCTGCAATCTGGTGCTCCTCACTCTCGGCTTGCTCTACGCCTTCGGCGATCATGGTGGCGGAAAAGGGAGTGAATTTGAAGAAGCTCATGGTGTTTTTTGAGTTGATCGTGGTTGAGTTACTTAACTTTCAATAGCATCTCAGAATTTTATAAAAACACAAGACTTATTTTGGGAATCGGGTCACATCCGGGCGTATTCAGTACCCATTTCCCAACCACGATCCTGCCCTTGCGATTCTTCCGCCTCCCGTTGACTGTCCGACAATTGCCGAGACAGTGCAGCCCACCCGCTATCCGCTTCAGAATATGTCAGATTTGCAGCACGGGCAAAGCCCATGATGAACTCAGCATATTTGTTTTCTGTAACTGCCTCGGGATAATTGGTTTTCATGTTCAGACCAGAATTGGATTGTTCATATGACCGTAATCAATTCAAGTGCGACGCTGCAAAGAAAATAGTCCACATAAATACGACCACAACAAGGGAAAATTCTCCCTTCTTCTGGACACATCCTACAATGATGTGTGTGAGGGCATTGGCAGACGCCAACATCGCAAGAAAAAACAATGCGGTTTGAATAAACGGGGCAAAAAAGCTCATGGTTAGCATATTTTATATAAGTTTAATAAAAAGTCAAGGATTACGCGTTAATAACTAGCTGTGTCACGGTCTTGGTCTTGATCTGAGCAAACCCAGATAGAACATTTGCCAGACGGAAAATAGAAGTGGGGAAACTTCCAATCAAAGTGTCTCTATATGTCCGACCAATGATAGTAATGTCACAGTGCTCACTGTCTGCACTCTCCATTTTCACGTGAAAAACGAGTTGATTGGGCGTTGACGTTCCATCATTTGGAAGATCAAATACTGCCTCAAATTGAATATAGTCGCCAACATCTTGGTCGTCAATATCGTATACACGCTTAAAAGGTGATGGAATTTTAACCGAAACGACGAAAGAATTCCGCTCGGTCTTTAGCCTAGCGGATGAATTTCCGCACAATTTTGAATTATTTTTCAAATTTTTATTCGTTTTGTTTTTTTGATTCATATTCACTTGATGTTAGAGTGACCGAATTGTGGAGATCGTGAGGAGTATGACCGCTGTGATAACGCAGAGGTGAGAAATGGTTTCAAACGTTACGGTTAGCTTGTCGTTCTTCATGTTGTAAGTAGTGTGGACTTATTTTATAAAAAGTCAACTGGTTTCGCGAATTATTTTCCGGAGATCACGCGCAGCATTTGAATGACCGAACCAACGAGGAAACAAATGCTTCCCGAGATGTAAAATACAAGCGGAATAATCTTAGTGAATGTTTGCATATTGTCGCATCAACCTACTGTGGTAGGTCACGACTGTTCTGTTCATGTTATGTAAGTTTAATCAAAACTTCCAGTCCGTAATCTCTGGCAAAGTAAAGAAATGTGAACTATCAGTTTCTACCACAACTACTCCACCGAAACCTTCACTAACGTTAACCACCTTCATCCAGTCGGATTCATCCGTGCGAATAAACACGTTTCCGGACTTTGTTTGGATCGCGAATGAGAGCAAACTTGCACAGGTATTTGTGATTTCCATGATTTAGACAATGACCGAATTTTATAAAAACACAAGAACAATTTTGGGAAATCGGTTTCCTTGCGTTTTAACGCCACAAAAATCCCGGTCGGTGTTAGTTTACCAACCGGGACGAGATATGGGCGCAAATGGGCTAGGATCGCCCAGAATCACGTAGTCAGGAACCCGTGGTTACTCAACTTCTACCGTTTCAGGCTTGTCAAAGCATTTCCCCGTTAAGTTGATCGGGCGAATGACCGGAACCTCCTTGCCACGGCTAGCGAGCTTTTCACGCTGTTCAACCGTAACTTTCTTGTCCCAACTGCACCGGTCAAAGTATTCACACCCTTCGCACTGTTTATCCAAAAAAGTTGAAGGCGCAAAACAAGTGCTCTTCGTTGCTTCTTCCCAGTTAATAACTCCACGGGTTGCGCTCTTGAAGTAATTCTGAGGATCGTGTGACCACGAATATGTTACATTCTTTACGACTGTACCCGGCCTGTCTCCAATTACTTCACTCACAATGGTATCCGAATCTTGAACTCGCTGAATCTTGGCTACCTTGATCGGTTTCTCCACTACAACCTTTTCTGCCTTTGGTGCGGTTGGTTCCTTAACTACTCGGGGCTCCTTAGTACCTAGAATTGCGCGAATTTCATCATCAGTCTTGCCTTCTTCGCGCAGCTTGATTACTGCCCGAACCACGAATTCCTTGAAGAAACGAGCTTCGTCGTTTCCGAACCGTTCAAGAACCTTCTTGAAATAATCCACGGGCATTGGTACGAATTGCCCGGTTACGGTGCAATCGGCATAAATGTATTTGCCGTTTGCAGATTGGCGGATGCCGGATGGGCGATTGTTCTGACTAGGTGTGCGACTCATGGTGTCAATTACTATGGCGGAATTTTATAAAAAGTCAATCAACATTTTCAAGATCGTATGGAGTTACGAGCCACGTTTTTCCGGTGCAGCCGGATAGTTCCTCTATGAATAGTTGTCAATTCTTTTATGTTTTATTGCAAGCAATTAAAACGACTTGTGAAACACGAGGGACTATAGGCTCCTTGCTTGAAGATATATAAATCTTCACATCCATATTGTTATGTTTCTCA
>Ga0114951_10004682_pt1 | contig 13109 bp, 16 predicted proteins | sample AM7aDNAmetaG_FD_88677 | JGI IMG/M metagenome (GOLD analysis project Ga0114951, IMG submission 88677) | Freshwater microbial communities from Finland to study Microbial Dark Matter (Phase II) - AM7a DNA metaG | ecosystem: Environmental > Aquatic > Freshwater > Lake | place: Finland: Lake Alinen...
ACTCTATTTTTTTTTATTTTATTGCATACCGCCATCCTTTCCTACTACCATCAATTTTGGCCTAAACCCCCAAGAGTCTCGTTAGGTACTGTAATAAGCAAAATCTTTCCTACTACCAGCAATTTTGGCCTAAACCCCAAAGAGTCTCGTTAAAAAATGAAAAGTAACAATACAAACCTTTACTACCCCCCCCCTGAACCCCAGTCCCATTGAAAACCCAAATACCCAAAACCCTACTATGCAAGATAACCCATTTTTATCTCGAATCCCCTCTTAGTCTTGTGTCTTACATTTATACCTACAAAAAAGTCCCTTACCTTCACGAGATAAAGGACTGTATGAAAATTTATTGATTAATCTGAACTTCTTGTATTATGTTTCAATCCTTATTTTTGTGGAGATTCATAAATAACTTTGTTTCTGAAAATGGGTCTGTTTTATTTGAAAGGCAAATAGGATAGTTTAGATTTAATAAATATGCGTGGAAGGTTTTATTTTTAGCTGACATTAATACATCCCCGAATATCTGCTATTCTATTTGATTTACGGATGTTAATACCAACAGTTATGAGAACAGCTATTACCTGAATACTCTAACGGTGCAGGATGAAATAAAAACTCACCTATAAATAAATCTATCATACTTTAATACCGTAATCTTTAAAGGTTCAATAATAACATCATTATCATTTGATATTTTTATTTTCTTACATCTGTTGTATAAAGTGACCTCACTCACTCCGAAGTATGCTGCAATTTCCACACCTGAACGACCTGCTTCTCTTAAAGAATTAACCACACTCCAATCGATAGGTATAGGGCTGCCTGGTCCCTTCTTATTTTTCTTTTTCGGCACTGGTATTTTATTTTTCATTTTAAGTTATAGTTTATCTTTCAAAGCTAGGTAAATGCTATATCTCAGTTTCTGTTCCTTTTTGGTCATCTTCTTTAATTAGTATAGGTGTAATGTCTATTGATGGTTTAATTCTTCGGTCAAGGTAAATATGAATTAATCTTCTTCCTTCCTGTTTAGCAAATAATTCAAAGTTTTCAATAAAGGTCATCCCTATTGCTTTAGGTTGAATTATACCTTTTTGGAGAATTTGAAATTGAAAGATATCTTGGTTAGAGGATTTAATATGGCTAAAATGATAATCATAAGTCCAATCAAGGTTTGCCTCTTCTTTTGCCTTTTTAATTATAGTTTCCAATAGATTGGTTAAATCCATTAGGTTAATGATGATGCCTTGGTTTATGGTTGTCATTTCTGTAAAATTAAAAAAGGAGACCCGTTGAATAGGCCCCCTTTAAATTAATTATTAATTAGTATATCAGCATATATTAATATAGTCTTCATTTAATTAGATGGAGCCATTCCCATACTTGTTGGGATGGTTATTGTTTCCTATGGATATTAAAAATATTATGATTGCTAAAGCGGATATTAGGATTTTACTAAACAAGTGGAAATTTATAATAAGTAAAGAGTTTTCAAATAAACTTAGTATTAGGTAGACTAGAATTAACAGTATGACACTGGATTTTACATTTTTTTGCATAATTAAACTTATTTAATTGATGGGGATTCTTTGGGGGTTAAAAATTTACATACAATATAAGAAAATCTATTTTCTTTTCCTTCTTCAACGAAGTTTTCGCATTTAATACATGAAACTGAACCTATTTTGATTCCTATTTTTAGGATAGGGCAATAATCTTCACATAATCCAAATTGATGTTGATAAACAATCTTTCCCATATCAGTTCAATGCAATACTAAAATTTATATTCATATAATAACTTATCTACTTCAATAAACCCTTGAGAAATTAAATATTTAATGGTTTCCTTTTGGGGGTGACAATTAGATTTATGAATTTCAACCCTTAGGTTTCTTTCGTCTGTTCTACAGATTTCAATTAATTCCTTTAGGAAACTGGTAAATATCCCTTTCCTTCTATGGTTGGGGTTTGTAACAAAATTATTTAAAGTAACTAAGTTATTATCAATAGTATACCTTAAATCATCAAAGTAAATAAAATACTTTTCTTCTAGATTTTTAATTTTATTCATATTGCCACAAGTTGGGGTATTCCTGTTAATCTACTTTTAGGAGATAGGTTCCTTAATATGATTCCTTCATTGCTTAAAACAGTAAAGAGATGGCTATAAGCTTTATCAATAAATTCAAAGTTATCAATACATTGATGATCCCCATCTTCTTTATAAAAATGATTTGGGGTGTAATCAACACCCAAAAGGTAAATCTTTCTGAAACCTATTTTATAGGCCAATTGTATAGCCATATAAGGAGAATCATAACTAAGATCCAAAATGGTATTTAATCTTAAATTTTGTAAAGGAGGATCTCTTTGACCCTCTTCGAATTCAAAGGTTTGATCGGGGTTAAAGTCCCAAGGGTATTTTTGGTTGGTTACGTAATATTGGGGATGGGTTGTTCTTATAATGGGATCATTAAAAGGGGGATCCCCTATGAATAAAATATGGGGTTGTAATTTATACCCAATCCTATTAACTCCAATTAATAGGTAATCTTCTAATAACCATTTACTTAGGGGGTTTATAAGATTAATAGATTCCCCATTACCCAAAACTAAAGCCCCTTTGGGGTAATTTTTAGGGTTAATATGGTTTATTAATTCAGCGATATTCATAACAAATAATTTAATCTAAATAGTATATGAGAATTTTAGCAATTTGCGGGGGAAATGGGACTTGGTTATACCCTTTTAGGGAGGAATTAATTGCCAATATTGAACCTCGTTCAGTTTATAAAACTCCAAATAACATTCAATGGGATCTTAATTTTCCAGAAGTAGGCTTATACCATAAACTGGGGACTATGAAAGGTGTAGATGTGATAGTGGGGGCTCCAGATTGTGGTCATTCATCGGTATTTTCTCTTTCGAGAACTAAAAAGTTTCATGACCCAAAACAAAATGATTCCATTGGGATGTTTATTGAGGGGATTAAAAGATATTACCCTAAGATTTGGGTAATGGAAAATTTACCTAAGATGTTAGAATTATTCCCTATAGAGGATTGGAGAAAACTTTTCCCCAATTATACCATAGTTCACAGGCATTTTAACTGTACTGAAATAGGTAACTCCCAACCCACAAGGAAAAGAATGGTATTATATGGGATGAAGAAGCCCTATACTATGAACACAGTTTATCCTTTATTTAAACCTTTTCAGGTTAATACCCCTATGAAAGTAAGAGAATTACTTAATAATCTTCCCGAAAATGGCCATATTAGGGAGGATTTAGATTCAGTAATATCCCTTTATGCTCGAAAGAAGATGAGTTTAAGAGAAATACAGGAAAAATGGAAAACCATTCAGGGTAAGAGATGGTATATTGATGAAAAAGAGGGTAGTGCTATGAAAACAGCGCCTGGCGTTTATAGGATTAGGAATTGGGATTATCCTGTAACAGTAAGGAAAACTAATAGGCAATTTAATCCCGATGGTTTAATGATGTCCCCACGAGAATTAGCAAGGATACAGGGAATTCCCGATGAGTTTAAGATTTGGACAGATTTGGAGAGACCAGAATACTGTATTAATAAAGGGAGAATAACTGTTGCAAAGACCCCTCCCTATGAATTTGGGTTATGGTTAAAGGCTATTTTAGATCAATATTTTATGACTTAATGTACACTGAAGATTATAACACTGTAAAAAGATACATATCCTCTATAGATAATATCAACCAACAGGAAGTGTGTTATAATTTAATTGAAGAAATAGAAAAGAAATGGTTAACCCAAGACCTTCAGAAAAAAGGTAATATCCTTTTTATTACGGGGTATTTAAGAAAGTTATTAAACCAAAAAATAATTAAATTGAAGTGATATGGAAAGATTTATTTACATTATTGATACTGGAGAACTCTATACTGATGAGGGTAATTATATTGGTACGGGATACGCAGGAAAAGGGGCCGATAAAAATAACCCCAATGATGATGCTGTTAAAGGTTTAGGACCTTTACCCGATGGAGATTACCAATTAAGTGAACCTTTCACTGATGAAGAAAAAGGACCTTTAGTATTTGGGTTAATCCCCGATCCCAAAAATGAAATGCACCATAGGGGGAGTTTTATGATACATGGTGATAGCATAAAGGACCCAGGAAATGCTTCTGAAGGATGTATGGTTCAGGATCATAATGTTAGGCAATATATTAAGGATAGTGGATGTAGGCAATTAACCGTAGTTAAAACCTCTACAGATTACTTCCAAGACTGATACAGGATTTTCCCATAGTAGTACCAATTAAAGGGTATAATTATAAGGGGAATATATATTATATACTTAAGTATATATAATAATATATTTCCCCTTTGATATACTATATACACATAAATAAGAAGAAATATGAAGAATAACCAAAAAATTTTACTGATAGTGATAATAGCTTTGTTATTGTTATTAGCAAGTTTCCTTTTAGGAAGGAAATCTAAACATTGTCCTACTTTGGAGGATAAGGTAGCAACTGAATATGTGACTAAGATACAAGATGTAGATAAACCCTATAAAGTACCTAATCCAATTTCTAGGTTAGATGTAAGACCTTCTAATCTCATAATTTATAAGGATACTTTCAAGTTTCCTTTAATGAAATTGAAAAGAGAACATGATAGTGTTATGTTAATCCTTGATACCTTGAGAAAAACTAAACCTATTCCTTTATATGTGTTAAGAGATTTGAACCTAAGTTTTGATACTTTAAGTTTAACCCTATCGAATCCTTCCTTAATCAATGAAACCTATAAGTATCCTTTAGATTTAGCAGGATACTGTTATGAATGGCAAAATGGAACACTTTATCATAAGAAAGTTCCTAACGTAGTTTATCCTACTCCTAAAAAAGTTGTTAATATAGGAAATTTATATGCTTCATTTGGATATGACATAATCCAGAAAAACAAATTAATAGGATTGATGTATAGTTATGATATTTGGAGATTAAGATTATATGCTATTGGTCAGGCTGCTATTATTGATAAACCAACTTATTATTTCACAATTAACTTAGGATATAAACTAAAATAATGCCTTTCAGTTACCCAAATTTTAAAAAAGAAATAGGTAAATACCTCAGTGATTATTTCCTTGAAAAGAAAATCATTAAGATACTGGATGTGGGTCCTGGATCTGGGACCTATGCTGATATTTTACCTACTTTTAAAATGGATTGTATTGAAATTTTTGAAAGATACGTTTCAGATTACGATCTTAAAACTAAATACAATCAAATCTTTATAGGTAATATTTTAAATTTGGATTGTTCAGGTTATGAGTTTTTAATTTTGGGAGACATTTTGGAACACCTATCTATTAAGGATTCAACTAAACTTTTAAATAGGTTAGAGGCTTTAAGTATTAAATGTTTGGTTGCTGTCCCTTATCAATACATACAAGATGAGATGTTTGGTAATAAGCATGAAAAACATCTTCAAGAAGACCTAACTCCCCAAATTATAAAAGAAAGATATCCTTCGCTTAATTTACTGATAGGGGATCAAAATTATGGGTATTATTTGAATTTTAAATTTATCTTAAATGGCCAATAGCCAAAAGACAAGGTCTGAGAAATCTTTAACATTAAGGGAATTTCAAGAGTTTCAAAGAGCTTATAGTGATCCTTTCTTTTTTATTGAACAATTAAAAATCCTTCATCCAGTACAGGGTAAGATACCCTTTGCATTATACCCCTATCAAAAACAGGTAGAAGCCGCCTTTTTAAATCATCCTTTAACTATAGTTAAAAAATTCAGGCAAGGGGGGTTAACAGAATTAATTTCAGCTCATTGTTTATGGTATGCCAATCATAGGCCTGCTAAAAACATACAAATATTATCCATTAAAGATAGGGTTGCTAAAAGGGTTCTTAAAAGAATTAAGAATATGTATATTTCTTCAGCTCCCCATTTGGTACAACCCATTATTAATGGTAGACCCGGAGATTATGGAACAACCACGGAATTAGAATTTGCTAATGGTTCTTTAATTACATCCATACCCACTACTGAAGACGCTGGTCGTTCTGAAGCTTGTTCTTTATTTGTTATGGATGAAGCTTCTATTATTAAGTGGGCTTCTCAGATCTGGGCTGCTATGTTCCCTACTATTTCTACTGGAGGACGGGCCATTGTTAACAGTTGCGTAACCGGAGACACCCTGATAATAGGCCAAGAAAAAACCTTTAGAATTGATTCAGTTTGCCCAAAAGAATTCGGTAAAAAAGATATTTCTCATTTGGGATTAAAAGTTTTATCCCATACAGGTAAATGGCAAAGGGTAATAGGGTCAGTTAATAAGGGTAAGTTAGAAACCTGGGAAGTTAAAGATAATCTGGGTAATATTTTGAAATGTACTCCACATCATAAGTTATTAACCCCCTATGGATGGAAGTCAGTTGAAGAAATTATAGACGATAGATTATATATTGTTACTTATAATGCAGGACTTAAGGATATTGGGGAAATTCCCATTACTATACCCCCTAAAGAAGAAATCCTAAGACCCATAAAGGATTTTCCTAATTACCAAATTTCAAATTTAGGAAAGGTTTATATTTGTAAAAATGGAAAAATACTCAAAAAAGAAGGTAGTATCAATAGTTGGGGATATCGAAGTATTAAATTATGGAATAAATGCCAAAACAAAAAATTGACCATTTCCCATATAGTTGCTGAAGCTTTTATAGGAGATATCCCCGAGGGCTACGTAGTTGACCATATTAATTGTAATAAGCAGGATGATTACGTGACTAACCTACAGATTATAACCATTTCAGAAAATGGGTTAAGGGCCGTTAAATATTCTAGGGGAATTAAATTGGGCTGTAAGATTGGTAAGGGATTTCCAAATTTACAGTTAATAGGAAAAATAAGAGAAAAAGCTATAACTAAATTTCCTGACGAAATTATAAAGGAATGTAATCAAGAAATGGGTATTAAAGTAAGTAGGGCTTTCATTTCTAGGCTTATTAATAATAGAAGAACCGAAACTGTACAGATATCCCGATTAAATTTGGTTAAGAAATATATTGATAATATTTATGATATTTCAGTTGAAGCAGATGAGAGTTATCTTAGTAGTTCTAATTTTATAAACCATAACACGCCTTTCGGAATAGGGAATCTTTACCATAAATTATGGGTAGATGCTATGGCTGGGGGGAATGGATTTTTTCCAATTAACCTTAAATGGGATATGCACCCCGATAGGGATTTAGCTTGGTACTTAATGATGAAACAAGCATTAGGTCCACGAAGAACTGCTCAAGAAATTGATGGAGACTTTCTAAGTTCTGGTAATTCTGTCTTTGACTTAGTGGATATTAAGGCAATTGAAGATGAAATATCTGAATACCCAGTACTTGAAAGAAGACTAAATGGTTCTTTAATTATATATAAACGCCCTCAAAGGGGGGCCATATATACCCTTGGAGGAGACGTTTCTACAGGAAGAGCTCATGACTATTCGGCTTTTACAGTAATGGATAGGAAAGGGGAAGAAGTTGCTGTTTTTAAAGGTAAATTACCTACCCATAAATTCCGAGATTTATGTGGGGAAACAGGTAAAACTTATAATTATGCAAAAATGGCCGTTGAAGGCAATGATATTGGGGAGGGTATAAATTCTAACCTTCAGGAACAAGGTTATCCCAATATGTATTATCATATTGAACTTCTAAAGGAAAAGGGTAAAGGTAGGCCTAATGAAAAGAAAGTTCCTGGATGGATGACCACTACCAGTAATAGAAGCCTTATTATTGATGAATTAGAAAATGATATACGGGAAGAATCAATTATATGTAAAGACCCATTTTTTGTACAAGAAGCTTATACCTTTGTTTATGACGAAAGGAATAAACCCGTAGCTTTAGGAAAGGGTAGTAAAAAAGATGATGCTGTAGATTTAGAAAATGAAGATACTTATACAGATGACTCCATAATGGGGAAAGCCATCTGTAATTTTGTGAGAAAGGGAAAGATTTCAACTGTAGTAGTTTCACCACAATAACTTTATTATGAATTGGATAGAAAGATCATATTACAATATTAAGGGGTTTGCTTATCTATTACCCCCAAGTTCTGTACCTAAGGTGAAAAAACCTACTTCTAAGGATGTAAGAGACCCAAATTCTCCCAATGCCCCTTATGCTGGACCAAAGAATCCTTCAGGTAGTAAACTTCCAAAGTCCACTTCCTTGCCCGCTTATCCCCCAATGCAAAAACCCGACCCTCAATCCCCTGTAGTTAGCACTGCTACTGCTACCGGGAGGGATAGTTATCCTAATTTTAAGGAAGGGTTTTTAGAAGTAATTGGGGATTTAAGATTTGTTCGGCCTGAATTTATGTTAGACTTAATCCCTGTAGTTAGGAAAATGTTTGTGATCAATGAAAATTTGGGGTTAGCTTTAAATGACTTGGTACAATTAACTAATACAGGACATAAATTGGTATTTGACCGTGCTGTTAGTGATGAGCAAGCTAATGCAATGAGGGAACACATCAGATACAAATCAAAATCTTGGGGAGATGGTGTTGCTGGGTTAAATGGGTTAATTAATAAGCTTATAGCTCAGATTTACATTGGGGGAGCTGCTTCCGTGGAATGGGTAGTACAAAATGATAAAAAAGGAATTGGTAATTGCGTTTTGGTTAATCCCGAGGATATTAGGTTTAATTATAACTTTCAAACTACCCGATATGAGCCTTATCAGAAAGTATGGTTAACTTATGAGTTAATGTATGATAAGGCTTTAGTTAATTACATGTTACAACAATTAAATCCTTTTACTTTTAGGTATTATGGATTAATTAATGATACAGAATTACCTTATGGTGTTCCCCCTTTTATAGCAGCTTTACCCAATCTGCGGACTCAGAAGAATATGTTAAAGAATTTAGAATATATTTCCGAGGAACTTGGATTAGTAGGGTTTATGGAATTGTTAATGCAAAAACCCGCCAGATGGGATGATGAGGATGAAACTGCTTATACTTCAAGGTTAATTAATCTTTTAACCACTACAAAGGATAACACCAAAAAAGGGATGATGGATGGGATTACTGTTGGATTTAAGGAAGACCACGAATTTAAGTTTAATTCTACTGCTAAAAATATTTCTGGGGTTAGAGAACTTTGGGAAATTAACCAAACCTTAGTGGCTAATGGCTTAAAGTACCCCACCAGTTTTATGGGAGTAAACTCTAAAACCGAAACCAATATCACTATTATTTTTACTAAGATGATTTCCCAATTAACTACTGTTCAGAACATTGCTAAAGAAGTTTTGGAATATGGGATTAAATTGGAATTAATCCTTGCGGGATTTCGTTTTAAAACTTTAGATCTTATATTTAATTCCTCTACAATTACCGATGATCTAAAACTGCAACAGGCCAAAGAGATTAAAATAAGGAATTTAAGGACATTGTATAATGATGGGATAATTTCTCAAGAGCAATACGCAGATGATATGGGTTATGAAGAACCTGATCAACCTGAACCAAGACAAATAGTGGATCCCGACCAAGTTATAGAGGATGTGCAAGGGGATCAAAAAAGGGAAAAAGATAAGGATACAAGCGATAGAAAAAGTAGGGCTAAGAAAAAACCCCAACCTAAAGGAAAAGACCAAAAACCCCAATAATGGATTGTATTTTAAATAAAGTATTTGATAGAGTTTATATTATTCATATTGATGAACGTAAAGATCGTCTAGTGCACTTACAGAATGAAGCAAATAAAATTAATCTGAATTATATACTGTTTTCGGCTTGGACCCCCAAAAAGCTTAATTTAAGAGATCATGCCCTAAATGGTAGAATTGCTTGTGCTATGAGTCATGCTACCATTTGGGAAGAATGTATTAAGGATAAAGTTAATAAGGTTTTAATTTTAGAGGACGATTTTATAATCAACAATAATTTTACTGAAAGATTTTCAATATCCTGGATGAAAGCTCCCAAAGATTGGGAAATCTTAAATTTTAAATGTAACCGTTCTTCTAATGTTTTTAGGAGTAAATCAATGGGATTAAAGAATACCAATCCTTATTGGATGTCTTTTAAACAAGTAATAGGATTAATGGTCGTAGGTTACACTTTAAAGGGATTAAGGAAAATAAATGGGTATGTTAATACTAAAAACATTTTTGAAATATTAAGTAAAGGGGATCCCTTTGATTGGTATTTAGATTGTGAAGGTTTTTATCATAACAGAAAAAGTTACATTCCTAAAGACGAGTATTTTACTTTTGCAAATATTGGCAGAAGTGATACCGAATATATCAAGGCTAATAGTTATTAACTCAATACTAAACACTTATAGAATATGGCAAAAAGAATTGACATATTAACACTTACAGCGGGTCATAGTTTAATTATAGGTCATAAACCCCTTAAATTAGATAATGAAAGACTAGCACAACATCTTGAGGAAATCAAAAGTGACACCTTAAATTTTGGGTTATTTGATTCTTCTGCTCCTAATTATACTACTTATTACCCAGATTTAAAAACTGAAGATTTAAACCCTAAAGATGAAGAATTTGTATTCCCTGTTTATAGGATGTTATCTGAAGTAGTAGTGGCTAAAAAGAGGAACCCAGTAGATTTTTCTAAAAAGGGGGTTCTTAAAAATTCAATGTCTTTATTAAAGGGTGCTACTGTTAATGTAGATCATGAAATGGCCGTTGGTAATGCGATTGGTTCTGTCTTTGATGTTTTCTGGCAAAACGCCTATACTACGGCTGAAGGTAAGAAAATACCCGCAGGAATAAATGCAGTCCTTAAAATTGATGGTAAATCAAATCCCCGATTAGCAAGGGGTATTATGATGGATCCCCCATCTATACATTCCAATTCCGTTACTGTTCAATTTGAATGGGAGAAATCCCATCCCAAAATGGAGGATGATGAATTCAGAGAAAAATTAGGAAGATTAGATGATAGGGGAGAATTAGTAAGAAGAATTGCTACCAATATTGCAATGTATTATGAAACTTCATTGGTATCTGCAGGCCAAGACCCTTATGCTCAGAAGATAGGTACTAATGGGAAAATACTTAATCCTTTATGGGCTGATACTCGTGCCAATCTTAAAGAGTCAATACCTAAAAATATATATGTATATGATTGGAAAACTTATAATGACCAAGTTTCCCTTTCTGAAGAAACGGAAATAACCGAAAATCTTAAAAATGATAATATGCTTGATTTAAAATCACTGATAGCTTTATTGGGTTTTACCCCCACTGATAACATAAATACTGAAGAAGAATTAAAAACTGCAGTATTAGGGCTAAAGACCCAAGTATCTACTATTGAGGGGTTAAATGCTAAGATCACTGATCTAACTACTAAAAATGGGGATCTAACCACTCAGTTAACTGATAAAACTACTGAATTGGCCACTAAGGTTACTGAATTAGGGAAATTCTCTAAAACGGGGCCTTTGGGAGAAAAATACCTTTCAGATTTAAGACTTTCAGTTATTAATCAATATAAAGCAATTAATGGGGATAAGGCTGATACCACTCAGATAGAAAATCTGGAAAAGATGTCAGATGTTCCGACATTAGAAGCTTTAAAGAAAACTTATGATGAGGACTTTGATAAGAAGTGCCCATTACAATGTAAATGTGGGTCTCATGATATTTCCCGTAAATCTTCAGTATCACAACAGAAAGTGGAAACTGGCGATATCAAATCTAATAAGGAAGTAAAGGACAGTTTAACTAAGGACTTTAAAACTTCCAGTTATATCTTTTCAGACCCAAAAGAAAAGAAATAATTTCCTTTAAACAGAAGACCAAAACAATTATCAATAATATATAATTAACCTTTAATTTAAAATAATATGCCAGGATCATTAGGTTTTATCAGTCAGCCCGTTTTTTGGAAAGACTTCGGTAATTTTATTTCTCAACATTTCACAGTAGGTACTGTATCTTCAGGAACTCAGTATAAGGTGTATGCTGGTCAACAGGTATGTTTAAATGTTGATGGTACTATTCGTCCCGCTACCTTAGGGGAACTTACTATTAATATAATAGGAGTTGCTTTAAAAATGGGTAGTGTTGGCCAAGTGATAACCGTTGGGATGGGATGTAAAGCTATTGTAATGGGCGAGGCTGGGGTTGGTGGTTTAGTTGCAGGTCCAGTAATGACCGGGGGAGTAGATTTAACCCCTTCTCCTGAAATGAATGGGGTTCCTATTGATTGGCCTACTAATGACACTATGCAATATAATAATTTACCTTCTACATCAAATACTGGGGAATCTCAACCACCTGCTCCAATCTTTTCCCAAGCTGCTACTGTGGATAATACCAATATTGCAGGATGGGCTTTAGGAACGGGTAATGTAGGAGATTCTGTTCGTATAGCTTTAATCTAAAATATTTTAGGATAATAATATAATTAATTCTTTAAAACTTATAAACCCATAAATAATGGACTTAGTAAAATTTGAAAAATCTACCTATAAAGCCGAACTTAGAAATATGGTTAAGTTGGCTGAAAATATCCGTACTGATAAAGAAAATCCTTACGACATTTCCTTAAAGGAAATTGTTAAAAAGAAATTTGGGGTTGAAATGGATGGGTTGTTTGATGATTTAGGAATTAATCCAAGTGTGGATACAATTGCTAACTTATTTACCTTACCCGATGACTCAGTTCGTTGGTTAGTACCGGAAATTATAAGAGAAGCTTTATTAGTGGGATATCGTGCAGCTCCTATATGGCCAAATATCACGGCTTTAGAGGAAACTACCACCCAATTATCTCAGATAATTCCTTCCCTTAATATGAGCGATGCTGCTCCAGCCGAAGTAAAGGAAGGTGAAACTATTCCTGTGGGAACTTTATCTTATCAACAGAAGAAAGTTACCATTTTTAAAGTGGGTAGGGGAATAAAAATTCCTTATGAGGTTTCTCAGTATTGTTCCTTAAATGTTATATCCGTATTCCTAAGGGATTTTGGTATTAAATTAGGACATGCCCTTGATGTTCTTGCTTTAAATACCATTATTAATGGGGAACAAACCGATGGCTCA
>Ga0114951_10004683_pt1 | contig 13104 bp, 12 predicted proteins | sample AM7aDNAmetaG_FD_88677 | JGI IMG/M metagenome (GOLD analysis project Ga0114951, IMG submission 88677) | Freshwater microbial communities from Finland to study Microbial Dark Matter (Phase II) - AM7a DNA metaG | ecosystem: Environmental > Aquatic > Freshwater > Lake | place: Finland: Lake Alinen...
GCGAGACTCAATGAGCGCATACAAACCGGCCGCGCCTGGGATCTCGTGGCATGGCGCGGCGGCGCAGGACAGTACACCGTCTTCGATGAAGATTATCACCCCGCAGCCGTGGACGAAGCATGCAAAACCTATCAAGCCGACCATGTCCTGATGGTCCCGGCCCACGCGCCGTTCCTTGATCCGGCCATGGCGACGCAATTGGTGCATCATCACCAATTCAAAAATCACGAAATGCGTTTGACCTATACGCCGGCAGCGCCGGGCCTCTGCGGCATTGTGCTCCAAGCCGACATCGTCCGCGAAATGGCCGAAAAAACCGTCCTTCCCGGCCAACTTCTGGCCTACGATCCCAATGCCCCCACGTTCGACACCCTCATCCGCGATGCCTGCATGCAGGTCGATCCGGCCCTCTCCAAAATTCAAAATCGATTCCTCGTGGATACGGATCGTTCGTTCGCGATGGCCGCATGGCTGGTGCAGCAGCCAAATTTCGAGTCCCCCGCAGCGGTGGCGGTGGCGGCGCGCGACCGGTTACTGCGCTGCCTGCAGGGAGGGACCGAAGGCGCCCGTCGGGGTACCGCAGCACCACGGGAAATAGAAATTGAACTGACCGGCGAGCGCCTCACGATGCCGCCGGGCAGTGTTCCACCATCCGTGCGCCAGGCTCGGCAGACTCTGGACATCGCTCGATGGATCAATTGGTTCTCAAAACAACATTTCCCGGACGATCTCCTCCTGACGTTCGCCGGCGATGGCGATCCACTCTTGTACCCAGGCCTGGTCGATGTTCTGCGCGCCGCACGTGCGGCCAGCCCCCGCAGCATTCACCTGCAAACGGATCTGGCATCCGACATCCATCCGCTCCTGGCCTGCGTGCACGAAAATCTCGCCGACGTCATCTCCGTCAATTTCTACGGTCATGATGCCCAAACCTACACCAAGGTCTGCGGCGAAAATCTCTTTCCCAACGTAATGGCCAATATGCAGAAACTCGCCGATGCCACGCGAACCAATCCCCGCGGCACCGGCTTGCCCCTGGTCATCCCGCGCCTGCTGAAAGTGCGTGACACAATTCCGCAACTCGAACCCTTCTTCGATACCTGGATCAAAGCATGCGGCTGGGCCGTAATCGATTATCCAACCGATCGCGCCGGCGGCGTCCCCTTCGGGGCAGTAGTCGATATGGCCCCGCCCAAACGGCGCGCCTGCCGCCGGCTCACGGATCGATTGCTCCTCCGCGCCAGCGGCCTGGCCGTGGCGTGCGATCAGGACATGCACGATCATCTGCAACTCGGTACGATCGACTCACAATCGCTCGAAGAGCTCTGGCTCGGGCAAAATGCCTGTGCACTTCGCCAGCAGCATGCCGAAGGAATGTGGGATAAAATAGATCCGTGCAAATCTTGCCGGGAGTGGCATCGGGCATGAACGACAAACAAGAAGCAAAAATCAAGAAGCCAGAAGTTCTCGCCGTCATCATGGCCCGCGGCGGCAGCGTGGGCCTGCCGGGCAAATCGCTCAAGCCCCTGCTGGGCAAACCGGTGCTCGCCTATACGTTCGATCATGTGCGCGAAAGCAAACTCATCACCCGAACCGTCGTAAGTTCGGATGATCCCGCGATTCTGGAACTTTCCCGCAAAAAAGGCTTTGAGACCATCGAGCGCCCGCCCGAGCTGGCGACGAGCGCCGCCGCGACAGACCCGGTGCTGCGTCACGCGGTGCGAGCGAAGTATCCGCAAGGAAATCTGCCGGCCGCCGTGGTAATGCTCTATGGGAACGTGCCAATACGGCAACACCAGATGATCGACCGGTGCATCGAAATGTTTCAGGCAACGGGTGCCGACAGCGTCCAAACCATCGCCCCGGTGGGAAAATTCCATCCCTACTGGATGTTCGACCGCGACGAAGCCGGCCACATCCAGAAGCACATTCCCAACAACATCTATCGCCGCCAGGACCTCCCGCCGCTCTACTCCCCCACCGGCGCGGTCTACGTCATGAAGACCGATGTGCTCATGGCCGCCGAAGGAAGTTCCGATCCGCACGCGTTTCTGGGCATCGATCGGCGCGGGCTGCTGGTGGATCCGGAAGATTCCGTGGATATCGACACGGCGAAGGATTTGTTCGTAGCCGAAGCCCTACTGCGTACCATGCAAGAGAAAGGATGAACCACGACGATACGAATTTTCAATTTTCAGTTTTCAATTATCAAGAACAACCCGCGACCTGCTCTTTTGAAAATTGAAAATTGATAATTGAACCTTCTCGACTTCGTGGTCAAATACTCAGATGCAGATCCAAAATTTCACCATCCTCCGCGACGGCCCGCCCTTCATCATGGCCGAGATCGGCGTCAATCACGATGGCGACGTGGCCATCGGCCGCCAACTCGTCCACGCGGCCCACCACGCACGCTGCGATGCCGTCAAATTCCAGCTCTTCCGCGCCAACCTCCTGCTCTCGCGCCAGGCCGAGCTTGTCGAGTATCAAAAATCCGCCGCCGCCTCCGCCGAGGAATTGCTCGCGGCGCTCGAGTTATCTGAAGAACACATGGCAACCCTGATCGCCGAAGCTCACGCCCTGGGAATGGCCGCCGTGGTCACGCCGTTTTCGGTCCCGCTGGTCGCCACGTGCGTGCGCATGAAACCCGATGCCCTCAAGCTGGCCAGTCCCGATCTGGTCAATCGCCCCCTCGTGGAAGCAGCCGCCGCCACGGGGTTGCCGCTGATTCTCTCCACCGGCCAGGCAACAATCGAAGAGATCACGCGCACATTAGAATGGCTGGGCAACGCAACCGACCGAACCATCTTCCTCCACTGCGTCAGCAGCTACCCAACACCCGCCGATCAGGCCACGCTAGGAGCAATCACCGCAATGCGCCAAGCCTGGCCGCACATGCGCATCGGCTATAGTGATCACACGACCGACACCGTCACCGGCGCGCTCGCCGTGGCGGCAGGCGCGTGCCTGCTGGAGAAACACCTGACCCTCGGCAAATCGCGCAAGGGCCCCGATCATGCCGCAAGCCTGGAACCTCTCGAAATGACGCAATACGCATGGCACGCGCGGCAAGCCTTTGCCATGCGCGGTCCGTTCGAGAAACGCCCCAATGCCATCGAGCTGGAAGTCAGACAACAATCCCGGCAATCCGTCTGCATGGTGCGCGATCTGCCGTCAGGAACGATCCTCGACGCCACCATGCTGACGGTCAAACGCCCCGGAACCGGCGTGCCTGCAGCCGAATTTTCCTCCGTGCTCGGCCGGCGTCTGATCAAACCCGTTCAAGCCAACTCCACGCTCCAGTGGTCAGACCTCGAAACCCCAAAGAACTCCGAGCGCACGGAAAATCAGACGGAAATCTGAAAAACAGCAGCGTCCTTCGCGTAGACAGCAGATCATGAACCCCTATTGAGAGGCGACTATGGCCGGCAAACTGAACATCGCCGTGGTAACAGGAACCCGTTCCGAATTTGGCATCTGGCGACCGGTGCTGGGGGCAATTTCCCAATCACCCACGCTGAATCTCCAACTCATCGTCACCGGCATGCATCTCCTGAAAGCCTTCGGCAATACGCAAAAAATGATCGCCGATTACAAATTCCCCATCGCCGCCAAAGTGCCCATGTACAAGGCCGACGAGCCGATCGCCTCCTCCTTGGCCCGCGGCACAGCAAACCTGGCCAAGGCATTCGAAAAGCTCAAGCCGGATGTCGTGATGGTGCTCGGCGACCGGCTGGAAATCCTCGCCGCCGCGACCGCCGCCCTGGCCCTGCAGATCCCGATTGCCCACGTCCACGGCGGCGAAACCGCCCCTGGCCAATGGGATGAGCAAATTCGCCACGCCGTCACCAAAATGGCCCACCTGCATTTCTGCGCCACTGAAACTTCCGCCCATCGCCTGCAGCTGATGGGCGAAGACCCCCAGCGCATTCACACCGTCGGCGCTCCCGCCATCGACCTGGCGCTGCACGCCCGCGCCCTGTTCGATCGGCTGCCGGTGGGTGAGCGATTCAGTCTGCCGGTCGTTGTGCTGCATCCAACTTCGCCCGACGATGAGCTGGAATACCAGCGCACACGGATGTTGCTCGATGCCCTGAGCCGCCATTTCCCGCGCACCAACCGGCTGCGCTATCACGTGGTCGGGCCCAACAACGATCCCGGGCACCAGGGGATTCTCCAAGCCTATCTGGAGGCCGAAGAGGATGTCGATCTGGAAATGTCCGTGCCCCAGGAAATCTTCTGGGCCTCGCTCCGCGGCAGCCGCTTACTCATCGGCAATTCCTCCGCCGGCATCATCGAAGCCGCCACTTTCGGCTGCACCGTGATCAACGTCGGCGATCGGCAAAAAGGCCGCGAACAGTCCGGTAATGTGCTCAATGTGCCTTGGGAGGCCGGAGAAATTGCAAAGGCAATCCGCCGGGCGCGAAGCGATAAGGTCTTCCTACGCCAGGTCGAAACGTGCGAAAACGTCTATGGCGACGGCCATTCGGCCCAGCGAATCGTTCGCATCCTCGAATTGCTCCATGAAGACCCGCTGTCGACGATCAAATCATTTCACGAAAGCCAACCACGCTGACGCACAACGGCTGGCAAACCATTCAAACGTGGCGCACTGATCACCCTTCTTCTGTCATTCATTTGTGTTTATTCGTGTTTATTTGTGGCTAATTTATCTTCGTCGGCCAGCACTGTAGTGTTAAGTCTCCCTACTTATGGGTCGATGACAGACAACAGACCAGCGTCACCTGTGATGCTGCCTGCGTCCAGCCCGTTTGAGGGAGGCATTATGTCGTTGACGCCCACTAAGGATCCGCAAGTGATCGTGGCCGACGCTGTCGCATCCATCAGCCATATCGCAACACTTCCCGAAATCACCCTCAAAATCATCGAGCTGGTCGAGAATCCACGGTCGACCGCCCAGGACCTCCACAAAGTCATCTCGAACGATCCCGCGCTGGTGGCACGCATTCTCAAAGTCGTCAACTCCGCCTTCTACGGCCTGCCTGGCCAGATCGGTTCGATCAATCGCGCCATCGTGCTGCTGGGACTCAACGCCGTCAAAAATATCGTCATCGCCGCCAGCCTCGCCAAGCTCTTCCGCGGCGGCCGCGTCAGCCCGCAATTCTCCGCCAAAGACCTCTGGACCCACTCCATCGCCGTCGGCGTCTTCAGCAAGATGATCGTCCATCAACTCAACAACGCCCTGCCCGATGAGGCCTTCCTCGCCGGCCTCATCCACGACATCGGCATTCTTGTGGAACTCCAGGCGCATCGCGAACCGCTGGTCGAAATCTCCGAACGGGCCAGCCGCGAAGAAACGCGCTACATCGACATCGAAACCCAGATCATCGGCGTGGATCACCAGGCGCTCGGCGCCGGCCTGACCACCAAGTGGAAATTCCCCCGCTCGTTCCAGTACGTCACCGGTTTTCACCATAACCCGATGGCGCTGGCCCAGGAATGCCGCTGGCTGACCAACGTCGTCCACGTGGCCGATCACATCTGCTGCCGCCAGGGAATGGGATACTCGCTGACCTGCAAGGGAGAACCGTTGGACCCGGCCGTCCTCGCAGAGCTGGGTCTGACGATGGAATCCCTCGACGAACTTGCCAAGAGCCTGCCGGATGCGCTGACGGAAACGGAAGCGATGCTGACCTAATATTGTCGGCAGGGGAGAAAACGGGACGCCGATGACACTTCTACGGCATCCCGTGGCAAGGCCAAAAAAGAAGGCCCGAACACCAGTTCGGGCCTTCTGAGTTTTTTGCGGGGATGGCACATCATTCCGGCGGCGGCGGCGGTGGCGGAGCATTGTCGCCGGCCGGCGGAGTCGTCGTGTCCATATTGTCCGGTTTCTCCGGAGCCTTCGGGGTCGTCGCCGGGGCCGAAGCCGGTGCGGGTGCAGGCCCAGGGCTATATCCGGGGCTGGTATCCAAGCCGTGCGCCTGCGCCTTGCCATCGAACCACTCCGTCATCTGGACGAGCGTGGGGTCATTGGCCTTCGCGGGATGAGGAGAGACGCCGTCCAGCGCCGGGTCGTACGCCACAGGCACATCGGTGCGTCCGCAGCCCACCATCAGGCAGGCGCTCGCGGTAAGGATGGCCAGAAATGACAGGCTCGCCGCTCGTTTCATAGGTCGCTCCTCGTGACGTGGAAAACCAGCACGTCGATACCCTATAGCCTACTCCTGTTTGGCCGATGCGCCAAGATACGCTTCGATGACCGCAGGATTTTTGCGAATTTCGTCCGGGGTGCCCGCCGCAATCGTCTTTCCGTAATCCAGCACGACGATCCGCTGGCAGATGCCCATGATCACCTTCATATCGTGCTCGATAATGAGGATCGTCAGGCCGAAACGGGCCCGAATCGTGCGGATCATCTCCATCAATTCACGCTTTTCCGTGGGATTCATGCCCGCGGCAGGCTCATCGAGCAGGAACAGCTTCGGACGCGTCGCCAGGGCCCGGGCAATCTCCAGCCGCCGCTGGTCGCCGTAACTGAGGCTCCCCGCCTGTTCGTTGGCCAGATGCGCCAGCCCGAAAAGGTCGAGATACCCCAACGCATGCCGGCGGCTCTGTTTTTCCTCCGCAAAGAACCACGGCGTCCGCATCACCGCCGAAATGATCCCCTGCCGATGGTGCGCGTGCTGGGCGATCTGCACGTTATCGAGCACCGAGAGATTGCCGAACACGCGGATATTCTGAAACGTCCGCGCAATACCGCGATTCGAAATGACGTGCGGCCTGCGACCCGCGATCGACCGCCCCGCAAACCGTATCTCGCCGGCCGTCGGCCGATACACACCGGTAAGCACATTAAACGCCGTCGTCTTGCCGGCCCCGTTGGGACCGATCAGCCCGACAAGCTCACCATGCCGCAGTTCCAAATTGAAGTCGTCCACCGCCCGCAAACCGCCGAACTGCATGCACACGTGCGAAACCTGCAGCAGCGGCCCATCGGTGCCGGCTTCCCATTCGGCTTCCTTCTCTGTTATCAGCGTGGCCACGCCCGGAGGCAGTTCGCCCCGGGCATTCCCCAAACCCGTCGGCAACCCGGCCCACACCATGAGCGGACCTAAACTGCCGCCGTAGAAATCCACACCTGGCCTGCGCAGAATCAGCCGCACGAACCATTTGAACAGATCCGAAATCTCGTACCGTCCAAACAACCCCCGCGGCATAAATAACATCGAAAGAATGATGAACAGCGAATAGAACACCATACGCCATTTTTCCATGGTGTTCGCATCGACAATCGACGGAGGCACCCACGAACGCAGAACTTCCGGCACCAGCGTCAGGATGATCGCAGCCAGCACCGCCCCGGTGATCGATCCCTGCCCGCCCAGAATGACCATCGCCACAATCTCGATGGAGCGCATAAACCGGAACGATGAAGGATTCACCAGCGACTTGTGATGCGAGAATAACCCCCCCGCCACACCCGCCAGCGCCGCACCGATGACAAACGCCGTCACCTTATAACGCGTCGTCGACACCCCGACAGATTCCGATGCGATCCCGTCTTCGCGCACCGCCAGCAGCGCCCGGCCGCTGGTGGCGTACTTGATGTTGTGCACGATGTAGATGGTCAACACCGCCACGGCAAACACCCAGAATACGCCCACGTAATAGTTATTATTCTCACCATAGTCCTGCACGACCTTCAGCAAAGGCGAATCCGGATTGGCGTCGATCTGCGCCGAAATCCACTCCCCTCGCATCCCCGTAAGCGAAAGCCCCGTGGAACGCCCGAGGAACTCCGTATTGGTAATCAGCACGGCAAGAATTTCGCCAAAGCCCAGCGTCGCGATCGCCAGATAATCGCCGCGCAAACGCAACGTCGGCAGACCGACCAGCAATCCCAGCACCGCAGCAACCAATCCCCCGCCCACCATGCCCGTCAGCATGATCATCTGAAACGCCCAATTCGCCGACAGATGACATGGTCCGTACATCCAGAACCGCAATTGCGGCTCAAACCACAATCCCGCGATCAGCACGGATGTATACGCCCCCGCCGCCAGAAACCCCGCATGCCCCAGCGAAAATTGCCCCGCGATGCCCAGGATCAAATTCAGCGACACCGCCAGCGTGATGGCAATCCCGATGTCCAGCAAGATTTCGTGCCCATACGAACTCAGCACCGGAATGAAATGCACGACCGGCGTGGCCGAATCGAGCACCCACCCCGCCAACGCCAGCACCGCCAGCACCAGCAAAAACCCCGCCCCGTGAATGAATGATTTGAAGTAAGTCCTGAGCAACGTATCCCCGTATCAATTCCCGGTCTTCATCATTTTGCCGACACCATGCCGCACACCACGCCTCCGCCGTCAAACCTTTTCCGCCACCGCCTTGCCAAAAATCCCTTCCGGACGCAGCAGCAGCACCAAGATGAGAATCAAAAACGCAATCGCATCCTTATACGGACTGAGAATCGCCGAATGATGATATTGAATCGACGAGACATACGTTTCAATGAGCCCCAGCGCCAGCCCGCCCGCAGCCGCGCCCGGAATGTTCCCGATGCCCCCGATCACCGCCGCCACAAACGCCTTCAGACCCGGAATCAACCCCATCAGCGGCGTACACTGATTGCGATTGAGTCCCCACAAACATCCGCCAATCGCCGCCAGCATGCTCCCCAGCACAAACGTAAACGAAATGACGTTATCGATATTGATACCCATCAGTTTCGCCGCATCGTAATTCTGACTGACCGCGCGCATCGCCTTGCCCATCTTCGTATATTTGACCATCACAAACAGGCACACCAGCGTCACAAAAGTCGTCGCCAGCACGATCAAATCCTTCGGCACCACGCTGATGCCCAGCACGTTCTGAAACCACGCAATACTCTCCCCCGAACCCGCAATCGGCTGGTACGGCATCGGATCCGGCCCAAAGAAACTCTGCCCGGCAAATGTCCATTTCATCTGCGCCAAGTATTCAATCAAAAGCGATACGCCGATCGCCGTGATCAGCGCCGACAGTTTCGGACTCCGTCGCAACGGTCGATAAGCCACGCGCTCAATCACATATCCCACCGCTCCGCACACCATCATCGCCACCACGATGCCGATCACAGCATGCCAGATCAACTGCTCCGGCGAGGGATTACCCACCGTCGGCGGATTCAGGTATCGCGCCACATACGCCCCCACAAACGCCCCGATCATAAACACATCGCCATGCGCAAAATTGATCAGGCGCAGCACCCCATAAACCATCGTATAACCCAGCGCAATCAGCGCATAGGACGACCCATCATTAAGGGCGATGATCAGGTTCTGCAGAAAGTAGGACATAATTTTTAAAGGGCCAGGGTTTAGGGGCTAACCCCCGCCCCTCACCCCTCACCCCTTGGTCACGGTTCAATCCGTTTGACCATGTTGTATTTTCCGTTCTTGATTTCCAGCACCACCGCCGGCTTAACCGCATTGCGGTCCTTGCCGATCGTGATCTTCCCCGTCACACCCGGAAAGTCCTTCGTCTCCGCCAGGGCCTCGCGCAGTTTCGGTCCGTCGGTAGTCTTGGCCCGGTCGATGGCGTCGAAAAGAATATTCGCGGCATCATAGGCCAGCACCGCCATCGCATCGGGCTCTTCCTTGTACTTCTCCTTGAAGCGTTTGACGAACGCCTGCACCGTGGGGTCCGGATCGCCCGAATAATAGTGATTCGTAAAGTAGCACCCCTCGACCGCCGCCCCCCCGTTCTTAAGCGTCACATCCGAATCCCACCCGTCGCCGCCGATGAACGGACACGTGATCCCCAGTTCACGCGCCTGTTTCACGATCAATGCAATCTCGGTGTAATACCCCGGCAGGAAAACAATATCCGGCTTGGCATTCTTGATATTCGTCAGCTGCGTTTTGAAACTGGTATCGTCCTGCTGATAGCTCTCGCGTGCCACGATCTCGCCGCCCAGCTTCGGAAACTCACCCTCCAGCACTTTCGTCAGCCCGGTGGAATAATCATTCCGGATGTCCGTCAGCAGCGCCGCCCGTTTCAGCTTCAAATCGTTGGCCGTGAACTTCGCAATGGCCACCCCCTGAAAATCATCGACGAAACAACTGCGAAAAATGTACGACCCCAGTTTCGTCACCTTGGGATTGGTGCTCGCCGGCGAAAGCATCGGAATCCTGGCCTTCTGGCACGACGGCGCCGCCGCGATCGACCGCGCGCTGGCCACCTCCCCCAGCACCGCCACCACATGGTCCTGTTCGATCAACTTCAGCACCGCCAGCGGCGTCTTGTCCGCCGAACTCTCCGTGTCCGCAGTGCTGATTTCCACCGCCCGGCCCAGCACGCCCCCCTTCTTGTCGCGCTCTTCCGCCGCCAGCCGGATTCCCTTATCCGACGACTGCCCGAACGTGCTCGTGCCCCCCGTCATCGACTGTAGGCTGCCAACAACAATCGGATCGGCCTTGCCCAGCACGATCGATTTATCGTCCGCCGATGCCGCCGGGATCATCCATGCCCCCGCCAGAATCACTGCGGCCGCCGCCATTTTGAGAGTTCGTCCAAATTCCCACATAGCGCACTCCCTTCGATCGCCTGAAGCGTCTACCAATATTTATCTCAAGACTACTTTTCCGGAGACGGCGCCGTCGAGGCCGGCGCGGTCGTCAGATCCCCAGTCACAGGCACCTTCTTTTCCGCGGGATTAATGGCCAGCGAACGGGCAAACAGATCCCGATGCGCCTGCAGATGCATGTCCAGCGCCTTGGCTTCATCGTTCTTCGCCAAAATTCTGCCGCGCATCCGCGCCCGCCCGATCGTATCATTAAACGTCACGCTCGCTTCGGTCAGGCGCAGATCGCCATCCATCACGCGTGCCTCGATGGTCTTCGAACCCTTCTTGCCCCACAGCCGCACGAAACCCGCCCCCTCGTACACGCCGACCGCATTGGGCGACATCAGCACGTAACGGTACGTGGCGTTCAGCGAGGTCTTGTTCATCGAAGTCTTCCCGCCCACCGGTCGCCAGAAAATCCTGGCCGTAAATATCTGATCGACGCTCTGCCCCGTCACCTTGTCCACCGTCGTGCTTCGCGCCACGACATACATCGTGCCGTCCTCATCGTACCGATAGTACGCATCCCCGAACTTCGGCTGAATCACCGCGCCCTTTTTGGCAATCGGTTCGATCTGCAACGGCCGGTATGCAGCGCACCCCCCCGCCAGCATCACCCCGCACAAGAGCACCACGCACATCGTCGTTTTCATCATCAGTTTCATGGGCAGTAGTGTATCGGCATCGCACCCGCCGAGCCAGCCATTCGGCCACGAACGTCGACAACGGCGTATCTGGTGCCATGGTCCTGATTGGGAAGGGACCCAATTAGGACCATGCTTAGCGCGCCGACCGCTCAAGCTATGGCCCCCTGTCCGCCGCCGGCTTGGTAATCGCCGGCTCCCGCCCACCCGCAAGTTGCTCATCCAACTCGCGCAAATACTTAAAAGTATAAATCCCCGCATCGTGCCCGTCCGACCACTCGATCCGCAGCGCGTAATTCCCCACCAGCTCCGCCCCCAGCGCCGTAATCGGCCCGTCATACGTCGTCTTGACGATCGGCATCATCTGCCGCCCCAGAATATCCCGTTCGCCCTGACACCCCGCGCACGGGCAGAATTTCCGCAATGCCCGCAAAGGCAGAACAGTCGCATGACCGTCGCCCCACGTAATCTCCAGGGCCTCGGTCTTTTTCAGATGCAGTTGAGTAGGTTCAAATCTATCCATGCCTCAAGCCTATCAGGATTTGACGTGTATTACATCCCCACCGATGTTCCGGATTGGCCTCGGGTTTTCCAATGAATCGGTCGGGGCCTGTCTTTCAGCCCGAAGGGCTGGTAGATGATAGCCGGGGGCAGAGCGAGCGACCGAAGGAAGCGAGCGCCGCCCCCGGTACCCATCACCACATTCCTCGGGGACTCCGCAGGAGTCCAACCCCCGTGGTAATAGTCCAATGCCAAATCCCCTAATGCCGCGACAGAAACATTGGCAGACCCATTAGGACGCCGTTACATCCCCTGTGAGGCTATGCAACAATGCCATCGCCCTGGCCGGTGAATCGACCATGGCCGCCTGGCCGAGTAGTCCCCGCTGCCGCGCACTAAAAGCCCAAGGCTCACCCTCCCGCACCCCCGCCAAATCCAATTGCCCCAGCACCGCCTCCATCAGCACCTCCAACCCCCGATGCTCCAACGCCGACACCGCCACCCCCATCGGCAAAAGCTCGCGATAATCCCATCCCGCCGGCCGATCCGCTTTGTTCACCGCCACCACCACCGGTCGCCCAACCTGGCCCGTCAGCAACGCCCCCTCCTCGCTCGTCGGCGCACGTGTGCCATCCAGCAACACCACCACCACGTCCGCCGCCCGGGCCTGCTCATGCGTCCGCAAAATCGACTCCGCCTCAATCTCCTCCGGCGCCTCCCGCACACCCGCGGTATCCACCAGCACCACCGGCACCGTCACCGCCTCCGCACCTCGCGCCGCAAACACCGCCTGCGCATCCACCCAATCCCGTGTCGTTCCCGCAATGGAGGATGTAATCGACACCGGCCGCCCCAGCAGCGCATTGGCCAGCGTACTCTTGCCGACATTAGGCGCACCGATAATCGCCACCCGCACCGGCGCCAGCAACCGATCGAGCGCCGCCGATCGCGTCAGCAACCACTGCACCGCCGAATGAAACTGCCACATCCGCTCGCCATTTCCCTCCCCCTCCAGCCACTCAATCCACTCCCGCGCCCACCCCCTCAGCCCCGTCTCACCCTGCTCCGCCAGCAACCTCACCCCCGTCTCCGTCACCGCCGACGGCACAGCCACCGCGATCTCCCCCTCCAGCACATTCCCCAACACCCCCATCTCCGCCGCCCGCCCCGCATCGATCACCATCGCCCCCGCCTCGCTCAGCGCCCGCAGCACCGCATCCATCACCGCCAAACCGCCATGCAGATGCAATTCAAATCGGTCCTGCGCCACACGCAGCACCAGCGCCTCATCCAATGTCTCACCGCCCCCCCCAGATACCAGCATCCTCCCCCTCATCCCCCCCCCCCCCCCCCCCCCCACCCCCCCCCTCCCCCCCCCCC
>Ga0114951_10004684_pt1 | contig 13103 bp, 10 predicted proteins | sample AM7aDNAmetaG_FD_88677 | JGI IMG/M metagenome (GOLD analysis project Ga0114951, IMG submission 88677) | Freshwater microbial communities from Finland to study Microbial Dark Matter (Phase II) - AM7a DNA metaG | ecosystem: Environmental > Aquatic > Freshwater > Lake | place: Finland: Lake Alinen...
ATACTTACCGGCGGGCTTGATAAACCGGATATCGCTGCCAAAAACTTTTACGCCTTCCGCCTGCGGCAGCGAAGGCAGGTTTGCGTAATTTGATTCCTCTTTCGGCCCCTGCGCGACATTCAGCATAGGCTTAAAGGGGACAGCGACTATTTCTTATCTAATAAGCGCCCTACAAGCCCCCCTTATCGAATAAAAGTCGCTGTCCCCATTTGTTTCAGTTGCAGCAGCATGAAGCTCCCAAAGGCAGATGAACACTCGGCGGGCTGCTTAACTAAATTAAAATCGCCGTCCACATTTACTTGATTGTACCTATTTCAATCAGGCATACATTGTAGTTTTGTTAATTCTGCCCTTATTTCCTCAGCCTCTGAATTTTCTGGAGCAAGTTCCAGAAACTTCTTCCAGATTGCAATTGTTTTGTTCTTATTCTTGTATACATTGGCATAAATAATACCAAGGTTTTTGTAAGGTGACAAAAAAAGTGGGTCTATTTTTATGGCCTGAAGGTATTCATATTCAGAATAGCCAAAGAGTTTCATTGTATTCTTTGAAACTTTATTGCCCAATTTTTTATCCATATCAAGAGCCTTATCCGCAAACAGGCCGTAACTCCAACCCTGATTATGCCTTGCTTTCGCATAAATCGTGACAAGTTCTGCTTCCTGAGATGAAGGTTCGTATTTTCCTGAGACCACTTCTTTCATATTAAACTTGCTCCAGATATTATCGTTTTCAGACCTAAGTTCATTTACATCTATGATATTGTCGCCTGAAATCCGTTTTACAACCCTCAACAGCCCTTGTCCGAGCATCCAGTACTTTTCATTCAAGCTCGAATCTCTGAGACCGGTGAAATATATTTTATGCCGTTCATAATTCGCTTCCACAAATTCGGAGATTGGATGTGTATCATTATACATCAGAAATGGAATAATTAGAGTGGGTTCAGATTTCCGTTTCTGTTCGCAATACCACGGATAAGTCAATAATTCTTGGTCTACTACAATTATGTCGGTTCGTTTCTTTTCTACTATTTGCAAATAATCTAACCCAAGAGAAATGGCATCTCCGCTTACTATTAAGATTGAACCGGAAGGATAACTGTTTAGTATATTTTCCGCAAAATTATGCAGCACGGGATTATCCGGAACAGCCAGTTCCATTGCTTTCCTATGGCATTCACGGGCATCTTCTTCCTTACCCAATACTGATAAGTTCAGGCTCTTACTAAGCCAGATACCTGAGTCATTGGGATTAAGGCTTATCGCTTTATCATAGCATTCTACTGCTTCTTGATTTTTGCCATCAAGAAATAATGCCCGGCCCTTATACGCCCATTCTTCTGCTCTTGTCTTTGCTTCAAATGTTACATTAACAACTTTGTGAATCCGTCGAGTTACAGAAGACATTGAGCCTGCCGTGTCAAACTCAAACTTCTTTGTTCCAGCAGAAGCATTTTCTATAATCACACTCAAAACCGGAGACCAATTCGCTGATATAGCACTATGCGAATCTATGGTCTTTGCCTTAACAGCATATGTACCGGCAATAGTAAAAGCATGTGTTGCAGCCGCAGATGTACCGGAATTCACATAGTCTGTATCTGTTGTCGACGCATCACCCCAATCAAATCTATATTTTATCTGATTGCCATCCGGATCCGCGCCTAAAGCAGTATATGAATAACTACTCGAAATTGCCCCTGTTCCTGTCCCTGCCGGCGAAGTAGCGGGAGCATTAGGAGCACTATTTGGCATAGGATTTATCCACTGAGCGTTCAGGTCTGCTTCAAGATCCGCCATTGTCTTTGGGGTCATTGCAGGAACTTTACCGTAGATGTTTTGAGGACTCCAACCCGGGTAATATAACTGACTAAAGCGCCTGACCTCTAAATGTACATGAGGCCCAAAAGTACCTTCGGCGTAAGGCGTGTGTCCGACAACTCCTAAAGGTGTTACGCCTGCTGTTACGGTTACGATGGCGGAAGGCACATCTCTCATATGACAATATAGGCTCCATATTTTTCCGCTGTCATGTTTAATTATCACCGCATTGCCAACCGCATCAAAAGCTGCGGCATTTGTTGCTTGAGTTATCACACTGACCACTGTGCCATTAGCAATTGGATAAATAGTGCAGCCTTCTGAGGCTACGATATCAACGCCCATATGGAGCAAATCTTGATTCTTTGATGGGTCTGTGCCTTCAGGCGGAGTCTCACCCGGAAGCAGAATGTCGAGAGGCGGCGGCCCTCCGGCGCCATAGTAACCCTTGCAATGAGTGCCAAAAGTAAATTTACCTGGAGTTCCTTCCTTCACCACAACCTGCCATTTCCCTTCTGAACTTCCTATAGTCACATCAGGCCAGCTTCCATCTGCATTCACCGCAACATCTCCCACGGCATCGGCATGCCCTGTTAGCGCTTTAACCAGCAGTGATTTTTCATCAATTGTTCCTTCCGCATACAGGCAGCCCGAAATTATTATAAACAGAACAACAACAACAATTTTCTTTAGCATATCTCCGCCTTTACTTCTTTCACTTTGACTTGTAAAAATGCATTTTAGACGATATCCTGTGGGCACAGCAGGTCCTCCCCCATTGATATTTAAATTTCAGTCTATCTAATCAGTATTTTACTACCGGATTTCGCATATATGAAGGGAAATTTTAGTTAATCTTATTGTTCAGATGTGAAAAGGGCTTTAGGGGTAAAATGGTCAATATTTTTAGACTCACTATTTGAAAGGAACGAGTATTCTGTCAGAACAAAAAGCGCGTTTTAGGCCTTGGTTTCAGAGAGCGCGGGCTTCTGTTTTTTTGTATTGGCAAGTATCTCCATCGCGATTGAGAGCATTACAAGGACCACCCCGAGCAAAGTAATTCCGGCACCGGCATAAAACACCTTAGGGCTCCAGCTGAAGGTCACTGCGTGTTTGCCTTTGGGCAGATATATTGCCCTGAAGAACCCGTCGGCAAGATATATTTTCGTCTCTACTCCGTCAACATAAGCTTTCCATTCGGGATAATAGGTCTCGCTCAGGAAGAGCATTGCGTTGGTCTTGGATTCCGACTGCATCTTTATTTCATTCTCTTCAAAACTCCAGAGTTTGACTTCATTTCCCAGAAAGGTTGCCGGTTCCAGCTGCTCTTTCATCTCTTCGTTCAGTATAAGTTTTTTCCTGGGGTCAAAAGTTGGCTCCTTCATCTTCATGAATACCTGCTCTTTCGGGACTGTCTCTTCGGCAGGCACGAGGAAAGCGCGCGGGAAAGCTGTAATGTTCTGGTAAACCTTGACCTTCCCGTCGTACATAAGTTTGAGGTAGGGATGGTCGATCGCGGTTTCCGACAGGAAGTATTTTACATTCAGCAGGTCTATAAACCTAAAATCATTCAGGGCTCCGCTGCTCTGCATCGCGTTATAGTCCTCAAGCGGAGCGCTGTGATATCCGCCGCAGCTTTGTATCCTATCCTCAACAAACCAGTTTTTGTTGAACAAATCTCCCATCGGAAGGACACGGTAAAGAGACTTGTCAGAGTTAAGCGCGTTCCGAATTTCAGTCCTTCTCGGATCTTCCTGGCCGGCAGGCTCTGTCTTAACGGCCTGCACCCTAATCTGATTCCCTCCGGCTTCAAAGGTTCTTGGCAGGAAAAATCTCGTGCCGTTATCCGCGAAAACCAGCACAAGACAGCCCGCGAAGAACAAGCCCCTTCCTATTTTTCCCTTTAAAACCAGGAAGACAAGCCCGAACCCGAGGGAGAAGTAGAGAACAAGCAACAGTATATCATCGCGGATCATCTGAATAATAACTTGAGATACCACATCAAGACTCTGCGGCGGAAAGCGCTTGGTGATAAGCCCGCTTCCTTTTAACGAGGCGACGAAGCTCGACTCCCCAAGCGAGAAAACAAAAAGAGCCAGCAGGGAAAGAACTGCAAAACCGAGCGCCCCAACAATAAAATAGCGGGACACTCCGGCTTCCTTCCCGTTTGCCTTAAAAAAACCGGAAATAGACTCGAAACCAAACGCTGAAAGAGTAATAACCGCGAAAGAAAACAACCCAAGCCACCTGAGCGGATTTCTGAACCCGTTGACCACCGGTATTTTATATAGTAATTTATAAATCGGCGTGTAGCCGCCCAGGGAGAGCACAAAAACACAAGCGGCGAAGATGATGAAGAATTTAACCCGCCTGTCCTTGAAAACAAAAAATGCGCCGGCGGCTGCAAGGAAAAGCGTAAGAATACCAAGGTAATCGGAACTGAGCATAAAGGGGCTTCTGCCCCAGTAAGTATCTTCCATAAAACCAAAGAACTTTGGATAAATATATGTGATGGCTTCCAGCGGGTGCATAGACCAGGAGATGAAAAACGAGTAATCAACGCCTGAGCGGAATGAATGTTTTATGTAATAATAGGACTGGACCATCTGTATTGCGCTATCATAAGGGCTATCAGGCCTGTAACAGCAAAGAAACCTATATGCTTCAGTTTTTTCTTTTCGGAAAAGAAGCTAAAAATGAAATAGGCCGCGAGGCAGATCACCGTGTAAAAAACCACCTGGAATATAGTTGAGAGCGCTTGAACCCCGAGCATACAGCCGGCGAGCACGTAGTAGACGAGCTTCTCCTCTTTTAACCCCTTCGTCAGGAAGAAAAACACTATCGGTATCATAGAGGTCGCGAACATCATAGTGTCGTGCCCCGGATTTATGTAACTGACCAAACTGCCGCACAAGGCAAAGAAGACTCCGGCTGTCATTCCCGCAAGCCTGGACAAGCCCAGACTCTGAATAAAGAGATACATAAAAAACCCGGACAGGGAAATTGTTATTGAAACTCCGGCAAGAAAATAGAGCGAAAGAGGCAGTTTCATCAGAAGCAGGATGAGCGCCGTAGGGAATAACAGGGTTGCTCCGTTCATTGTTGCCATATGCGGCATGCCGCAGAAGATATATGGGTTCCAGTAGGGGATGCGGCCGCCGGCCATAACATCTTTCATAAATGTCTCGCCGTAGCCCTGCAGGGACATGTCGTGCCCGAAAAGCTGCATACCCGCCTGCTGCTGGACGAAAACAAAAAGAGTGAGACCTATAAGCACGAAGAATATGAAGGGAAAGAAGTGCTTCTTCAGCGAAGAAAGGATGTTTTGTCCGTACCCGGCCGGACTTTCAATTTCAATTTGTCTTTTCGCCACAGAGCCTCTCCTCTTACATTAAGCAAGTATAGCAGTTACTGCTTTTCTTTGCAAGGAACAGAGCACAGGTTCAGTTTGGGTCTTTTATAACAAGTTCCGCCGGAAGGCCATACTCATCGAAATATTTTACCTTGCCCACAAGCAAGTCGTTTTTGTAAGTCGCTTCTCTCTCCGTAACCCCGCTCTGATAATAACTGCGGTAGACGCCTTCTCTCTTGCCGTCAACATACGGATCCGCTTCTTTCAGCTTCCCATTTAAATAGAAGGATTTGCAGACGCCGTCAAGCAGGCCCTCGGAATAGAGGTTCTTGCGCACGACTTTGCCGTCCTTGTAAAGAGTATCAACTCCCTCTCTCACGCCGAAGAGGTAACCGGTTTCCTCGGCAATGCTGCCGTCGTCATTATATAGAGTCATGATTCCGTCGGGCTTGCCGAATTTATAATCAGCGGCTTCGCAAATTTTGCCCTCAGGAGAATAGGCAAGCACTTTCCCGTCGGGGATAATGCCCTTGATTTTAGTTATCCGTCCATATTTGTCCAGCAAGGTAACGGCGAGTTCTTTTTCACCTCTGTAAAATGTCAATTCATTGGGACACCCGTACGAGTCAAGTCCCGTAACCCTCTTTATTACAGGGAGGTTAGCGGCGCATCCGGCGAGCATAAGAGCTATCCCAATCGTTGTGAGTTTCTTGAGCATATTCCTCTTTGGACGCGTCATTTTCATATGTTTTCTCTATTTTACTATCGGGAAGTTTGTTGTCAATGACAAAACTCTGCCGGCTTAATGACAGTTACTTGATCTCTGCGAGGCTGTCCAGCGTGACCCAACCCTTGATATTTTCGCCCTTAAGCAGGACCTCGGCATACTTCTGACCTGTCTTTTTGTCGAAGTCGCGGCGGGAGGTAAGGAAGACCTTCTTGCCTTCCGGCAGAGTGAAGGCCGCCGGATTTGAATCTTTAGGTTCTGATTTGGCTTCAACGGAAAGAGCCACGACTATCGCGGGGTTATTGATCTCGTTATCCCGAATACGCGCGCCGAAAAAAAGAAGAATAATCGCAAAAAGCAGTGAAACCCCAAAGACCAGCCAGTATGAGAACTCGTTTTTTCTGTAGACGCGGAAGATAAGAGCGCCCATAAGCAGAGCGAACGCCGCAGAAAATAATACGCAAAGTTCATTTAGCGTGAGAAACCCGTAGGAACCGGCAAGAAACTTTGCCGCGGCGTCCTCACCGGCGTTGTCCTTGATAAAACTTCTCGCGAATTCAAGATTGTATTTGATATCAGCGTCCCTGGGCGTTATCCTCAACGCCTTTTCGTAATTAAGTATGGCGAGGCCGACCTTCTTGTCCTTCAAACAGGCATTGCCAAGGTTATAGTACGCTTCCGCGCAGGCGTTCCCGGAACTTATTACCGTGCCGTATGCGGCTGCCGCTTCCGAATATTCTCCGGATTCGTAAAGCTTGTTCGCCGCGTCAAAACCCTGATCCGCGAAGGCAGTGAACGAGGAAAGCAGAAGCAATATTAATATTTTCGCCGTTTGGTTCACAGTCCCGCCTTTTCAAGTTTATTTATCTGCTCTTTTATCAATGACAGCAGCTCGTTCAAATCTTTGTTTTCGCTCCCGGAGGGCGCGTAGCGTTGAAAGTGCAGTTCTTCAAAAACCCCGACAGCGCTGCTCGCGAGCCCCGGCTCTTTAATTTTTCCGGAAAGAAGCTTGCTTATCTCGTCCACGGAAAGCCCTGCCGGCGGCCTGTTTATTTTGTTGCCAATGTATTCCGCGTAGGCCGCTTCAAGCCTTCCGAGATACTCTTCCCGTGTGAACTTTTGCGCCTGCGTCCCGAGCGGCTTTAAACTCTTAAGCGCGTTTGAATAAGCCCTTGAGGCCTTGAAGCACACCGCGTTCTCCTCCCGCCTGATTTTTAACTTCCGCGAACCGAGCACGGATATCCAGGCAAAAAACGGAAGAAGCGTGATAATCAGGTATAACGGCGACTTGTAAAGCAAGGCCCGCCCGAGAGTGTACCTGTAGGCCGGCTTGATAAATCTTATGCCGCTGTCAAAAACCTTTACGCCTTCAGCCTGCGGCATTGAAGTCAGATTGGCGTAATTTGATTCTTCTTTAGGCCCCTGCGCCACGTTAAGAATAATCGGATCCGAGGAAATAGTGCGGTACCTTTTATCGGCCGGGTCAAAGTAGGTGTACTTAACGGAAGGTATTGTAAGTCTTCCCGCTTTCTTCGGCACAAGCACTGTCTTAAAAACTTTGGAACCCTTTACTTCGTAGTTCCCCTTGTTGATGTTCAGGTCGGATACAGTCTCGTACTTTTTAAACTCGTCTGAGAGCAGGAGTTTGGGTTCCGCTATGCTCTTAACATTTCCCGTGCCGGAAATACTTACCGTCAGGGTTACAGCGTCATTAGTTTTTGCGTCCCGCTTGTCTACCGCGGCCGAGATTCCAAATTTGCCGACCGTTCCGGAAAAGTCCGCCGTTTTTCCCTCTTCAGGAAGCGGCAGCACTGTCACCAGGACCGGTTTACTGTCCAGGCGGACATTTCTTGTGCCGCCGAAAAATCCTCCGAAGAAGTCGTCACCCTGCCCTCTTACCGGAACAGCGCATACCAGAGAAGCAGTGCCGACCGTGTACTGCCCGGGAGAAGCCGGGAAAAGCGCGGTTTTTAGTTCGACGACATTGTATCCGTTCCTGCTTGAGTTAATCTGCGGAGGCAGGTCTTCTTTCCAAAAACCGGTGGTATCAGGAGGCGTGTACTGCGGCTGTCCCGCGAGGCTTACCCGGTTATAAAAACCAAAGGTCATCGTTACAGGCTCATTAACATAAACCCTGTTCTTGTCCAGATTCACCTGGACAAAAAGGTCATTGCCTCCGGTACCCGGCGCGGCTCCGTCCTGCCGCGCAACCTGGGGCGGCGGCGCAGCTCCTTTTACGACTTCAACCGGAATTGGAGCGGACTTAAACACCTTCCCGCCGGATTCCACCGTAAAAGAAGGTATGGTGAATTTACCGGGCCCCTTTGGGTTCAGCGTGTAGTCATAAATTACTGAGGTTGAAGAAGACATCCTGCCGTTTACAAAAGAAAAACTTGACTGTGTCCGCTGGCCTCCGGAGTAAACATTGAAATCATTCATCTGCGGAACTTTAAGCGCCGGGGAAGAGTTTCCCGACACGGTTACCTGCAGAATAATCCTGTCCCCTGAATTCAATACATTCTTGTCAACAGCCGAGGTCACCGAAATATCATCGGAGACGGCCGCGCCGGCGAACAATATGAATGCGAGTATGAGCTTCTTCATTTTCTACCAGTCTTCCTTTACGCCGCCCCAGTTGTTGCTTTTCATCTGCTGTTTTTTCTTGCCCAGGGCTTTTTTTTCATCTTCATTCACGGCCTTGAGAATTCTTTCCGCGTCTTCTTTGGACATCTTTGGCTTCTTCTCTTCCTGCCCTTTATCTTTTTGGCCCTCTTTCCCTTTCTCTTCTTTCGCCTGCTGAGCCTGTTGTTCCTTTTTGTCCTTATCGTTCTTGCCGTTCTTATCCTGCTTGCCCTGCTGCTGTTTCTGCTTATCCTGCTGTTTATCCTGCTTCTTATTTTTATCCATGTTCTCTTTTATCTTTTTTCTGGTATATTCAAGGTTGTACTTGGCGTCATTATCCTTAGGGTTTAGCTCAAGGCATTTCTGGTAATATTGAATCGCTTCAGGCAGCTTTTCAGACTTAAACAACGAATTACCGATATTATAATAGCTTTTCGCCTGCAGTTCAATGTCTTTTGAATAGCTTGCCTTTTCAAACTCCTTTACGGCTTCTTCGTACTTTTCCGTTTTGTAGAGCGCGTCCCCGCAGTTGAAATGCAGGACCGGGTTCTCCGGATCATCTACCTGCGCGTCCTGGTACTTGGAAAGGGCTTCTTCAAATTTTCCCCTGGAAAACATCCCGTTTGCGGAGTCGATCTTGCCCTTCAGGCCCGCGTCGAGCGGAGCGGCACACCAGGCAAGCAGAAGCGCTATGAACAGCAGTTTTAATTTTTCCACGGCAGCCAGAATCCTTTCCTTCCTGAAATTATCATTTCGGCGACAAGGAGCAGGAACGCGAGAAGCCCGAAGTATTGATAACGGTTCTCGTATTTCACATAGGTTGTGCTTTTCAATTCTTTCTTTTCCATTCCGGAAATATCGTCATAGATGCGGTCCAGTTCGATATCGGAGCCGGAGGCCCTAAAGTACTTCCCGTCCGTCTCAAGGGCGATTTTTTGCAGGAGCATCTCGTCCAGTTTTGACATTATGGTCTGGCCGCTGCTGTCTTTCTTATATCCCGATAGGTTCCCGTTCTCATCCACCGCGGGGATAGGTTCACCCTCGGGCTTGCCGATTCCTATAGTGTAAACCTTCACTCCTTCCTTTCTTGCTTCCTTGGCGGCGCCCAAAGGGTCGCTTTCGTGATCCTCTCCGTCGGTCAGCAGAATGAGGACCTTGTGCTTCCTTTCCTTCTCCGGGAAGCTCTTCACCGCGACTCGTATCGCATCGCCCAGGGATGTGCCAGGTTTAGGTATCAGCCGCGTGTCAAGCATTGATAGCAGCATCTTGGCGGCGGAATAATCCAGGGTCAGCGGACACTGAACAAAAGCCACGCCCGCAAAAGCAACAATACCTATCCTGTCGCCCTGGAGTTTATCCATGAGCGCGGAAAGACTTTCCTTGGCCTTCGCCATCCGGCTCGGTTTTATGTCCTGAGTCTCCATGCTCCCGGAACAATCCACCGCTATCATTACATCTATGCCGCTGCGCTTTATCTCCACCAGCCTGCCGCCTATTTCCGGGCCGGCAGCAGCGACGATAAAAAAGAAGAGCGCGGAAATGAGCAGTATATGGCTGAAAACCTTCCGCCTTGGATTTATACCTGCTGAAAGGCGCGCGAAAGCTGATGCGGCAGCCAGTCTGGCAGAGTCAGCCGCTCTTTTCCGTTCGCTCCATACGATAAATATGACCGCAAGCGGCACAAGAATCAGCGCGTAGAGTATGTAGGGGCTGTTAAAGTGCATACCACTCCTTACAAGAAAACTTTTTTTGATTACACCGATTAAGCAGTGCGATGACACCGATGAGACCATGGGGTTTATCGGTGACATCGGAAGCTTTTATAGGTGTCATCAATCAAAGATCATTTTAATTTTAATTTTAATTTTATTTTTACGGTAATTTACGCAGCAAAGTGTTGTTCAGCGCCAGCTCAGCCGCAAAGAGCAAAAACGCCAGCAAAAGCAAGGGCAGATAATGATCCGTGTATTCCGTGTATTCAATGCCCTTTATCTCTGTTTTTTCCATTTTATCTATCTGTTTATAGATATCTTTCAGCGCCGCGGCAGTTGTAGCCCTAAAATAGGTGCCGTCGGTGGTTTCGGCGATGCCCTTAAGCAGATCCTCGTCAAGGTCATCCTTAACATACATGTATCTTCTTCCGAAGATCCTGTCGTCTACCGGGAAAGGCGCTTCACCTTCTGCGCCAACGCCAAGGGTGTAGATCTTGATGTTAAAAGCTGTTGCCATCTTCGCGGCGGTGAGAGGGTCAACTTCCCCCATATTGTTCCTGCCGTCCGTCAGCAGTATCACTATCTTAGATTTCGCCTTGCTGTCTTTGAGCCGGTCAATACAGGTGGCGATGGCGTTGCCGATTGCCGTCCCGTCGGTCTGAGTCATCCCGACTTCCACGCTCTTCATGAAATCAATAACCGCCCCATAATCAGTTGTGAGCGGGCACTGGAGGAGACTGATTGCAGAAAAAACAACAATACCGATACGGTCATTTTTTCTTCCCTTGACAAAATCGGCGGCGACCGACTTAGCCGTTTCAATGCGGTTCGGTTTGATGTCCTCCGCTCTCATGCTGTCCGATGTATCCATGCAGAGAATTATATCTATGCCTTTTGTCGCTATTTCCTCGGTGCGAAGGCCCGACTGCGGCCTGCCCAGCGCCAGCACAAGCAGAACGAGTGCCGCAACGCGCAGCCATAGGAGCAGCTCCCGGCCCTTAGAGTTAAAATCTCCCAGCCCCTTAAAAAGCCTGAAGTCGGGAAAGAGCAGCGCGGCTTTTTTGTATTTCTCCCTTTCTAAATAGTACCAGGCGGCCGCCGCGATTACCGGCAGGAGCAGCAGGAATAGCGGGTTCGCGAATCTCATTTTACGGCGCCCCCTTTAGCAGAGGTAATTTCCGGTACGGGAGGAACAAACTTGGTGGTTTCCACTATCTTGACGCCCGTTAAATAATCATTTTCTATCTTCTCGCTCTCAGGGACAACCCTGGCGAACTTTACGAGATCGCATTCTTCAAGAAAGGCCTTGATGTCAGTTATCTCCGCGCGTTTTATTTTTCCGGAGTTCCGCAGTTCCGCGTAAGCTTCGCTGGTTGTCCTTTCCACGATGGGAAGTTCAAAGCGCGCCTCAAGATAACTCCGGATTATCTCCGAGAGAAAATAATAATACTCCCTCACCTTCCCCTGCTCAACCAGCTGAAGCCCTTTAAGTTTTTCCAGCCTCTCTAAAGCGAGCTCGTGGGCAGGACGGGATGATTCCGGCTGCGACAATACATTGCCTGCTTTTCTACGGTAAAATAAGTCATAAAGAAAGAACCCTAAAACAGGAACAAGAAACAGAATTACGCAGAAGAACCAGAACCAGAAGGAATGCGGGATAGTAAGAGGCGGTTTAATGTCGCGGACATCGTCCTTGTCGTTTGGCCCCGGCTTCACGGGCTCTACTCTCAGGATGAGTTTAGCGGTGGACACGGACTTTTCCGTTCCGTCCTTATCCGTGTAACTTATATTAATTTCCGGAATCTCGTAATCCCCGGTGGTAAATGTGGTTATTACCAGGTCATATTCGAGCTTTGTTTTCCCCCAGCTCTTATATGGCCCTTTCTGGATATGATCTTTAACTTCAAATGCGCCAAAATAGGACGACAGGTCAACCGGGCCGAATTTAACATCTCCCTTTCCTTCCGCCAAAAGGTGAAAGTTTACCTTGTCCCCGATGGTAATCTTGTCCTTGCTCAACGATACCTTTACCGAGACCGGTGCCGTTTCGGCGCCGAAAGCGAAAGCCCCCAGCAGCAAGAAAACTATTATTTTACTTTGCAGTCTTAAAAACATTCTCATATATGGTTACTTTTTCCGCCTTTAAAAGCTGTTCGAGCATCTGCCCGTAAATCTCCTGCTGTTTTTGCATGGCGCAGGCCTGATAAACCTTTTCTTTAACTTCCTCAAAACTCTTCTGCACTTCCTTCTTATCTTTGCCCTGTTCCATGAAAGCTTTTCTATTCGCCTCGTAATAATTCTTCAGATCCGACTCTGAAACTTTTAACTTGCCCCGGATCTCTTCTTCGAGCAATTTTTGGACCATAAAACTCTTCTTGGCCTGGTAGGTCTTGTCTACGATGTCTTTATCGTTCTCAAAGTTCCTTCTTTTCGCCGAATCAAACATCAATTCAGTGGCGATATACTGCCTGAGAAACTCCGGCTTCTTTGAATCGTCTTTGAACATCTCCTGCGCGTAGGGCGGAAGTTTTGAAAGCTCCTTGTCCAGTTCCTCTCTGGTAATGCTCCTGTCCCTTATCTTCGCCACTATGGTTCCCTTAGCCATCTCTATCTTCTTGTTCAGCGTGGAAGCCCTCTCCATCTCGCGCTGGGCTTCGAGCGGCTTGCCGAGGCGTTCAAGGCACTCAATAGTCCTGGTATTGACTTCCTGCGTAAGGCTGCTCCCGGGCGCCAGCACCTTGACCTTTATGAATTCAGCCAGGGCGTTCTGATAATCGTTCAGGTCTTCCATATATATCTTGCCGATGATGTAGGAGATATTCGCGCTCTCGTTCCCCGAGAGCCCGCCCTGTTCCTGAAGTTTTTTA
>Ga0114951_10004685_pt1 | contig 13102 bp, 10 predicted proteins | sample AM7aDNAmetaG_FD_88677 | JGI IMG/M metagenome (GOLD analysis project Ga0114951, IMG submission 88677) | Freshwater microbial communities from Finland to study Microbial Dark Matter (Phase II) - AM7a DNA metaG | ecosystem: Environmental > Aquatic > Freshwater > Lake | place: Finland: Lake Alinen...
ATACGAGAGTAACTCTCATGTATATAACAAAGGAGATGCGGTAACACAATATCTCCTGCAAAGTGGGAAGACTCTTTTCAAGGGGATGATGTTCGACGAGATCTACCGTATGCAAATAGATATAGAAACAAATTATGATCCGTCAATACAACGATCAAGAGGGTATGTTAGTGAGGAAGATGAGATTATTATTGTTTCACTGAGCGATAACAGAGGATGGGAATCTGTTCTGCATTCCAAAAACAGCACTGAAAAAGCACTGCTTGGAACGCTTGTCGCCCTTATTGCTAAAATGGATCCCGATGTTATTGAAGGCCATAACATTTTCAATTTTGACCTCCCGTATCTCCAGCGAAGGTGTGAACGACACGGGATTCCCTTTGCGATTGGACGCAACGGAATGCTTCCGAAAACATACCCCGCAAGCATCAGATTTGCAGAAAGAAGTATTGATTACACCTTTTTTGATATACCGGGCAGACATGTCATTGATACACTTTTTCTGGTGCAGAGTTATGATGTCTCAAAACGCTCAATGCAAAGTTACGGACTGAAAGCTGTAGCCAGACACTTCGGCTTTGCATCTCCAGAACGAACCTATGTTGATTACAAAGATATTGCTACGCTCTGGAAAAATAACCACGAAAAGCTTCTTGCTTATGCGTTGGATGATGTCCGCGAAACCAGGGCACTTTCATCACTGCTTTCAGGCAGCAATTTCTACTTAGTACAAATGCTTCCCTATACCTACGCTATGACAGCAAGAATTGGACAGGCAGCAAAAATTGAAATTCTGCTCGTGAGAGAATACCTTCGTTGCAAGCACTCCATTCCAAAACCTTCTTCAGGTCAGCAGCATTCGGGCGGTTACACAGAAGTATTTCTTAAAGGAATTCTTGGGCCTATTGTCTATGCAGATGTTGAATCACTCTATCCCTCAATAATGCTTTCTTACAATATATGTCCAGAAAGTGATGAATTACGAGTATTTCCGGTAGTATTGAACGATCTGAAAGAACTTCGTTTCAAGGCAAAAGAGAAATCCCGGGAGGAAAAGAATCTGGGCCATACCTCTCTCGCCGAAAATTTCGACGCAATGCAAGGCTCATTCAAGATTCTTATCAATGCCATGTATGGTTACCTTGGATTCAACAATGGTATTTTCAATGATTTTATGGAAGCCGACAAAGTGACATCAACAGGGCAAAGCCTTGCAAAAAAAATGATTGTGGAATTTGAGACAAGGGGATGCAAAGTCATTGAGGTTGACACCGACGGGATTCTTTTTGTACCACCGGAGAATATCACAACTGAATTGGCTGAAAGAGAACTTGTCAATGAAGTTTCCAAACTCATGCCGGAGGGTATTAACATAGGCTATGATGGCCGATTCAGAAAAATGATCTCATACATGAAAAAAAACTATGCTCTTTTAGGGTATAACAATATCATGACCCTGAAAGGCTCTTCATTAACCAGCAGAAGCGGCGAAAAATTCGGAAGAGACTTTGTCCGCAGGGGATTCGAGATGCTGTTGACAGAAGATATCAATGGCCTCCACAATCTTTTTACTGAATACAGGGAAAAGATTCTTAACCATGAGATGGATATATCTGACTTCTCAAAAACAGAAACGATCAAGAATTCGATTGAACAATATCTTGCTGATGTAAAATCCGGAAAAAGATCAAAATCAATTACCTATGAAATTGTTATAAAGGCTGGTATAACCATAACAAAAGGGGAACGGATAACGTATTATATTTCTGGCACTGGGATGGGAAACGCTTCTTGGGATAAAGGAAAGCTTGCTTCGGAATGGAACAAAGAAAAACCTGATGAGAACACTTATTTCTATCTGAAGCGTCTGGATGAACATTGCCAGAAGTTTCTTCCGTTTTTCAAACCACAGGATTACAGAATGATATTTTCAACTGATTCTCTTTTCTTATTTTCAACAGAAGGCATAGAACTTCAGAAAGAAATACGTCACACCGAAACCACTCATAACCATGAAGAACCTTCTTGACATCAAGCTGTAATACCTATATTTCATAAAAAGGTTCTTCATGGAACTCTGAAGGATATTTAAGGGTAGTAAATGGGGTAATCCATTTACTTATAATTAATTCACAACAAAAATAATGACAGATAATAAAGTACTGCCCATTACCGAGGATGTAAGTTGGATTGGCGCTCTTGATCCAGGACTCATCACTTTTGATATTGTCATGGAAACGAAATACGGAACCACCTATAACTCCTATTTCATCAACGCCGATAAAAAAACGATTATAGAAACAACAAAAGAAAAGTTCTGGCCAATATATTTATCAAAAATAAAACAAGTTACTGACCCTAATGAGATAGAGTATATTGTGGTTGACCATACAGAACCTGACCATTCAGGCAATGTGAAAAATCTGCTTGCTGTAGCACCAAACGCCACTGTTGTCGGCAGTGGCAATGCTATCAAGTTTCTTCGTGATCAGACAGGCCATGACTTCAAGTCACTGATTGTCAAAACGGGTGATACACTCAGTCTTGGGAATAAAACACTTCATTTCATCAGTGCGCCAAATCTTCACTGGCCTGACACCATCTACACTTGGCTTGAAGAAGATCATCTTCTTTTCACTTGCGACTCTTTTGGTTCCCATTTCTGTAATGAGGCAATGTATGATGACGTTGTCGGTAATTTTGACGACTCATTTACCTACTATTTTGACACTATACTCAAGCCTTTCAGTAAATACATGCTACAGGCGATTGAAAAAATCAGAACACTTGATATAAAGGTAATATGCCCTGGTCACGGTCCTATACTCAGGTCACAGTGGAAAAAATATGTCGATCTTTCATGGAAGTATGCAAAGACAGCCATTGCTCTTCCTAATGACAAGAATATCCTCATTGCTTATGTTTCCGCTTATGAGAATACAACCATGCTGGCAGAAAAAATTGCCGTGGGTCTGAAGCAATCCTGTGATTTCCTGGTTGATATATGTGATATAGAAAGCATCAGTACATCAAACCTTGAAGAAAAAATTGCCCACTGTACCGGAATTATCGTAGGATCTCCGACAATAAATCAGAATATCTTACCACAGATTTACCAGATTTTTGCCACTATTAATCCTATACGCGATAAAGGAAAACTTGCAGCAGCATTCGGCTCATACGGATGGAGTGGAGAAGCTGTTCGAATGATAGAATCCAATTTCACACTACTTAAACTCAAAGTATTTGAGCAAAATATCATGGTTAAATTTAAGCCACATGAACCGGAATTCGAGAAGTGCATTGCTTTTGGAAAGGCCTACGCAGAAAAAATGATTGAGATGTACCAACTCAGTTGCAACATTTAAGCCACTTGTTCTTTTAGAGAACCGTATTAAAACCTCTTATTACGGTTCTTTTACCTAAAAATAATATCCTTGACTAACAGTGTGCCTAAAGCATCATTAAGTCGGGCAAGAATATCCTGTTTACGAAAATTAAGCTCCATTCTCCATGCTGGATTTTTTACCCTTATAAATAACTGCCCATGAGAAAATCGCTCAAGAAGAGTAGCCTCTGCAATTGCATCTCCAACAACAGTGTTCCATATCTGAAGAGTCTTATACTGCTGGTATGCTTCTTCAAGACCAAGAATTTGGTACAAATCACCAACAAGTGAAGAAAATTTTTTTGGATTTTTAATTCTTGACAAAGATTACTCCCTTATTTCGTTAGCGATTCTACTGACAACACTGTGATGTTACCTGGAGCCTTTTTTTCAGCAGAAGTGATAATCGTTTGCCCACATGCTTCCAGAATAGTAAAAATATCAGCTACTCTTGATGAATCCAATTCACTGAAAATGTCATCAAGAAGACAGATTGGTTTTTCTTCAAGGGTTTCTACATAAAAACGATAAAGAGTAAGCTTAAGAACGATAAGAAATGTTCGCAGTTGACCTTGTGATGCATATTTTTTGATCTCCTTCTCATCGAGAAAAAAAAGAAGATCGTCACGATGAGGACCAGTCAGTGTCTGTGCACGATAAATTTCATGTCTCTCTGTTTCCTGGTACTTGATGAGAAAAAAAGTATAAAGAATATCAAGAGGAGTATCTTCGGTGACATTGCCCAAGGAAGTCCGATAAATTATACGAGGATTCTTATCAACAGAAAACTGCCCGTAGAGTTGGCGAAATTGGTTGATAAAAGCTGCTATAAACTGCACTCTGGCATGAACAATAGATGCTGCAAGTCTTGAGAGTTGTTCAGTCCAAAGAGAAAGCATATCGGTATGGAGACTCTTTTTTGCAGACAACTGTGTCAGTAAAGCATTTCGTTGTTGGAGGACTCTTTTATAAGAAAGCAAATCAGCCAGATATTTTTTGTCAGTCTGACTGATTGCATTATCAATGAAACGCCTGCGCTCAACTGGAGCTCCGTTAACAATCACCATTTCGAGAGGTGAAAAAGTAATGCAAGGTATACGTCCAATATGACGCGAAAAGGGTTTAACATCACTGTTGTTAACAATAATCTGTTTCTCTTTTTCCTTTGTGTAAATGATTTTTACCGCAGTAGAAACTTCTTTGTCACTAAGAAAATTACCATCAAGAGAAAAAAAATCTGACGAAAATAATAAACACTCATTATCCGTTGCACCGACGAATCCTTTCGTCAGCGCACAGTAATGAATTCCCTCAAGAAGAGATGTTTTTCCTGAACCATTTATACCATAAATAACAGTAACACCATCATTTGGCTCAAATGTTAACAATCGATGATTACGGAAATTCTGATAATGTAGACGCTCAAGTCTCAATAATTTCCTGAACCATCAATTATTAATACGAACAGGCATGACAAGAATAATGAGCTTATCATCATCTATTTCCTTATTCGGTTTAAAAATAACTGCCGTTGTTGGACTTTTGAGCTCGATACGGATATCATTATCATCAAGATGTGCCAGAGCTGCTTCAATAAACTTTGAGTTAAAACCAATGGTGATAGCCTCACCGACATAAATGCAGGATAAGTCTTCCTGGGCAGCTTCTCCATCATTAGTATTTTCTGCAAACACCTTGAGGCGTTGATCTTCAATTAACACTTTAATATCACCAATACTTGAAAATCGTCCGACACGCTTTACTGAATCATAGAGCATCGCACGGTTGATAATAACATGTTTGTCATGCTCAAGTGGAATAACTGCGTCATAATTAGGATATGGTTCAACAATCAGGGCTGCATCAAGCAGAATATTACCAATGATAAAGCGTACAAATCGTCGATCTGCATCAATGCACAATGTAATTGATTCATGTTGTGCAAGTTTTTGGAGTATAGACAGAACTCTTGCAGGAACAACAATTTTTTGCTTTTCAACAATATCTATTGAAGAATTCTTTCTACACCTGACCAGTCGGTGCCCATCCGTTGAGACCCCAGTAATGGTGCTGCCTTCTAACTCAAAAAGCACACCCATCATTGCCGGCCTCATTCCATCAACGCTGCACGCAAAAGTCGTTTTTTGAATCAGATCAAGAAACTCAGCCGTTTCAAGTTCAAGGGAAATGTCGTAGCTTTTTTCATACTTTTCAGTCTTGCTTTCAAAAAGACATGCAATTTTATACTGACCTTTATCTGTCGTGATTTCTACCATACCATGATCACTGATCTCTTGGCGCTCAATAAGCAAAGAGACGGAAGTATCGTACATACTTTTGAGAAAATCCTGGAGTGTTCTTGCATTTATACCAATATTTACGGTATCAGAGGTCTCCACCTCACTGTTTGCTGTTATTGAAAGTTCACCATCTGTGGCAAATAGTGTGAGACAGCCAGGTTCAATGGATAAATGAACATTTTCATAACGCACATCCATGGTTTTAGAAGGTATGGCTTGAACAACTTTATTAACAGGATCCTGCAGTTGACGTATTGAGGAAATTAAGTTCATTGCTTCAACTTTAACTATTAAATTTTTTATAAAATTGTTGTTGTTGTTAGATATGTGGATATCTGGAAAACCTTTGGTTATATTTTTATAATTATTTATTTAAAAAGAACTTATAGATAATCTTTCTCTATAGGAAAGTGTTGGTAACTTGTGTGTTGAGCCTACGCTGTTTGTGTAGGGTTTGTTGACGATTTTTGTGTTGTAATTTCCTTGTTAATAAAAAAGAGGTTATCAAGGTTTCTTACACATCTTTTCAACACACTGTACACATCATAACATTCACATTGACAGAATTTCAATCCGCTTTCTGATTTCTTCAATTTTTTTTCTCTCCTCAGCCATTGAATCGACCTTTTTAGTGATCGTGGTAACGGCATGTATAACTGTTGAATGGTCCCGTCCTCCAAAATGAAGCCCTATCGTTTTGAGTGATGAGTCGGTGAGACTTTTTGATAGATACATTGCAATTTGACGTCCGAAGGCGATCTCTTTCTTTTTAGATTTACCTTTTAAATCATTTGGTGTAATTGAAAAGTAAGAACAAACTGCTTTCTCTATAGTTTCCAGGGTAAGCCGTTTTGTTGTATGCCTGATAATATCCTTGAGCGTTGATTTGGTAAACTGGAGATCAATTTCTCTGTTATCCAGAGACTGTGCGGCAAGCAATTTAACAATGCACCCCTCAAGCTCCCTGACATTCTCTGTGACATTGGTCGCAATGAATTCGATAACCGTGTCATTAAGATTGACTCCGCTTTGATGCAGTTTGCTGAGAATAATAGCCTTTCTTGTTTCATAGTCAGGAGGTTGTATATCGGCCGAGAGCCCCCAGTTAAAACGGGATATTAGTCGATCTTCAATTCCCTTGATATCCTTTATTGGTCGATCTGCAGAAAGAATAATCTGTTTGTTTGACTGATGCAGCGTGTTAAAAATATGAAAAATTTCTTCTTGTGTTTTTTCCTTGCCGGAAAAAAATTGAATATCATCAATAATCAGAACATCAATAGAACGGTAAAAGGAAGAAAATTCCTGGATTTTTCCATTCTGGATAGCATTCACAAAGTCAATGGCAAATTTCTCACTTGAAACATAAAGAACTCTTTCTGAAAGTCTGTTCTCACGAACACTGTTTCCAACAGCTTGCATGATATGAGTTTTACCAAGACCTACGCCACCATAGATAACGAGAGGGTTAAAGGCATTTTGACCAGGGCTTTGCGCAACAGCTTTTGCAGCAGCGAAGGCAAGCGAATTGCAATCGCCTCTTATAAGCGTTTCAAACGTGTATTTAGAGTTCAAGTGAGTTTCAAACCGAGCAAGGTTCCGTTCAAACTCCTCCGTATTTTTTGCACGTGTTTCCAAGCCTCGACTTGCGGCAATAAAATCACGGTTCATCGCGTTCTGCTGAGGTAGTTCTATGGTGACCGGTTGGCCTTGCGATTTATCCATAACGATAGAGTACATTAATCGTGCTTCAGGCCCAATAACCTCTTTAAGCGCCTGCTTTAAAAAAGAGGAATAATTTTCCTCTATCCATTCATAGAAAAACTGGCTTGGTACTTCTATTGTCAGCTCGCTGCCCGAAAAACTTAATGGCTTGATTGGAAAAAACCAGGTCTTGAAAGCTAAAGGATTGATTTTTTCTCTTATGGTATTTAGGCATGAATCCCAAACCTGCTGTTCCATTGAGCTGCTTTTTTGGGTTCTCGGTTGTGAATATTCTGAAAACGTTTTTGACGTAACTTCGAGCATAAAAAAAGAAAATTTAAGAGGTAAGAGCCAATATTATTAACGCCATCAACATTCACTGTTTACAAGTTAGTTTTTTAAGTGGATAAAAAACAATTTCCTTTATGAAAATTTGTTCAGACATAAGAATGGCAGACAGCCCTGTTTTCAACATGCCAACTTATTTATTTATATATTTTTAGTATAAATTTTTGTAAAAGTAGTCAACATGTGTTGACTGTCCCGAAAGGCCGTGCTATATGAGAAATCGAAAGGTCAATTATTTTTATCCACAAGTTGTCCACATTGTTTATAACTTGTTTGGCTTGAATGTCTTTGCCGTGATTTTTCAGAGAAAACAAGGCGACGGCGCTAGTATTGACGAAGATGCGATCAGGCGATGGAAGCATTTGTTAATGATCGTTCATTATGCTAAATTGCTCGCCCTGTAATTATAGAACTTATTTAAAACAAGTGTGGAGCTATAAGAGATGAAAAGAACCTATCAGCCTCGGAATAGAAAAAGGAGAAACAAGCATGGATTCAGGCAGAGAATGTCGACGAAAAATGGTCGGAAAGTGCTCTCTGCAAGAAGAGCCAAGGGTCGTCACTCGCTTACTGTAAGTTGCGATATGGGTACAGCAGGCCAATAAGTTCTTTGCTTATCAGTCAGTGTTTCTTTGTATGGATCAATAAAAAATTGCTTTTTCAGGTTTTGAATAACAGACATGTTCATTCTCTGCGCAAGCATGAGATATTGAGGAAAAAGGAACTGATTTCTGGGCTGTTTACGAGCGGAAAAAGTGTGAAAGGCAGTTTTTTAAGAGTAGTGTACGCATCACTCAAACCCGAAAATAATATTTTTCAGGGAGTTCCGGCTCTCTTGCTTGCGGTGAGTAAAAAAACACTTCCTTCTGCTGTCAGGCGCAACAGGGTAAAAAGAATGATGAGAGAAGCTTATAGGCTTGAAAAATCACCGGGACAAAGTAACAGAAAAACCCCAGGCGATAGCAATACAGGTGAAATGCTCTGTATAGCTTTTCTTTATATGCGCAGAGGAAAAATTCTTCCGCGCCTTGGAGAATTTAGGGAGGAAATCAGGATATTATTGGATCAAATAACCGTATCCTGAACTCTCATGGTTGGTACAGTCATGACTGTAAAGTTTGTTTACCGGGTAACGATATATGATACAAGATGATTAGCCGGAAGTTTTTCAACCAGGTTCCGATAGTATTGATAACATGTTACCGGGCTTTTTTGTCGCCATTGTTCGGTCCATCCTGCAAATATGTTCCCTCTTGTTCAAGTTATGCACTTGAAGCGTTTCAGCAGCACAATTTTTTTTATGCATCTTGGCTGACCGTGTGGCGCATTCTTCGATGTAATCCTTTTTCAAAGGGCGGCTTTGATCCGGTACCTGGTGTTTCCTTGAATACAAAAGAGTTTTCTGATAAAAATAACGAGAGAGGTAATGGATAGAAATTCGATAACCGGACTTGCACTTATTGCCGTTATCATGATGGTCTGGCTTCAATTTATGTCGCCGGTGAGTAAAACGTTGCCTTCGTCGTCAACGGTGAAAACGGAGCAGATAGAGCGCCAAGTGCAGCCAACTCTTCCACTGCCATCAGTTTCGTCTTCTGAAAATTTTGGTGTTTTTGCTCCATCTGCAGAAGGTAAAGAACAGTTTTTGAAGGTAGAAAACGATGTTTTTCGTGTAACGCTTTCCTCAAAAGGTGCAACTTTAAAGTCTCTTGTACTTAAGAAGCATTTTGACGGGAATCATCAGCCTTATGATCTTGTCAGCAATAAAAAAAATGGGGCACTTTCACTGCTGTTTCTTACCCGTGAAGGCAAGAAAATCGATACTCGCGACCTCTATTTTCGCTGCATGAGTGTTGACACTCTTCGTACTATCACCGGAAAAGAGAGTTACGCAGTGCACTATCACCTTGATGTTGCTCCTCTGCAATCTATAGATATAACCTGGCTTTTTGGGGGAGAGAGCTACAAAGCAGGGTATGACGTGAAGCTGACAGGTTTTTCGAGTGAGCTAGCAGGGAATGAATACCAGTTGCAATGGGACGGAGGATTGACTTATTCAGAAAAAAATCGTCAGGACGAGGCACAGAGTGCACTGGCCAGTGCATACCTTGGCGGAAGTTTGGTCAAGCTTGATGCGAACAAGGAAAATAAATCTTTTATCGAAGAACAGTCAGGTGACGCAAAGTGGGTTGCGGTGCGTAACAAGTATTTTGTTGCAGCACTCATACCTCAGGGTCACACTGCCGGAATTCACCTTGATGGCAAAAAAGAGACGGGCAATGATTTCGAAAATTATCTTGCTTCTCTCAAAATTGGTATTCCTTCATCAAGTGCGGTTGTTGATGACAAGTTTAGCCTCTACCTTGGGCCCCTTGATTACAATATTGTCAAAGCACAGAAGGTCGATCTTGAAAAGATCATGGATTTCGGATGGGATTGGCTTACAAGGCCTTTTGCCGAGTATATCATTTTGCCGGTTTTTAACTGGCTGAACATATATATCGGTAATTATGGACTTATCATTATAATTTTTGCATTCCTGATAAAGCTGGTTACCTATCCTCTCTCAATGGCTTCAACCAAGTCAATGAAAAAAATGTCAGCCCTTCAACCCGTACTCAAGGAGCTTCAGGATAAGTACAAGGACAATCCCGCAAAACTGCAGAGTGAGTTGGGACGGATTTACAAGGAAGCAGGAGTTAATCCGATCGGAGGCTGCCTGCCGGTGGTGCTGCAGATGCCGCTGCTTTTTGCCATGTTTTACGTTTTCCGTTCTTCAATCCAGCTTCGTCAGCATAGTTTTCTCTGGGCGAAGGACTTGTCGGTTCCGGATTCGATTCTGGATTTTAGTTTCACCATTCCTATGTATGGAAGTCATATTGCAGTGTTTCCGATTCTTATGGCAGTGACTGTTTTTCTTCAGCAGAAAATTACTCCTACGACACAGTCCAATGAGCAGATGAAAGTCATGATGTACATGTTTCCTGCAATGATGCTGCTCTTTTTCAATAACATGCCTGCTGGACTTGGTCTCTATTATCTTATGTTTAACATCTTCAGTGTGGCGCAGCAGTTTTATATCAACAAAACCACGACTGCTGCCGATATGCCGAAAGTAAATCTTGGATTCTCTGCATCCGGCTCATCCCGGAAACAGAAAAAAGGGGGCGCTAAAAAGTAAACAGGATGGCGCTCATCGAGCAGGCAGACTTATGGCTTTTCCAGTTGCTGAACCTTCACCTGGTTCATCCGGCAGTCGATGATCTCCTGATTTTTCTGACTGAAATCAGGCTGTCCGGCCATATTCTTTTACTAGCCGTTCTTTTTATGGTTTTCCGACGAGGAAAATCAGTTTTTTTGGTCATAGTACTTGCCTTTTGCGCGGTAGGCTTGGCCGATGTTGTTGCCTCAGGAATACTTAAACCTCTTGTGCAGCGTATCAGGCCATGTTTTGCCCTCGATCATGTTCGTCTGCTTATCAGCCAGCCACGCAGCTATTCGTTTGCCTCATCCCATGCCGCAAATTCTGCGGCTGTTGCGACAGTTGTGTGGATTTTTTTTCACAGGGGAGAATTTGTGGAAAAACTCTTTACCATTATCATGGTACTGTATGCGCTGGCTATCTCCTGGTCGAGGGTCTATGTTGGTGTTCACTATCCCGGTGACGTCATTGCAGGCATGATGATCGGTGTCTGTAGCGCCATGCTGGTCTATCTTTTGTTTTCATGGGTCTTGAAAAATATGATTCAGCCACGTCTGACATGTAAAGAAGCTCTGGACTGAAGAGTCAAACGGAGAGGATAATCTTTTTCATGAATAGGTTTTAAAATGAGTTATATGGCAGAAGAGACTTTCCGGAAAGGGGACATCATAGCACTGACGGTCACGGATCTGGCTGAGAAAGATCAATGTTTCGGTAGGCTTGATAATGGGATGGCGGTCATGGTTGGTGGTATGCTTGCCGTCGGTGACCGGATTTTAGCCAGAATCAAAAAGGTCCGCCCACGGTATATCGAGGCCATAACAGTAGAGATTCTTGAGCCGTCGCTGGACAGGACTGTCCCTCTATGCTCCTGGTTTGGTGTTTGCGGAGGATGCAAGCTGATGCATATCCGCTATGAGGGGCAGCTTTTGTACAAGCACAAAAAGGTCAAGGATGCCCTTGAGCATATCGGGGATTTTATAGCTCCTCCCGTCACACCTGTCCTTGCGGCAATGGCTCCGTTTCATTATCGTAACAAGATCGAATTCTCGTTTTCGAGCATGCGCTATCTTTTGCCTGAAGAGCTTTCGCTTGAGCAGCTTTCTCGGCCTAAGGAGTTTGCGCTCGGCTTTCATACCCCCGGTAACTTTGAGAAGGTGATCGACATAGACTACTGCTATCTTGCCAAGGAGGCAATGAACAGGGTGCTTGCCTTGACCCGAGAATTTGCGATTGCCAACGCTCTTGCACCTTATGCTGTTAAAGCGCATACTGGTTTTCTGCGGAATCTGGTTGTCCGTTTCAGTGAAAATCGGGAAGAGATTATGGTCAATCTTGTTACCTCGTGGCATGATGAGGCACTTATGCAGCGCTACAATATACATATCGAATCAGGTATGGCAGGCCACAAGATGACAGTAGTCAACAATGTAACCGATCGACACAACACTGTCGCCACAGGTGACAGTGAGTTCATAATTAGCGGAGAGGGGTATCTTACCGAGCGACTGGGTGGTCTTGATTTCAGGATATCGGCGAACTCTTTTTTTCAGACCAATTCCTCTCAGGCAGAGATTCTCTACCACAGCATTTTCAAGGTTGCTGGTTTGAGGCCTGCCGATACCATCTATGATCTCTATTGCGGGACAGGAACCATAACTCTCTATCTGGCGAGCTACTGCCGACAGGTTATTGGCCTTGAAGTTGTGGACAGTTCTATTAATGATGCACGAAAAAATGCGGAATTAAATGGCATTGGCAATGCGGCATTCTTCAAGGTTGATCTCAAGGATTTTCATGCTATGCTCAATACTCTCGAAAATTACGATGCTCCCAGAGTGATCATTACCGACCCTCCAAGAGCGGGTATGCATGCAAAGGCACTCTCAACCATGCTACGGCTCAGACCTGAGAGAATTGTTTATGTCAGTTGTAACCCTGCAAGTCTTGCTCGCGACGGAAAGGAGATTACCCAGCACGGCTACCAGCTTTTATCCGTGCAACCAGTCGACATGTTTCCGCATACCAGTCATATCGAGAGTGTGGCCTGTTTTGAGCGGACGGCTCTCTGTTGAAAAGGAAGTGGTTATTTTTTTCCTCCTGCCCTGAGTAGTTTTCGGCGTTCTTCCTCTGTTAACGATCCATAGCCACGTTCTGAAA
>Ga0114951_10004686_pt1 | contig 13096 bp, 11 predicted proteins | sample AM7aDNAmetaG_FD_88677 | JGI IMG/M metagenome (GOLD analysis project Ga0114951, IMG submission 88677) | Freshwater microbial communities from Finland to study Microbial Dark Matter (Phase II) - AM7a DNA metaG | ecosystem: Environmental > Aquatic > Freshwater > Lake | place: Finland: Lake Alinen...
CATCCCGCAGCACACCTTGGAACAACTCACCGAGCCAACATCCGCCAAGCCCGGTGCGCCTCGCCGTTTCAAGGAAGCGAAGCCCTCCCTTACCCGCGTCACCGGCGCGCAAGCCGCGGCGGTGCTGGCCTCGCTCGCCCCCTACCGCCAGATGCTGGAGCCGCAGAGACAACATCTTTTGTCGTTCTACCGCCCCGTGGATGTGGCCTTCAAAGTGGTGGGTACTGGCTCGGTGGGCCTGCGCGACTACTGCGTCTATTTCGAGGGAAACGGCCCCGGCGACGCGCTGTTTTTGCAGATCAAGGAAGAGCCCGCTTCGGCCTACACCGCCTACCTGCCCGATGCGCATCCCGCCGCCCACAACGGCCAGCGAGTGGCCGAGGGGCAACGCGCCATGCAAATGCAGTCCGACCCGTTCCTGGGCTGGACGCACATCGGCGCCCGTCAATATCTCGTCCGCCAACTCAACGACCACAAAGGCTCGGTGGAGCTTGAAGACCTGGCGGGCGGCGCTCTCGAGGCCTATGCCGAGGTATGCGGCGAACTGCTCGCCCGCGGCCATGCCCGCTCCTCCGACCCGCTGGTGCTGGCCGGGTACCTGGGGTCCGGCGACACATTTTCCGAGGCCCTGGGCAAATTCGGCGCGCTCTATGCCGATCAGACTGAAAAAGATTGGCAAGAACTCCGCCGGTCCCGCAAAGTAGGGAAGAAGGTCTAGCCCCGGCCATTTTAGCGGCGCAGGTAAATATCGTACCCACGCAGCTGCGCCGACAAGGTGAAATCGCCCAGCAGAGCCGTCAGCGTGGCCTCGCGCTGCGGGGTCGGGTCCTCTTTGATCTGCAACTCGCGCTTCACAACCAGCCAGCGAATCTGATGCAGCCGCGCTTGTTCCACCACTTCAGCAGGAGAGTAGGGATCGGCGGCCGGATCGAACAGCAGCACCGGGAACTGCGGCACGCGCCCAGTCACAAAGTAAAACGGATCTTCGCCGGGCAACAGGATCAGTCCGTCAGATGCGGGAATATTTGCAGCCGCGAATGCTAACAGCTCCTCAACGTCCGGCAAGTACGGCCCCGGCACGGCCATTCCCGCAAGTTGCGGAAGTGCGGAGTGCCGCGCCGCTTCCTCCGGCAGCTGGACATACGAGAGCCGCTCCTCGCTGGCAGTATAGAAGCCGCCGCAGATCAACAACGTTGCCGAGACCACCCCGGCCATCACCAGCGCCAGCCTTGAACCGGCCGCGAAAAAGCTTGTTCCACCCAATGCATTCGATGGTTTCGTATCAGCGCGCGACTTCAGTCGTGCCGCAAATGGCAGAAAATCAGCGTGGGTCTCGTTGGCAGCGGAAGAACTCTCTCTATCAGAAATGAACCAAGGCTTTGTGTCAGGGCACGACTTTAGTCGTGCCGAAAACAACCGAAAATATACGGGGGCTTTAGCCCCTGCGGAAAGGCTCTCCCCGGAGGGAGGCGGGGGTTTTAACCCCCGCATAAAGCCATCGAAAGGAACTTGGGCTTCAGCCCCGGAGCGCGCCGACAGAAACGCAATCAGCTCCGCGATCAGCAGAATCAGCTGTGGCCAAATCGCGTAGGTCGATCCCCAAAGCTGCTGCGAAAGCAAGGTCCCGTTGATGGTGGCCAGCAGAACCACAGGCAGCAGCACACGCAAACTCAGGCCGCGCCAATGCCTGAACAGGTTGAACAGCACAACCGCCGCCGACAAAATGAGCAGCAACGGCCACAGCGCCAGAAGACTGTCGCCACGCTCATCGGCATCGTCATAGAGAAACAGTGCGCAGAGGACAAAGAGAAACGGTGCGGCCAGCAGGATAAGCGCTACAATCCTCGCCCAGCGCGCCTTCGCCAGCGAACTGCGTAGCAGCAGCAATGCGGCGATGACACAAGGCAGCGTCCACAGCAGCGCCGGATCGAGATAGACGCCCATCATGTCATGCAAGCCCGGCAGTCGGCGTTGCGCCGCGAAGCCGATCGTCCAGTACACATAGTTGCCGACGCCCACTGTGAAGTGAAGCAGCGCCGCAGCCGCCAGCAGCGTCCCGGCCGCGCCTCCCAGCACTGCCAGCAAGGTTGATGCCCCATCGATTCCGCCCATTCTGGAGACGGCGAATTGGGTGCCCCATCCTTGCCACGCTCTTTGCGGCAAGGGTGGGGTAGAACAATACTCATCCTGAGACGGATAAACCGGGCTCGCCGCGTCAGGCCTGCCGCTGCGCATCAGCCCAGCCACGAATACCACCACCACCACGGCAATCACCGCAGCCAGAAACGGCATTCCGATGTTCTGCTTGAAGAAAAGCGGGATGCAGCAGGCCGTTCCCGCCGCGATCCCTCGCAGCAGCCCTCCGTCAGGCCTGTCCTCCAGCCTCTGCAAAAACCACACCGCCACAAGAACCGCAAAGGCGCAGTCGCAGTCGTAGGAGGGATGCGGAAGGATGCAGTAGATACCCAGCACTGTCAAGGGAGCCGCCAGCAAAAGCGCAATCGTCCAGGCCGCCTCCACCCGCCCCCGCAGCGTGTGCAATGCGATGCGCCAGGTGAGCACCGTGCCCAGACCGCCCACCGCCGCCGCATATAGGACGTGATGGAAGAAGACGCGCCCGCTCAGGCGGATGATCGCGGCCTGAATCAGAAACGTGAGCGGCGCGTGGGCGAAGGGGAAATCACGATACGGCAACTGCCCCGTGGCGATGCGCGCGGCGCTGTCCAGAACATAGCTCAGATCCCACAGAACGGCCAGATGCGCGTTCTGCCAAAGGATCACGCTGGCCGTCGCCAGAAACAACCCGGCGGCAGCGAGCCAATCCCCTAGATTCCAGCGCGGCCCGGACAAGCCGGCCCCTGGCTTTACCATCCCCGGTGATAGTAGCGGACATAATAAGGCGCCGAGCACACCGCCATCAGGAGCGCGATAAACCAGCCCACCACCGTCCAGCCAAGAAAGATATTCAGCAGCAGGATGCCGGTGGCGTTGTGGGTTTGCCGCGCCGCCGCAACAATGGCGGGTACAAAGTAGAGCGCGATGGCAAAAATCAGGAAGTGCATGGAAGCTCCCGCATCTGTTACCAAATCGTTACGCAGAGTGTACTCCCGCGGTTCCCGGTTTTCATAGAGTTTTTGGCCGCATGGCCGCGCTGCGTTGCTAGGCGTCATCCAGGGCATTTGCGTGAATGAATTTCGCCGCTGAATTTGGTTCCTTCCCTCGCCGATCCAGAGACGCATGCCCCCGTCTCCCCGGAGGGGAGATACGAAAATGGCCCAGGATGGAGCGTACCGGGGTCCCCAGCGACAGGTCTTCGTCGCTGGGGTGGTGTACCGGGGTCCCCAGCGACAGGTCTTCGTCGCTGGGGTGGTTTGGCGCAATCCTGGGACTCCGTTCCGGCCAGGTTTCGCGCCCCGTAGGGGCGCTGCGAAGCTATCGATCGGCCCTCAGATCGCATTCATGCGATTGCCCTGGACGTCATCCTCTCTGGGCACACGCTCCAAACGCCGTTAGTCCTACAATTGACCGGTATGCCCACTGCCGTTCGCTCCCACGCAAAGATCAACCTTGGCCTCGGCATCGGTGCGCCCCGTTCCGATGGATTCCACGCCCTGGCCACCGTCTACCAGACCCTCGAGTTGTACGACCTGGTCATGGTCACAGCCCGTCCCGCTGCGGCAACTGCCCTGCGCCTCACCTCCAATGACACCCGCGTGCCCACTGACGCTCGCAATACCGCGTGGAAGATGATTGCCCTCGCTCTGGAAGCCCTCGGCCTCTCTGCGGAAGTCGATATCCACATCGAAAAGCGCCTGCCCGTGCAGGGCGGACTCGGCGCGGGTTCGGCCAACGCCGTCGCCGCGCTCATCGGGCTTGAAGCGGAGTTGGGTATTCCAGAAACGCGCAGCAGCGCCGCTCAGTGGCCCGCCCGACGCCTGGAAATCGCTGCCAAAGTCGGTTCCGACGTCCCCCTCTTCCTCATCGGGGGCACCATTCTCGGCCTCGACCGGGGCCAGCAAGTCTACCCCCTGCCCGATATCGAGCCGGTCTGGTGTGTCGTGGCCACGCCCGAGGTTGGCGTCTCCACCCCGCAGGCCTTTCGCGACTGGGATGCGCTCTGCCTGGCCGAGGGTTTGACCGCCGAGGCCGGTACAGATAAACTAAATGAGTTGAGCCGCGCCTATGCCAGCGCCTTTGCGGGAGAGATCCCCAAAGGACAGCAGGGAGCAGGCTCCTCCGGTGTCCTCGCATTCGGCGAGGGCCTGGCCGGACCACAAGAGTCCGCGCTTGTCCGCACCGGGATCAGTAGCTGGATCCAGAACGACTTTGAACGTGTCGTCTTTCCCCAGCATCCTTCCCTTGCAGAGATCAAGCGTCTTCTTGCGGCTTCGGGCACCCCGGAGGCAGCCCTCCATGCCTCGTTGTCAGGGTCCGGTTCGGCGCTCATCGGGTTGTATCTGACCCGCGAAAATGCAGAAGCGGCTTGCGAACGTTTGCGGCCGGCCGGTGTTCGGAGCCTCTTGACCCGCACCATGCCGCGCTTATCTTACTGGAACGAAATGCTCTTGCAATAACCAGGTTGACAGACGTCCGTTTTGCGGGAGAAACTCGCGAACGGCTGTCGAGTTGGGCGATCGTCTAATGGTAGGACAGTGCCCTTTGGAGGCACTTGTCCAGGTTCGAATCCTGGTCGCCCAGCCAAGTTTTTAGCGGTAAAACCCGAAGCACAGCCAAAGCCAACCAGCTTGGAGGTAGTCGGACATGGAAGCGGGAATATTGACGGTGACAGCGGAAGATAAGCCGGTGGAAAGCGGACCGAATGTGCAGCGCGAGAGCGCGGCCAAGGAGTTCACGCCCAAGGAGCCTCTGCAGGGCGCCACCGCGGATGCTGCCAAGGCGAAAGATGCCAAACCGGCCGCTGAACGCAAGCGGACCCGCAACCTGAGCGAAGACAAGCGCTTCAAGCTCTTCAGCGGCACCGCCAACAAGCCGCTGGCTGAAAAAATCGGCGTTCACATCGGAGTACCTGTCGGTGAGTCGAAGATTCAGCGCTTTGCCGATGGCGAGGTTTACTTCCAGCTGCTCGAAAATGTGCGCGGCGTGGATGTTTTCGTGGTGCAGCCCACCTGCTATCCGGTGGACCAGCACCTGGTGGAGTTATTGGTGATGATTGACGCGCTCAAGCGGGCCTCGGCGGCCAGAATCACGGTGGTGGTGCCCTATTACGGGTACGCCCGCCAGGATCGCAAGGATCGCCCCCGCGTCGCCATCAGCGCCAAGCTCATCGCCGATTTGCTCACCACCGCGGGCGCCAATCGCGCACTTTTCGTAGACCTGCATGCCGCCCAGATTCAGGGATTCTTCAACATCCCCGTCGATCATCTCTTTGCCAGCCCGGTGCTGGTCAGCTACTTCCGCGAACTCAACCTGCCCAACCTGACGGTGGTTTCACCCGATGCCGGCGGCGTCGAGCGGGCCCGGTTCTTCGCGCAGAAGATTGGCGCGCCCCTGGCCATTGTGGACAAGCGCCGCACCGACATGAACGTCACCGAGGTGATGAATGTCATCGGCGACGTGAAAGGCAAGAACTGCCTCATCATCGACGACATCATCGACACGGCCGGCACGCTGGTCAAAACTGTCGATGCCCTTTACGCCTCCGGCGCGGCTGCTGTTTATGCCTGCGCCAGCCACGCCGTGCTTTCCGGCCCGGCCATTGAACGTATCGCCGCTTCGCGCTTGCAGGAACTTATCGTCACCGACACCATTCCTCTGCGCGAGTCGGCCCAGAAGCTGCCCAAGATCAAGGTGCTCTCCATCGCCGGCCTGCTGGGCGCGGCCATCGAGAGCATCCACATGGAAACCAGCGTAAGTTCGCTGTTTAGCTGAGATGCCAGTTCGTAGTTCACAGTTCATAGTTCGCAGATTACTGCTGGCGATTGAACACTGAGAACTATGAACTGAGAACTATGAACTGCCGGCCAAAGGCCGGCCCTCACAAAGGGAGCGGACTCCCAGCAGCCCGTGCCCGATACCAAGGAAACGAGAGACCGAATGCCAGAAGTAGTGATCGCCAAGGCCCGTGAGGGCAAGTTCAACAAAAACGCTGCGCGCCGCGTGCGCGTCGCAGGCAAGATTCCTGCCGTGCTCTATGGTTCCGGATTTGATCCGGTCGCCGTCGAAGTGGATCCCAAGCAGATCTCCCGGATACTGTTTTCCGAGACCGGCCACAACACCATCTTCGACGTCGAGATCGGTGGCAAAACCGAGGCCAAGGCCATGATCGTCGACTGGCAGCGTGAGCCCATCAACGACCGCCTGATTCACATCGACCTGAAGCGCATCGCTCTGGACAAGCTCCTCCGCGTCAAGGTGCGTGTCAAGCTGCTCGGCATTCCGTTGGGCGTCAAGAACTCCGGCGGCATCCTCGATCAGGTTATGCGCGAAGTGGAAATCGAGTGCTTGCCGGCAAACATCCCCAACCAGATCGCCGTGGATGTCAGCGGCCTGGAGATGTATGGTGTGCTTCGTGTTGCGGATTTGCCGCACTCCGACGCCATCACCTTCCTGAATGCTGAAGATGCGACCGTGGCCCACGTGGTCTCGATCCGCGAAGAAGCGCCGACCGCCGCTGAGACTGAAGCAGCAGCCGTCGCCGCAGCAACAGCAGCTACCGCCGCTGAGCCTGACGTTGCCAAAAAGGGCAAGACAGACGACGCCGCCAAAAAGCCCGAAGCGAAGAAGTAACCCTTGGCTGAGGCTAGTGAATCCGCAGGCCGCCGTGGCCCTTTCCTTATCGTCGGAATGGGCAATCCCGGCCCGGAGTATACATGGACCCCGCACAACGCGGGGTTCATGGCCATCGACCGCATCGCCCAGCAAGAGGGCGTTGTGGTTCAGAACCGGCGCTGCCGGGCCGTTACTGCAACCTGCCGCATGGCCGGTCGCACCGTGGTCCTGGCCAAGCCGGAGACATTTATGAACCTGAGCGGAATTGCTGTTGCCGCCCTGGTTCAGGAGTTTGAGGCGGACCCGGCCAAGGATCTGCTCGTCATTTACGACGAGTTGGATCTCAAGCTGGGGACCTTCAAGATCAGGGAGCGCGGTTCGCCGGCGGGACACAACGGAGCCCGCAGCGTTACCGGCGCCCTGGGTTCTCAGGAGTGGTTGCGCTTGCGCATTGGCGTGGGGCCCGACCTCCCACCTGGGGTTGTACTATCCGGAGTCGCAAAGCGTCCGGGCAGGGATTTCCTGCTCTCGCCCATGCGCAAGGCGGATTTGACGGTTCTGGACGAGGTGCTGGACCGGGTGGCAACCGCCACGTGGCGCATCGTAGAACAGGGGCCGGCAGTCGCGATGAACGAGTTCAACCGCCGGAGCGAAACTTCCCCGGCGGAAGAGTAAGGGGCACGGAACAGGCAATAACGGCCAGCGAATAGGCCAGAAAATCCTGAATCCATGCGTAATAAGGAATGGCTGCTCAAGTGGGTGGCAATGGCTGGAGCCGGCAAGGCTTCGGCGGAAAAGGAATGCTGATGTCCCGTGTATATGAGGTTATGTTCATCGTTCGGCCCGACGTGGCCGAAGAAGATGCCGACAAGCTGATTGCCGGCTTCACTGCCACCGTCACGGCTGGCGGAGGAGCGGTCAAGTCTGTCGAGAAGATGGGCCGCCGCAAGCTTGCCTACATGGTGCGCAAGTTCAACGACGGCAACTACGTTCTGCTCACCATCGAGGCCGATGGAGCGGGCGTGCTCGAGTTGGAGCGCCGCCTGCGCGTCACTGAGCCGGTGATCAAGTTCATCACCGTGCGCATCGACGAAGAAGACAAGCGTCTGGCCAAGGTGAAGGCCCTGCGCGGCGTGCGCCGGAAATTGACCCCAGAACCTGTAGCAGCCCCAGTAGCAGCTCCCGTGGCCGCGCCAGTTGCGGCTGCTGTCGCCGCTCCTGTTGCCGCGCCCGTCACGGCTGAAGTTGTCGAGCCCGCCCAGGCCGCCGTTTAGCAGCGTTCAAGTCCATCGCCGCTGCCCGCCCAGGTTGGGCGACCGGCCTCGGCCAGATCCAGTGCTCCGCAACGCCTCATGGGCGTCCACCGGAGCCGAAGAGAGTAAAGAGGAAACTGTATGTCTGAAGACACTCAAGCAAAGGCACCCGAAGCGGGCGCAGCAGCACCCCAGGCCAGCTCCGGTTCTGAATCCGGCTCCGGCCCCAGTTCCGGTTCTGGTTCGAGCTCCGGCCACAGTTCATCCGGTCCCCGCCCCGGCGGACGCCCTCAAGGCGGCCCTGGCGGTCGGCCCTCCGGTGGACCCGGCGGACGCGGCAAGTTCTTCCGCCGCAAGAAGGTCTGCAAGTTCTGCACCGAGAAGATTGACGCGATTCCTTACCGTGATGTCCGGCTGTTGCAGGGGTTTGTGGCCGAGCGTGGCAAGATCGTGCCCCGTAGACTCACCGGCGTTTGCACCACCCACCAGCGCCGTCTGACCCGCGCCATCAAGCAGGCCCGGAACATCGCCCTGCTCCCGTTTGCCACACGGCACTAACCATCGGCTGCCGTTCCGCCCACCTTGGGTGCCCATCCGCTTCTTTTGAAGGGTGGGAATCAAAGGCCTTTGGCGGAAGGCAATATTGTGGATGCCGAACTAGAACCGGGCGCGGCACGCCTTGGCTTGTCCCTTTCGTCCCAATGGACAGGGCGAGCCTCAGCGCCGGCCGCACCACTGGAGAATCACCATGGAAGTTATTCTGAAGGAAGACGTAGCCAATCTGGGCAACCGCGGAGACGTGGTCAAGGTCGCAGACGGCTATGGCCGCAATTTTCTGCTGCCCCGCAAGCTCGCGCTGCAGGCTACCCTGGCCAACAAGGCCGTTATTGAGCAGATGAAGTCTGCCTCCGCCCGCCGCACTGCGTCGGAGAAGGCCGTGGCCGAAGCGTTGGTTGCCAAGCTCGAGCCGATCGAGCTCAGCTTCACACGCAAGTCAGGCGAAGCCGGCCATCTCTTTGGCTCTGTCACCTCGGCTGATGTCGCTGCCGCACTCGACGCCAAGGGCATTGAGGTCGATCGCCGCAAGATCCAGTTGCCCGAGCCTCTCAAGAGCGTGGGCGACTTTACCGTGGCCATCAAGCTCCATCGTGAAGTTACGGCGCACGTCAAGGTCAAGGTTTTGGCCGAAGCCACTGAGGAAGCGGTTGCCGAAGTTCCGGCTGCCGTGCCCGCCGTGGAAGAAGCCGCAGCCGAATAGCTGCAGCCCAACCAATCAATGCGCTCGCCGTCTCTCAGGCCACTGAGGAGCGGCGAGTGTATCTTCGCCCGGAACTCGTCCACAGAGTTCGTTTCGCTTGTCGCGGATGACAGGTGTGCCTTCGGCCAGGTTGACCTTAGCCTGAGGATCTTCACTTCAGATGCGATGCGAGCGGCGATATCTTTCGTATCGCCTGTCCCTCCTGGACCTCATAAACAGCATCTGCATTTACGTCGTGAAACTCCTGAACCAGTCCGCTGGGCCACCTTACCTCGATTCTCTTTATCATCGAGTCGCTACCCAGTCCAAAATGCAACCGCGAATCGCTGGTTGAAAGGTAACTGCTGCCAGCGCGGATTTCGTCAGTTTGAGTCATGTTTCCGGCAGTTACAAGGACGCGAGCGCCAATGGCGCCCTTATTGCTCTTAATCCCTGCCAGGCGGATAAGTACGCCGTGGTTCCCATTCTCCGTCTCGTTGAGGAATATGGAGGGCGGCCCGCCAACATTGAAGACCACAACATCCAGCTTCCCATCGTTGTTGATATCTCCGATAGCAGTGCCGCGTCGTGACTCCATCCGCCCGTCGTTGAGGCCGGCAGCATCTGCAATCTCGATAAAGGTTCGGACGCCTAGATTGCGGAACAGTTGAATTGGCTCCCGAAAGCGCGGTTCAGTCGGTAACGCATCCAGCAGCGAGGAGAAGTTGCCTGAGACCATTAAGATGTCAGGCCATCCATCGTTGTCGAAATCGCCGAAGTTCGCTCCCCACTTTACCGGCGTGAATGTCTTGCCCGCGATTCCCGTCTCTGGGGCGATATCGAGAAACTCATCCGCACCTTCATTCCTATAGAGACTGGCTGGCTGCTGCCCATACCTGGTTACGAAGATATCCAGCTTTCCGTCGTGATCGAAATCGCCAAAATCCGCGGCCATATTGCCATAAATCTGCCCATTATCTCCAGCAGCGGTTCCTGACAGGATGCCGATATTCTCGAAGGTTCCGTTTTTAAGATTGTGATACAGAAAGTTATAGCCACCGTCGTTGGTTACGAACAGATCTGGCCATCCATCGCCGTCGTAATCGCCCCAGGCCACTCCCATCCCGTGCAGTCTCTGGGGATCGTTTACGTGCGCCTTCACTGATGCATCCTCGAAGGTTCCGTCGCCGCGATTTCTAAACAGAAAATCCGATTCCCCTTCCATGCCGTCCGGCAGTTCCACCAGCACGTCCTTGTAGGCAAAGGTGGTTGCGGGCGGCAAGTGGCGGGCGTTCGTCGAGATATAGCGCGCCACAAAAAGATCCACATATCCGTCACGATCGTAATCAGCCCAGGCCGCACCCGCGCTGAATCCGCCCACCTGCAACCCGGCCTTTTCGGTAACATCCTGAAACTTGCAGCCGCCCAGGTTGCGGTAGAGCACATTGTGCCCGTACCCGGTTACATACAGGTCAGGCAGACCGTCGTTATCGAAATCGGCGACGGCAAGGCCTGTGGCCCAGCCTTTCGTCAGCAGGCCGGAAGATTGAGTCACGTCGGTAAAATGAACCGTGCCAGACTCGCCGTCCTGCCGATAGAGCGTGACCATCAGATCGCCGCCTTTCAGGTATCGGTCGATTGACGAGTCATTGACCACTGCAATATCGAGCCTGCCGTCCTTGTCGCAATCAAAGAGCGCAACGCCTCCGCCGCTCATGGTGTCCACGATATAGCGTCTCTCGGCGGTCGTTTGCGGCACGGTGGTCAGCCCGGCCTGCCGGGCGATATCGTGAAAATGGATGGGTGGTTTTGCGGGCAGAGCCGACATCGACGGCTTTTGAGGATGCGAGAGTTCGGCCCCGGGGCGAGATACCTGCGCATACGCGCCAAGGGTTGCCAGGATCACAAGGAGCGCGATCAAGAACCGAACCATACGCACAAGTGTACGTGAACCCAAAAGGTCCCTTTGCTGGCTCGCCTAGGTCATCCGGAAAAACGGGCAGGACATGAGTGTGCGGCGGCCCCACGCTTCACCTCGCGGCCAGCCGAATCCCTGAAAACTGCCAACGCGTCTCCGGTGCAAAGAAATTCCTGTAACTCGCCCGAATGTGCCTCTGCGGTGTCACGCATGACCCGCCCCGCAGTACCATTTGCCCGCTCATGAATTTCCCGTTGTACTCGCCCAGCGTCCCACCCAGCGGCTGGAACCCCGGATAGCCGAGGTACGCGCTCCCTGTCCACTCCCAGCAATCCCCGTAGAGTTGCGAGAGGCCATCGCCCGGCAAACACTCCGGGTGCCCCATCCTTGCCGCGTCCTTGCTTTTGCGGCTAGGGTGGGATGGCATGCCGCCCGCTTCGAAGGCCCCGTCAAAATGCCCAGCCCCAGCAGCCGCGCAAGGCGTCAACATCCCCGAATCCAGCAGATTCCCGCCGATAGCGGTGCCCTCCCCCGCAGCCTCCCATTCAAACTCGGTAGCCAGCCGCCGCCCTGCCCAGCGGGCATAGGCGTCAGCCTCATAAAAGCTCATATGGCTCACCGGCGTCGCTTCCAGGTCTTCCAGCGGTCTCTCGCCTCGTAGCGTAAACGCGCTCCATGCCCCATCGGTCTTGGTCCAGTAGAGCGGCGCGCGCCAGCCCTGGCCTTTCATCGTGTCCCACCCCGCCGAAAGCCAAAGCTCTGTCCGGTCATATCCTCCATCAGCGATGAATTCGGCATACTCCCCGCACGTCACCAACCGCCTGCCCAGCGCAGACGGCTCAAGCCAAACCCGGTGCCGTGGCAGTTCATTATCAAAGCAGAATCCATCGCCCCCATGCCCAACCTCCCGCAGCCCGCCCGCAAACTCCACAAATTCCATCTTCATGCCGGGTGCCCCATGTCTCGCGTTTGAGACATGGGATTCATCACCACTATCTCCCGCATAAACCGGCCTCAAAGGGTTGGTAAAGAACGCATTCAAAATATCTGTCAGCAGCAATTCCTGGTGTTGCTCCTCGTGGTTCAAGCCCAACTCGATCCGCCGCAGAGCCTCCGGCTCCGCGCCACGTTCCAGCAACCGCCCCACTGCCTCGTCCACGTGTTCCCGGTACTTAAGAACCTCCTCCAGTCCCGGCCTTGAAAACGACGAACGCAGGCGTTTCTCAGGGAACTGGGCAAAACTCGCGTAATAGCTGTTGAACAGCCACGGAAAATCCGCGTTGAACAACTTGTATGCAGGCGAAAACGCTCCCAGCACGAACGATTCGAAGAACCACGCCGTATGCGCCAGATGCCATTTTGCCGGGGACGCCTCAGGGCATGACTGTACCATCATGTCCTCGGCCGTCAGCCCGGCGCACAGGGCCAGCGTCCGCCGCCGAACCGCTCCAAACCGCTCGCCCATCTCCACCTGCGCACTCTCCACGGCTGTCGTCCTCATTGCGTCACCTCCCGCTCTGGCAAGAGTGTACCGCGAACCCCGCCCCTTACTGTTCATTGCATCTCCAACCGGAGTTTCCGCGCAGTAAAAGGATTCTTTGCTCATTCACTCGCTCTCCGCCTTCATTTGGTGGTTTAATTTCATTGGATGGTACGACCCGGTTGATCGCCCCTGAGTTCCTTCACCAGGAGAGAATCATGTTGAGGTTCGATACACATCGCTGGCTTCCGGCTCTTGCCCTGCTCGCAGGCATTGTGGCATCGCCCGGTTCTTCCCAGGCTGACGACCACGCCCAGAATCAGGCCCAAACTCCTGCGCCCGCTCAGCCCAATCCCCAACCCGCTCCTCTGCAACCCGCTCCGCCGCAAACAACCGTTCATGTGCCGGCCGATCCGCCCACACCCGAGCAACTCGGCGATTCCCTCGTTATGCACCAGCGGTATCAGGCCGCCATTGCC
>Ga0114951_10004687_pt1 | contig 13095 bp, 14 predicted proteins | sample AM7aDNAmetaG_FD_88677 | JGI IMG/M metagenome (GOLD analysis project Ga0114951, IMG submission 88677) | Freshwater microbial communities from Finland to study Microbial Dark Matter (Phase II) - AM7a DNA metaG | ecosystem: Environmental > Aquatic > Freshwater > Lake | place: Finland: Lake Alinen...
GCTTTGGTCCATTCTTCAAGCAGGCTTCTGTCAGCGGCATTCAACACGAGTGGTTTTTTCATTCCCCCAAACTAACATAGTCACCCAACTATGTCTAGTTATTTAAGATACACTAGACTAGTAGTAATGCAGAGGTTGCGTGAAGTCAACAGAAAGGCAGTATTCATTGGAGTGAAATTATTTTTTTTCAGCCCTATATTTCCCTTGACATGTACTGAGACTTATTTATTCTAGCATTAAAAATGGGAAATCTAAAAAAGCAGTCAAACAGACTATTGAATTAACACATACGAGACAGGGCGAGCTATGTACCAGGAGGAACTCAAGTATACAAAGACGCATGAGTGGGTGAAGCTGTATAAAAATAATATCGCCCGCGTAGGTGTTACAGAACATGCCCAGAACCGTTTTGGGAAGGTTCTGTTCGTTGAGCTGCCGGAAGTAGACGGCGAGCATGAACAGTTCGATGCATTCGTTGTGATTGAAGCAGAGAAGATGCTCTCCGAGGTATATGCTCCGCTCAGCGGCAAAATAGTTGTGGTGAACGAGGAGCTGGACGAAGATCCAACTCTCATCAACCACGATCCGTATGGCGACGGGTGGCTGGTTGAGTTTGATATTAGCCACTTGGATGAAATGGAAAACCTGATGGATTATGAAGAGTATCAGCGCTTTCTTGTAGAGGGCGGCGACGACGATTGAAGAGAATGCAAAAAAAGTAAAAAGGCTGCTGATTTTTCAGCAGCCTTTTTTTATGGACTAAAATCCCGCCCAGGTGATGAAGGAATCTATGTCGTCCCGGCAGGAGCGGAACCTGTTCACGGGAAATTCATTGTCAGGGTGCCCAAGGGCCAGGCAGAGAAGCGTTTCCTGGCTTTCTGCATCGATGCCCAGGCAGGCATTGATGGTGTCGGCGTAATAGAGCGTGAGCGCTATGGGGCAGGTGCCAAGGCCCCTGCCATGGGCCGATAGCATAAGGTTCTGGGCTGCCATGCCAATGTCCATATAGCGGGATTTCGGCAGGCTTGCATGCATGGTGATAAAAATGACAACAGGCGCTCCGTAGAACCGGAAACTGCCGCTTTCGATAAAGCTTTTGTTGTCGCCTTCCATAGAGCTTATGAACGGCCGTATCTGCTTGAAAAGTTTTTTTGTCCGGTCAACATACTCTGCCGGAATGGTTTTGCCCTTTGACGGGTCATAGCTTGTCTGCTTCAGTCTGTGGGCCTCCTGTATTTTTTCACACAGCGCATTCAGGGCAGAACCCGTCACAACATGAAAATGCCAGGGCTGCTGATTTGAGGATGAGGGGGCCCAGTGTGCGTCGATAAGAATTTCCCTGATGACCGATTGGGGAACGGCTTTTTCAAGAAAGCCGCGTATGGTTTTTCGCCCGCGCAGGGCTTCTGAAATTTCCATTGCCTTCTACCTATCAATCAATCAATTGCCTGATTTGCCGTCAGCCAGCGCTTCCACAAGCTTTGTATAGCATTCTTCGACCTCTTCAAGCCGCTTTTCGGAATTGCTGATAAAAAGGCCGATTTCACCTATTTCGTCCCGCAGCTTATCGAACTCGATATCTTCTTTCTCAAGAGACACTGCAATATCCTGAATCTTGTGGATCAGCATATTGGTCGAGGCCGTATAAAACTGGCATTCTTCATAGTCCTTTTTGATTATGGATATAAGCTTCTGTTTCAGCAGTACCGGTGTCTTGGCCATGGGAGCTCCAAATGGTTAAAATGCTTGATTAAATGAAAGCGGGATAATATATATATCGATAACAAGAGACGTTGCAAGTATAAAATAAGCACGACTGTTCAGGTCTCAGGGTTTAGGGTTTAGGAAATTCGCGAGGACAAATGCCATAGCCACAGGCATTCTTCCGCAGAGAAGAGTTGGGTCAGCGGCGATCAGCCTCCGGCAACTTACTTCTCAAAGTTTTGATCTGCACCCTGAAACCTCACTACCCGGGTAGTTATAAATCAGCATGACTTCAGCAAGGAGATTTTTCTATGGCATTAAAAAGCGCTTATGAAGCGGCACTTGAAAAAATGAAGACTATGGGGATTGACGATGCGCAGAACTTAAGTGACGTCCAGAAAGAACGCATTGCCGAGATCAAGAACTTATATAACGCAAAAATCGCCGAGAAGAAGATTCTTTTGAAGCATGAGGAGAATATGCCTGAAGAAATTGCATTTCTCGAGCGCGAACGGGAGCGCAAGATTGAAGAAGTTTACGGCGAAAACAAAAAGTAGAAAGCAGGTTTAAGAGTTGGATGTAATCGTAATACGCGGCGGCAGACCGCTTGCGGGTGAGGTAACGGTCAGCGGGGCAAAAAATTCGGCCCTGTGCATAATGCCGGCAACACTACTCACCGGCGGCACACATAGGATACGGGGAGTACCCGAGCTTCGTGACATTGTTACCATGAAGCGCCTGCTTGGCCATCTGGGCGCTGAAATATCGGGCACTGATGAAATGGCGCTCAATACAGACACAATTAATTGCCTTGAGGCTTCCTATGAACTGGTGAAAACCATGCGCGCATCGTTTCTGGTTCTGGGGGCGCTTGTGGCGCGTTTTGGCAGGGCCAGGGTATCGCTGCCCGGCGGGTGCGCCATTGGTGTGCGGCCTGTTGATTTGCACATCAAGGCTCTGGAGGCAATGGGCGTTGAGGTCGGGATCGAAGAAGGCTATGTAAACGCCTCGTGCCGTGAGCTTCACGGGGCGCATATTATTTTCAATATGCCCACGGTGGGCGGCACTGAGCATATCATGATGACGGCAACCCTTGCCAGTGGCACAACCATTATTGAAAATGCTGCTCGTGAGCCCGAGATTGTCGATCTGGCCAGTGCGCTGAGATCGATGGGCGCCCGCATACAGGGCGACGGCACATCAACGATTACCATAGAGGGCGTTTCGTCCCTGAGCCCGCTGAACCATACTGTCATGCCAGACCGCATCGAGGCTGGAACGCTCATGGTTGCAGGAGGAATTGCTGGCGGTGATATAACGATACAAAACTGCCCCGTGCCGCATATGGCATCAACGATAGACAAACTGCGGGAGGCCGGGCTTCTCATCGATGAGCTTGCAGCCGACCGGGTGCGCGTGCGTCGCAAAGACGGACTGCACCCCATCGATCTGGCTACGAACCCGTATCCCGGTTTTCCCACGGATATGCAGGCGCAGGTTATGGCCCTTCTTACCCTTGCCGAAGGCTCGTCCATAATACGGGAAACTATTTTTGAAAACCGCTTCATCCACGTGGCCGAGCTTGACCGCATGGGTGCAAAGATAAAGGTTGAGCATGACACGGCTTTTGTAACAGGAGTGAAAACGCTCACCGGGGCCCATGTTATGGCAAGCGATTTGCGTGCAAGCGCATCTCTTATTCTGGCGGGTCTTGCGGCGCACGGGACAACTGTCGTACACCGGGTGTATCATCTTGACCGGGGCTACTTGTACCTTGAGAAGAAGCTTCAGGGCCTTGGCGCCGATATTTCACGGGAGAAAGAACAACAGTAAGCGACGAATCCGGCAGTTTTTTTCGCTTGAGACTCCAATAAGATCATTAAAGCAGGGTGCCACTATGAAGTTACTAAACGTAAAGGATAGCAGTTTTCAATCAGACTTTACTCGTATCCGAAACCGGGCGGGGGATACATCACCCGATATTGAAGCTGCGGTGCGCGATATCATCGGCCAGGTGCGCTCAGAAGGGGATGAAGCACTGCTGCGCCTCACGGAAAAGTTCGACGGACACAGTGATATCATTGTGCCGCCTGATGCAGTGAGTAACGCCGCAGCTCAGGTAGAGCCGGAAATACTGGTATCGCTTAAGCTTGCCCATCAGCGAATTGAGAATTTTCATCGCAAACAGATTCAAAATTCATGGTTCACAACAGGCCCCGATGGGGAGATACTGGGGCAGATCGTGCGGCCCCTGGCGCGGGTTGGTCTGTATGTGCCGGGCGGCAAGGCAGTGTACCCGTCTTCGGTGCTTATGAATGCCATACCGGCGCTTGTTGCCGGCGTTCAGGAAATTGTGATGGTATGCCCCACGCCCACAGGCGAAATAAACCCATTGATTCTTGCAACTGCGCAGTTGTGCGGCATCACTAACATTTTTAAAATCGGCGGAGCTCAGGCAGTTGCGGCCCTTGCCTATGGAACGCCAACGGTACCCCGCGTCGACAAGATAGTAGGTCCCGGCAATATCTATGTGGCAACGGCAAAAAAACTTGTCTACGGGGATGTGGATATAGACATGATTGCCGGCCCCAGCGAAATTCTTATTATTTCAGACGGCACCGGAGACCCCGGCTGGGTTGCCGCCGATATGCTTTCTCAGGCCGAGCATGATGAAATGGCTTCATCGATTCTCATCACCACCGATGCGGCTTTTGCTGCTAAGGTTGCCGCACAGGTGCAGGTGCAGCTTGCCGTGCTCCCGAAGAAGCATATAGCTGAAAAGTCAATCGGGCAGTACGGCGCGATTATTGTGACGCAGAGTTTGGGTGAGGCGGTTAGCCTTGCAAATGATGTTGCCCCCGAGCATCTTGAGCTGTATGTGGAGCGCCCCTGGGAGCTGCTGGGCAGTATTACCAATGCAGGCGCCATTTTTATGGGCCACTATTCGCCCGAGCCCGTGGGTGATTATATTGCCGGGCCCAACCATGTGCTTCCCACCGGCGGTACAGCCCGTTTTTATTCACCCCTGTCGGTTGATGATTTTATAAAGAAGACAAGCCTTGTCTCATTTACAAAGCCAGCCCTTGACCATCTCGGGCCCGATGTGGTGCGTCTTGCCACGGCCGAGCAGCTTGATGCCCATGCCCGGTCAGTGAGTATCAGATTAAAATAATGTTAAAAAAAACATATTAGGCACTGCGCACTGTGAATCTGCACAAGCTAAAAGATCTTCCGCCCGTTCAGATAGCCTGTCAGCTTGCCCGCGAGACAGGCGTGCCTATCTATCTGGTCGGCGGCGCGGTGCGTGATACACTGACAGGCGTTTTTTTTGCCGGTGACTGCGATTTTGCCGTAGGGGGCAAGTTTGAAGAAATTGTTGCTGCCTTTACGCACAGGATCAAGGGGCATGCCATACCGTGGGATTTCCACCAGACACGGATTGTTTATCGCACTGCTTTAGGCGGGTTAGAGTCGGTTGACTTTGCCCAATGCAAGGCCCCTGACATCGACGGCGATTTGCGGCTGCGAGACTTTACCATTAATGCCATGGCTTTTGACCTGCGAAGGTTGTGTGAAACCGGGGATCCTGCGCTTATCGATCCGCTGGGGGGCAGGCAGGATCTTCAGAATAAAATTATACGGATGTGCAGCAGCCGCAGCTTTGATGACGATCCCCTGCGCATGCTTCGAGCAGTGCGCTTTGCCCGGCAGTTCGGCTATACAATCGATTTTCCTACATTTTCCCTTTGTACGGAAAAACACGCCCTCATCACCGGCGTTTCGACCGAGCGGATTAAGAAGGAGCTTTTCACCATCCTGCATCTGCCCACTCCGGCAGTGTCACTGCGTCAGCTCATGCAGATGGGTTTTATGGGAATTTTTCTCCCGCAGATTGCGGGCTGGCCGCATGTTGAGCAGTGCGCACCGCATGAGCACACCCTTTTTGAACACAGCATGCTGACGGTTGAGAAACTGACGCACATATTTGACGACCTCGCAGCCCTGTGCCCGGCCTCTGCACGGAGCGTGCACCAGTATTTTGATGAGGTTCTGGAAGAGGGTGTTACGCGGCGGGCACTGCTTGTTTTTACCGCGCTTCTGCATGATAGCGGGAAACCCGGGGCAGCTCAAGAGGTTGGCGGCAAGCGGCATTTCCATGGTCATGAACAGTCTGGCGCAATCATCAATAAAGCCATTGCCGAACGGCTGGGCCTTGGCAGGCGATGCAGGAGGGCTGTTGAGCTTGCCACGGCAAACCATATGCGCCTGCTGCAGCTCTCGTTGCTTGAGCAGCCGACACCGAGGGCAAAGGTTCGCCTCGTGCGCGATTGCGAAGATGTGGTCGTGGAAGTAGTGCTGCTTGCCATTGCCGACATGATGGCCACAAGCAGTGATCCGGCCTACCTGCTGCGGCTTGAGAGCACGCGAGCCCTTGCAGCAGAACTTATTAAAAAATTTTTTGAGACGACCCTCGAACAGGGAAATCAGCAACTTTTGACCGGCAGCGATATTATGTCAGAGCTTGCCATAGATTCATGCCCACGGGTCGGACAGCTTTTGCAGGAACTGCACAGGGCCGAGAGGGAAGGGCGTATAAACACTCGTGATGAGGCACTGGCATGGCTGAAAACAAAGAAAGACTGACTGTTCGCATTATAAATCTCAGGCATGCTGCAGATTGTGACACCGGCCTTGGCCATATTATAGCTGCATTTCTTGATGTTGCAGAATCATGCCTGACAAATGTCAGGATTCTGCGCCGCGCAACCGATGCACGGCAGGAGCGGGTTGATTTTGTTTATACGGTGGTGGTAACTGTTGATGCTGATAGCTCAACACAGCAGCGGCTGCTTGCGCGCCCTGGTATTGAGCAGTATAAGGAGCAGAAACTCCCTGCATTTTCAAAAATCTCCAGGATGAAAGACCGTCCGGTCGTTATCGGCAGCGGACCGGCAGGCCTTTTTGCTGCGCTCACGCTTGTTGAGCGGGGCGTTGCGCCGATAGTCATCGAGCGGGGCGAGCGGATCAAAGACAGAGCTGTGTCGGTTGATCTCTTCTGGCGTCAGGGCCTTTTAAACCCTGAATCAAACGCTTTGTATGGCGAAGGCGGCGCAGGTACTTTTTCAGACGGCAAGCTAACCACGCGCACTAAATCTCCACTTAAAGAAAAAGTATTCAAGACATTGATTGACATGGGCGCCGACTCCGGCATTGCCTTTGAGAGCAAACCCCATATCGGCACAGACCGGCTGCAGCAGATTATTCCGGCCCTTGTCGATGATCTTCAGCGACGCGGAGTTGACTTCCTCTTTGAAACACGCGTAAGCGATATTGCGGTAGAGCAGGGGCAGGTAACAGGGCTTACAGCAGGCGGCAACCATATTTATACAACCATGGTCTTTTTGGCTACCGGCCACAGCGCGCGGGACATATACCGCCTTCTGCATGAAAAAGGCGTCCTTCTTGAACCTAAAGGTTTTGCCGTTGGCCTTCGCATCGAGCATCCCCAGGAGCTGATCAACAAAGCCATGCTTGGCTCGTGTTCAAAGGCTACGGCCATCGGCGCTGCGGATTATTTTTTCAGCCATAAAGACTCCGAGAGCGGCAGAGGTGTTTACTCTTTCTGCATGTGCCCCGGGGGTATAGTCATCGGCTGCGGCACTCGGGATGGTGAACTCTGCACCAATGGGATGAGCACATATCACCGTGACACTGGTCATGCTAATTCCGCAATCGTGGTGTCGGTACATGAGGATGATTTTAAAGCACTGGGGCCCCTGGGAGGAATTGCATTTCAGGAGCAGCTTGAGAAAGGGGCATTTGATGCAGGCGGGGGAGGGTTTTTTGCACCGGTGCAGCACGCACTTGATTTTATGGGAAGCGCACCTCCCGATTTACCGGCACAGGATATCCACTGCTCCTACAGCCCCGGTGTAAATCCGGCTGACCTTCGTCTGCTTTTGCCGGATTTCATATGCAGCCCACTCAAGCGAGGCCTTGCTTCTTTTGATAAAAAGCTGCAGGGCTTTATACGAGAGGGAATTCTTGTGGGCGTTGAAACCCGAACATCCTCGCCCGTGCGCATTGCCCGTGACATGGATACCTTTCATGCCCGGGGTATTCGCGGGCTCATTCCTGTGGGCGAGGGCTCAGGCTATGCTGGCGGCATAGTCAGCAGCGCTGTTGACGGCATACAGGGCGCACTTCATTTTGACGGGTGAATGCATCAATTGAATGCTATAATAGTATAGGTTTTTATCTGATTGACAAATGCTGTCATTATATCATATGCGATACAACAGAGGCTAGAAAACCAGGATCATTCAACATAGAATATATGCAGCTGAAACCACTGATCCTGCGTTTAACTTAAGGGGAGAAAATAGTATGGCTATCTGGATGATGCGCGCCGGTTCACACGGCAAGTACGAACAGAAGTTCCTGCAGGATAACAAAATTTATGTGACATGGCCCAATCTGAGAGTCAACCTCGATATACTGCCTGATCGCGACGGGCTATATACTGTCATGAGTTCGACATACCCTGGCGCAAACATTCATAAGTTGATTAATAATGTAAATCAGGTCTGGCCCTTTGCCCATGTTATCGCGAAGGGCGATCTTGTTTTGATGCCCCTTAATACTCAGCCAGCCATCACTATCGGTGAAGTGACCGGCGATTATCATTTTGAGCATAAGGGGCCCGAACCGTTTTATCACTGGCGATCTGTTTCGTGGATTGCCGAGGCAATTCCCCGCTCCTATTTCGGCAGGGACCTGCTTTATATATTTGCCTCATCAATGAACATCTGCCGTGTACATCGCAACAATGCTGAGGAGCGCCTTTCTGCCATGCGGGCCAGCAACTGGAAGCCGGAGTCCCCGTCCTCAGCAATCAGCTCAATTGACAGCGGAATCGATGAGACCATTTATAGCATCAACCTTGAAGCCGTATCCCGTGACCAGATCGCCCAGCTCATCGAGGCACGTTTTAAGGGGAAAGGCCTGGCACGCCTGGTGGAGTCGATATTAAAAGCACAGGGTTATTCAACTTTTTGCAATCCTGATGCTGCAGACGGCGAGGTCGATATTCTTGCCGCCGCCGGGCCGCTGGGCTTTGCGTCGCCGCGTCTATGCGTTAGCGTAAAAAATTACGACGCACCTGTCGACCGTCCGACAGTAGATAAGCTGCTTGAGGCTGCTGCCAAGTACGGCGCTCAAGAAGGGCTCTTTGTATCCTGGAGCGGATTTAAAAGTACTGTTCAGAATGAATTGTCAGCCAGTTTTTTTCGGTTAAGGTTGTGGTCGCAAAAAGAACTATTGGATGAGCTTTTCGCTCACTACGATGGGCTCGATGAGGACATGAAGGCGGAACTGACACTAAAGCGTGTCTGGACTATTGCGGTTCAGGAAGAGGTGTAAGCACGATACAGGAACAAATACAGGTTTGATTATTAAGGATGCCGTTATGGTTACAATCGTTAACGAAGAGTGTCTGATACTGAGTATGTCCGGTATGATAGACACCATGACATTGTTGGAACTGGCTCAAGATATGAATAGAATTGAAGCCGATAAGTTTTACATAAAGCGCCTTGTGTACGTTAAAGACGTACTCGGGGTCTCCTTGAAATGTGAGGATGTCATGTATTATAGAACCATCAGGCCGGAGCCTGAGATTGTGATAAAATCGGCATTGTGCGCTTTTAACGACTTTCAATACGGCATGGCAAGAATGTTTCAGGCTGTGATGGAGTCGGATAAACGCATTATGGAAATTTTTAAAGATATTGAGTCTGCTGCACAATGGCTTAATGTTGATGCGGATTTGCTGCGCAACAAATCCGTATGAGGATGCGATATGTACGTCCAGCGGGTGCGTGTTGCTGCAATGGGGGGGGGGATGGTAACAATCGTCAATGATGAGTTTTTGATAATGAGCCTGTCTGGCTTGATAGATACCGGGGCATTGATTAAGTTGGCCCAGGATATGAATAAAATTGAGGCCGACAAGTTTTACATCAAGCGGCTTGTCTATTTTAAAGACGTAACAGAACTCTCTTTGAAATGTGAGGATGTCATCTATTATAGAAACATTAGGCCGGAGCCACGGATTGTCATAAAGTCCGCATTGTGTGCTTTTAGCGATTTTCAATACGGTATTGCGAGAATGTTTCAATCTGTGATGGAGTCGGATAAACGCATCATGGAAATTTTTAGAGATATTGAGTCCGCTGCACAATGGTTGGATGTGGATATTGATTTTGTGCGAGCGCAGTCTGTCTGAGATTTCAGCGTATTGGATGTGGGTTCCGCTATGGTAAAAATTGTCAATAATGAGTTTCTTATTATTAAGCTGTTGGGGGTATTGGATGCTAAAGCCCTAGAGGATCTTGGAAAAGAATTGAATGAAATCGAGGTCACAAAGACATATGCCAAGAGATTTTCTGATGTTGACGATCTTAAGGGTGTCACTGTCACCAGCACCGATATCATGTTTTATAAAACCTGCAGGATAGAACCCAGGGAAAAAATTTACACGGCATTTTATGCGTGCAATGATTTTCAATTCGGGATGGCAAGAATGTTTCAAGCTCTTTCGGAGAGCGAAAAACATGCAATCGGAATTTTCAGGGACATCGATTCAGTTGCACAATGGCTGCATGTGGATGGCAGGCTTTTGAAAAACAAATAGTGTTGAATTTAAACAAGGTGCAATACCGATAGTACCCGCAGCTGTCGTCAGCTGAAATCACTCATTAAACCGGGCAATATTTCTTTTGTATCTTTCCTCAAGTATTTTCCTGTAGGCATCGCGCCCCGGATAGGCCGCCCTGGCAACACCGCTCTTTACGGCCGCCTCGGCAACAGCTATGGAAACCTCGAAGAATATACGTTTATCGAAGGGCTTGGGTATGATGTACTGCCTGCCGAAGGAGAGGCTTTTCAGGTTGTAGACGTTCAGCACTTCGTCGGTGACGGGCTGGCGGGCAACAGCGGCAAGGGCCTGCGAAGCCGCCATTTTCATTTCCTCATTAACATCTGAAGCGTCCACGTCAAGAGCGCCCCGGAAAATAAAAGGGAACCCGAGCACATTGTTTACCTGATTGGGGTAGTCCGAGCGGCCGGTTGATATGATGACATCGCTTCGCGCTGCTATCGCCTGCTGGGGATGAATTTCCGGGTCGGGGTTTGCGCAAGCAAAAACGATGGGATCCTTGTTCATGGTTTTAAGCATGTCAGGCGTGAGCGCCCCTCCAACAGATAGGCCAAGAAACATGTCGGCGCCTTTCACCGCATCGGCTAGCGTGCGGTCTGTGGTGTCGGCGGCATAGGCTTCCTTGTATTCGTTCATTCCCTTAGAGCGGCCCTTGTAGATGACTCCACTTGTGTCACACAGCACGATGTTTTCTTTTTTTATGCCCAGATGGACATAGAAGTTAGAGCAGGCAATGCCAGCAGCTCCCGCGCCGTTTACCACTACTTTTATGTCACCGATTTTTTTGCCGCTGATCTCCATGGCATTGATAAGACCGGCCCCGGAGATGATGGCGGTGCCATGCTGGTCGTCGTGGAACACGGGAATAGAGAGTGCCTTTTTGAGCCTGCTCTCAACGACAAAGCACTCTGGCGCCTTAATGTCTTCCAGATTGATGCCGCCGAAGGTTGGCTCGAGCAGGGTGATGGTTTCAATGAGCTTTTCGACGTCGTGAGTGTTGATCTCGATGTCAAAGACGTCTACGTCGGCAAAACGCTTAAACAAGACGGCCTTGCCTTCCATGACCGGCTTGCCTGCAAGTGCCCCGATATCCCCCAGGCCGAGCACGGCCGTGCCGTTGGTGATGACAGCAACGAGGTTGCCCCTGCTGGTGTAGCGGTTGGCAAGCCCGGGATTTTTCTGTATCAGAAGGCAGGGCTCGGCAACGCCCGGGGTATAGGCAAACGAGAGGTCCTGCTGCGTCTTGCAGTTTTTTGTCGGCATAACTTCTATTTTACCCGGCACGGGAAATTCGTGATAGTGTAATGTGTCCATGGCGCACCGCTGTAGTATGGGTGATTGTTTTATTTCATGTTTAAAATTTATAAGTTAACCCATAAGCCTTTCTTGTCAAGTTTTTTTATTTTTTTTTTCCTGTGTTGACAAAGTATCGCGAAAAGCGCTAAAGCCTTATATGTAGTTAAGTCTTTAAACGATACCAATTTGAGAACAATTTTAAAAGGATGAAATATGAGCACTATAGAACTGGTTAAAACCGTAGCATCGGCCGGCTGAGCCGCTAAAATTTCTCCAGGGGACCTGGAGGACGTGATTTCAGGATTTAGCCGGATACGTGATGACCGGATGCTTACCGGACTTGGCGACAATGAGGATGCGGCAGTTGTGCGCTTTCCGCAGGGGAAGGCGCTCGTGCAGACGCTCGACTTTCTTACGCCGATTGTCAACAATCCGTACTGGTTCGGGCAGATTGCAGCAGCTAATTCTCTGTCCGATGTATATGCCATGGGCGGCGAGCCCTATACGGCCATGAACATCGTATGTTTTCCGATTCAGACAATGGATAAAAAAATTCTCAAGCAGATTCTCGAAGGCGGCATGGACAAGATCCGGGAGTCGGGCGCTGTCATGGCAGGAGGGCACAGCGTCAAGGACACTGAAATCAAATACGGCCTGTCGGTGACGGGCATTGTTGATCCGGCAGCTTTTGCCTCAAACCGGGGCCTTCGTCCGGGAGATCATCTGCTGCTGACCAAAGCAATAGGAGTCGGGGTTTTATCAACAGCGCTTAAGGCTAATTTTGGCGACAGCGCAAAGATCGAAGAGCTGATTTACCGCTGGGCAGGAAGGCTCAATAAGGCGGGCGGTAAAGTCATTCAGGCCCTCGGACTGAAAGGCGCAACCGATGTGACAGGATTTGGCCTGGGTGGCCATGTGCTGGAGCTTGCAAAGGCATCAGGGGTTAACGTTGAGCTGTGGCTTGACAACATCCCTTTCATTCCTGAAGCTGTTGATCTTGCGGGCATGGGCATGTTTCCCGGTGGCAGCACAGCCAATAAAAAGTATTGCCATTCACTGGTTGAAGTGTCTCCGGGAGCAGATTCCATCAAGGTTGATCTTGCCTTTGACGCTCAGACATCCGGTGGACTGGTACTCTCTGTACCTGAAGCGCAGCTTGAACAGGCCCGTGATATGCTGCTTGAGGCAGGCGACCTTGCCGCCCATATCGGGCAGGTTTTGCCTGACGATCCGGCACACGGCAAGTTGCACCTGGTATGATAGCTAACGAACTGCCCGGTTGCAGTCGATTTTGGCTGTGCAGGTAAAACTGCCCCGGATTTTATTATTGCAGTATAAAATACGATGAAAGGAGTTTGACGTATGAAAAATCAAAA
>Ga0114951_10004689_pt1 | contig 13093 bp, 13 predicted proteins | sample AM7aDNAmetaG_FD_88677 | JGI IMG/M metagenome (GOLD analysis project Ga0114951, IMG submission 88677) | Freshwater microbial communities from Finland to study Microbial Dark Matter (Phase II) - AM7a DNA metaG | ecosystem: Environmental > Aquatic > Freshwater > Lake | place: Finland: Lake Alinen...
ACGGTGTGCAGCTCGTCTATGAACATTATGATGCTGTTCTTGGCCTTACGGATCTCTTCTATGATGCCCTTCAGGCGCTGTTCGAATTCGCCGCGGTACTTGGTCCCGGCGACGATTGACGCTAAATCCAGGCTGAGCAGGCGTTTGCCTATAAGCGTGTCTGAAATCTCCCCGGAGGCTATTTTCTGGGCGAGGCCTTCCACGATAGCGGTCTTGCCGACCCCGGGCTCGCCTATCAGTACGGGGTTGTTTTTTGTGCGGCGTCCCAGCACCTGGATGACGCGGTCCATCTCGTTGGTGCGGCCGATCACGGGATCCAGCTTTCCCTCTTTGGCCATCTGGGTGAGGTCGCGGGCGAACTCATCCAGCGTGGGGGTCTTGGTCTTGCTCTTCGTCGCAGCATGATGTGTCGTTTTGCTCTGGGCGGTTTCCTTCTGTGTTTCCTTCTGGTCCATCTCTCCGAGAATGCTGAGAACTTCTTCCCGCACGGTCTCAAGCTTCAGGCCGAGATTTTCAAGGACGCGGGCGGCCACGCCTTCCTCTTCCCGGATAAGGCCCATTAAAATATGTTCGGTACCGATGTAGGAATGGCTCATATGCTGGGCCTCCTCAACGGCGTATTCCAGAACTTTTTTGGCGCGGGGCGTGAAGGGTATCTCACCCAGAAGCATCATGTTGTCGCCGATGCCCACGATCTTCTCTATCTCCGCGCGCACCTTGCGCAGATCAGTACCGAGGCTGGCCAGGACCTGCGAGGCCACGCCTTCGCCCAAAGCTATCAAGCCAAGCAGGATATGCTCGGTGCCTACATAGTCGTGATTAAGACGTTTGGCCTCTTCCTGCGCTATTAATATGACCCGCTGGGCCCGTTCGGTAAATCTTGTCCCCATGTTAATTCCTCCATGGCAAAATCGAAAATCAGTGTAAATCAGGCCGGTTCAGGCCGCGGGCCGCGAAACGCTATCAGGCAAAACTGTCGCTGTCCGCTGCCTGACGGCCCGTGATCTGTCCGCCGCATATAATTATAATATTCTGCGTTATAACGGCGCGCAGAATTTATATTATGACACAACGGCGACCCAATTTCAATATTTAACGGGATTTCAGGCTCCGCGGACCTTTATTTTGAAGCCCTGCACGGAAACCACCATCACTTCGGCGTTCTCCGCGAGGTCGCCGGAAACGCTCTCGGCTTCCCAGAGCTCGCCTTCAACCAGCACTGTGCCCTTCGGGGTCAGGGCGCTCTTGGCCAGCCCCTTCTTGCCGGCAAGGCTTTCTATGCCGGTTACCACTTCACGAAGCTGCGCCTTGATGACGATCCAGGCGAGCAGGGCCGTTATGGCCACCAGAGTTATCAGAGTTGAACCGAGAATATGCATAGAGATGGCAAGCCCTCCCAGTGACGGATTATTGAAAAGCATCAACGAGCCCAGTATTATGGAAATGACGCCGCCCAGGGTGAGCAGGCCGTAGCTGAGAACTTTTATCTCGGCTATGAAAAACACAAAGCCAAGCAGGATCAGGAGTATGCCGGCGAAGTTGGCCGACAGCGTCTGAAAGGCGTAGAAGCCCAGCACCAGGGACACGGTTCCGACCACGCCCGGCAATATCAGGCCCGGATTGTAAAGTTCTATAAACAGTCCGGCTGCGCCCAGACTCATGAGAATCATGGCGATGTTCGGGTCGGCAATGGTGGCGAGCAATCTCTGGCGCGGCGTCTGGTTTACGGTCTCCACCCGGGGCGTTCCGATCTTTATGCGGCCCAGCTCCGGCAGCTCGCGGCCGTTTATCTTTACAAAAAAATCAGCCATGTTGCCGGCGAGGATATCTGTGACGCCGGCTTTAAGCGCCTCTTCGGCGGAGATGGAATCGCTTTTTGTGACGGCGTTTATTGCCCACTCGACGTTGCGCTTTTTCTGCTGAGTGATTGACTTCATATATGCCGAAGCGTCGTTGAGGATCTTCGCTTCCATCGGGTCTTCACCTTTTCCTTCTTTGCCGCCGCCAACCGACGGGATGGATGCGAGCATTACGGGGTGCGCCGCGCCTATATTGGTTCCGGGCGCCATGGCCACGATATCGGAAGCCATCGCTATGAACACTCCGGCCGACGCGGCGCGCGCGCCCTGCGGGGAAACATATACCGCGACCGGAACCTTGGAGGCCAGGATTTTTTTGATTATATTGCGCATGGAACCGTCCAGTCCGCCGGGGGTGTCCAGCTGTATCAGGACGAGGTCAAACTTGTCGGTATTGGCTTTGTCTATGGCGTTATTGATGAATTCGGCTGCGGCCGGCGTTATTATGCCGGAGTAAGGAGCGGCCAGGACGGTTGTTATTTCGTAAGTATTGATCGGCTCCTTTGCCGCTTTCTTTTGGTTTTGATTTGAATATTTGTTAGCGGACGGTACCGTCGCAAGCTTTGCGCCCTGGGCCAAAAGGGCGGGTTTTGCCGGCTCTTTGGCCGGGCAAGCCGGTGAAATGAAAGCTAAAATCGCCAATGCCAAAATAGCCGAGCCTGAAGTCTTTTTGAACATAGCCACCTCTTTTGCGAAAGTTATCGCTAGTTAATTATACCTCTTTGCCGGGCGCTAAGGCGTCAGGCATTTTCTAATTTGTTACAATATCCGCGCGGGGAATTATGACGGAAGAAAAGGACGGAATATTTTCGGTGATCGCGGCGGACGAGCGCCTGCCGGATTTTATATTGGCGGCAAAAATAATTTCTGAATCGCGCGGCGTTAACCGCGACGACGCCGGCCGCATCGCCAGGCACTCCTGGGGCTTCATCGGCGAGAACCTGAACGAGGCCGCGGCTGATGAACTCCTGGCGCGCTGCGCCCTCTACGGGGTAAAGGCCGTGAAAACGGCGGCCGCGGATCTGGCCTTAATTAAACCGCCGCTGCGTATCAGGAAAGCCGTTTTTGCGGCCGGCATCTTCAATTACACCGACGGCAACTCCCTGGCCGGCACCGCGGCAAATGACGACATTCTGGTTATATCCGCCGCGCCGGTCAAGGAAGAGACTACAAAGACGATCAAGACTACCGAGGGTCCGTCCGGACAGGAAAGGGCCATAAGGTTCGGCATAATGGCCGTCACCGGCCTGCCCATAGGCCTGGGGAAGACCAAAGAAATCAAAAAAGAAGTAAAAACTTCCGATCTGTCTTTTTGCGCGGACATCGTTTTAAAGACGGCAATCCTGAGCCTTAGCTCAAATGATTTTGACTTCTCATGTCTGAGAGAAAAAAAGACCTATTCAAGCCAGACCAACTTCCGCATTATGTGCGCGGAATTAGCGGCTTTCGCGCCCCGCGCGCTGAAGAACGCCGGCCTCTCGGCCATTCTTGAAAGCAGGCCGCTCGCGCTGCTGCCCTACGATACGGAGGGAGATTTTGAAAAAGAAACCCTGCGCCTTTCCGTCCTCGCGAGATACTACGCTAACCGCGGGGTATAGTTTGGTAATATAAACTAATGACTGAATTGAAACCGGAATTTTTCCCGGCTCCGGGCTCTTTTGAAGAGAAATTCGTGAGGAGCGGGGGACATGGCGGGCAGAATGTCAATAAAGTCTCCACCGCTGTGCAGCTCCGTTTTTTTCCGCGCATGTCCGGCCTGCCGCCGGCGGCGGTTGAGCGGTTGAGGCAGCTTGCCGGCTCAAAACTGACCGTGGACGGCGACATACTTATAGTCGCCAGCGAGTACCGGACTCAGGAGCAGAACCGCCAGGCCGCGCGCGTCAGGCTGAACGAACTGGTGCAGCGCGCTCTGCGCCCCCCAAGGCGCAGAAGGCCCACAAAACCCTCGTACGGTTCCAAACAGCGCCGCCTTGAAGGAAAAAAACGCCGGTCCGGTGTAAAGCAGTCGCGGCGCGGCGAAGATTCTTTTTAATGGTTACCAGTCGGGGAAAACGCAGCCGTCGCTGCCGGAAAGTATGCAGATATGGGTGTTTGAAGGTTTGTTTTTTCTCTCGTGCAGCCCGCGGGCGAGTTCCTTAATCCCGGCCTTATCGGCAGAAACGGAAAGGTTGTACGGATCTACCGCGAATATCAGACCGCCGCAGGCACAGCCGTATTCTTTGCGCGAACTCTTCATCTGCCGCGCTTTCTTGTCATATTTCAATTCAAGATAATCCACTGGTTTTTTGCTGAATTTTCTCAGGGTCCCCGAATTATCGGCCAGATAATCAACGGATGTAAGATCTATTGTGGTTTGGATGCAGCAAACTTCGAACACATAGTCCTTGCCATTCCTTGTCCCGCGGATGTCAGCGGTTTTCTTTGCGCCGGTCCCGATCAAATTGAGATCTGTAAAGCCTTCGGCCTCAAGAAAGATGGCGGCCCGTATCTCGGCCAGCGCGGACTCGAATCTTGCCGGTGATCTGTTATTTTTATTAAACCCGGTGGCGAAGAGGACCTCTTCTTTTGAACACGCCAGTATGCCGGCCCCGTCGGTAAGAATCCCGTCCACGCTTCTGATCGTTTCGCCGGAGTTTTTTCTGAGCGCTGTTTTCAGGGAAGAGCTCAGACCGCCGCTCATGATATTCGCGCAATATTCTTTTACATCCGCCGGCAGGCTTGAGGACTTTATGAGTTTTAAAACTTCGGATTTTTTCATAAATAAGCCTTCCCCCGGCATGCGGGGAAAGGCTGCGGCTAGTTCCGCCTTTCTTACGCGTGGCTAAGTAGTTTTGCTATGTATGAAGAATGGAACTTCTTCATGCTGGCCACCAGCGCCCTGATGTCTTCCTTCGGAGGTAAAAAAGTGGTGCGGAAGTGAAGCGTGCCAGGCCGCTGGCCGAATCCTGAGCCCGGCACCACGCAGATGCCGGTTTCTTCCAGCAGGCTGAGGCAGTAGTCCGAATCCAGGCCCGCCTCATATTTAAGCCTCGCCTCCGGGGTCAGTCTGGCGAGTTCGACGCCTTTCTTGTGCGGGAGTTCGAATTTCACGAAGGCGTACATCGCGCCCTGCGGAATATCGGTTTTCATTCCCTCTATCTCATTCAATCCTTTGCCGAGTATCTCGGCTTTTTCTTTCAGGTCTCCCAGGATGCCGTCGCGCTCGCGGGCGTACAGCTCATAGCTCGGAGAACCCTTCGCTGGCGGCGCTACCATCAGGCCGGTGACTATCTGTCCGGCCACGTTGGAACAAAGTCCGATAGACTGCAGTTTGACCAATTCCGCGTAAGCGTCATCCGGCATATTCCTGACTTCAAGATAGCCGCCCCTGTGGCCGCATTCTCCGAGGAAACCTTTTGAAACAGAATGAAAACTGAAAAGCGTGACGTCCTTTTCCCCGATCTCATGCATCACTTTCGCAAATGAGTGGAATTTCAGATTTTTGCCGTAAACATTTTCCTGATACACCTCGTCTGCCAGGATCGACAGGTCGTGCTTTTTGGCGAAGCGGATGACCATCCTGATGTTCTCTTGCGAAAGCACCGCGCCTGTGGGGTTTCCGGGGTTTATCACGGCTATAGCGACAGGATTTACGCCGCTCTTCTTCGCCGCGGCTATGCTTGCGTTCAATTCCGTCTCGCTCAACTGCCAGTTGGCGCCCTCGTCCAGAAAATAATTTATCTGCCTGGCGCCGTATAAGGCGATAGTGGCGCTGTAGAGCGGATACTGCGGGATCGGGATCATATAGCCGTCGTTTTCCTTGTTCGTCAGCATGGTGAACGCCGCCTGTACGCCTTTTGAGGCGCCGTCGGTGAGCAGAATGCGGTCCATATCCACAGGTATGCCGTCCCGTTTATTAATAAAATCGGCGACGGCCTTGCGTATGAACGGAAGTCCAGCGCTCTGGGTATAGGCGCCCAGACCGTTTGGATTTTTTTCAAGGATCAGTTTGGCCCGGTCAATAACGTCGGCTGGGAAGATGCCGGCCGCTTCGGGGCGGGTCAGCAAAGCCGGGTACTCCAGCAGGCTCAGGACCTGGCGCGCGAAGGTGAGGGGCTTTTGTTTAAGCGCCTGCGGGTTTCCGATGTTGCAGTAAATAATTTTCCTGCCCTGCGCCTCCAGCTCATGGGCCCGGTTGACGATCTTGCCCCTCACGGCGTCATGCGCTTCGAGCAGTTTTGATTTAATATTGTGGCGATTTATCATAGCCGCTCATTCTCCCGGGTTCAAAGACGCGCGTTCAGGGTGTCAGCGCTTTTGTGACGGCCGTCATAAAACGCGTAACTTCAAAAGGTTTGGAAAAATACTCGGTTATGCCGGAATTTTCCAGTTTCTCATCCGCGTCGGCGGCGCCGGTCACCAGCAGGCTTTTGGCCCCCGATCGTTTTTTTTCAAAAAGTTTTATAAGTTCAGTGCCCAGGCCGTCCGGGAACATCAGGTCGGTCACAAGCAGATCGTAATGATTGGTCTCGATCAGGCTTGCGGCCTGCGAGAAGCTCAGGGCCGTAGTCAGGGCATACTTATCCCCGGTGAATATCCGGGCGTAAAGTTTAAGAATGCTTTTATCGTCGTCCGCCAAAAGTATTTTACTGGGCATGCAGCTCCTCCGCCGTGCCCCCCCGCGCCGCCCGCCGATAAAGACGGAACACAGCGCCCCATGATTCAAGTGTAACATAAGTTACATAGCGCTATAAGAGGCGCGGGACCCAGCCGCCGCGAGGCATTGGGCCCAGCCGCCGCTGGGCCTAAAAGGGAAGCGGTCCGGTATATTAAAAGCTGACGGGCCGGATTTATCGGCGGTTAAGAATATTGCTTTAATAGATTCAGGAAGCTTCTGGCCCCGAGGCCAGCTGGCCGCAGGCGGCGGCGATGTCGGAACCTTTTTCGCGCCGCAGATGCGTGCGCACCCCGGCCGCCACCGTTATCTTCTGGAACTCTTTGGCTTTTTCCATACTCCCGGGCCTGAGATCGCCCCCCCCCGGATTCTGATTGTACATTATCAGATTCAGCTTGCAGTTCACGCCTTTGATCAGTTCCAGCAGTTTTTGGGCGTCCTGCGGGGAATCGTTAAGGCCGTCAAAGAAGATATACTCAAAAAAAACTGATTTTCCGGTTTTGGCGCAGTAGTGCCGCGCGGCTGAAATTATATCGGTCAGAGGATATTTGCTTTCCATAGGCGTGAGTTCCGCCCTTTGTTTTTCCGAGGCCGTTATTATGGAGATGGCCAGTTTGATCCCGAGGTGCGACTCCGCCAGTTCTCTGATCACGGGAATGACGCCCACCGTTGAGATCGTGATTTTACTTTGCGGAAAATTGTGTCCCTTATTGTCGGAAAGTATCAGGACGCTTTTTTTAACGTTAGCCCAGTTAAGAAAAGGCTCGCCCATACCCATAAATACCACGCTGTCCGGAGCGCCGCCGGCCTCCCGTCCGCACGCCGCGAATTGCGTCAGTATTTCGGACGGCTTAAGATCACGCTTCAGTCCCAGCCCTCCTGTCGCGCAAAATCGGCAGCCGCAGGCGCAGCCGGATTGGGAGGAGATGCAGGCTGATATCGTTTCTTTATTGAACAGGACCACGCTTTCGGCGACCGCCCCGTCATGGAACCGGAAAAGCAATTTGACCGTTTTGTCTATTTTTGAAACCCGGCGCTCCGGCGCGGGTGTTTGAGAGATAGAATATCTGGCGGAGAGCTTGTTCTTGAGCTCGTCCGGAACTCCGGCCATGGCGTCAAAACTTTCCGCGCCCTTTTTATACAGGCAGTTAAAGATCCTGTCGGCTTTGGAGCCTTTTTCCCCAAGTGAGATCATAGCGCCCGCCAACTCCTGCCTGGCGAAATCCCTGATATCCGGCTTTGTCATTTTTTATCCATCTCCGCTTTTATTTGGCAAAAACAAGTTTATTCGTATCAAAACCAAATTCTTTTGCTTTTGAAACCAGCATTGCGATTGTGGCTGCCGGCGGTTCGGGGCTGCGGGCAAGTATCCATAGATAGGACCGGCTTGGGCCGGCAACCAGCGCGTATTGGTAGCCGGCTTTATCAAGGTCTATTATGTGGTAGCTGCCATAGAAGGGCCGGAAGAAACTGACTTTGAGACTGCCGGTAGTTTTGCCGCCGGTGAAATACGCCCTTCCTTCGGCCTCTTTCCATTTATTTTTTTTAGGGTCAAAGCCCTTGTTCAGGACTTTAACCCCGCCGTCGGCGCGAAGGGAATATTCAGCCGTTACCTTAACAAGCCCGCGTTCAAAAGAATGGTCAAGCCGGGCTATTTCATGCCACGTGCCGAGGTAGCGGACCAGGTCAAACCCGTCAACCGCCTGCAGCCCCTTGGGGATCGAGGCGCAAGCGGGGAGAAATGCCGCGCATGCCGCCAATAAATATTTTTTCATGCTGTCGCTCGTAAATACCGCGCTCCCCGGTTTTTACTTTTATTCCGGTTTCGTGAGACGCGCTTCGTACGTTTTAACTAACGCTTCCAAAACCTCCACCCTTTTTTCCAGCTGGGTCAGCCGGTCCGGCTGAGCGGGTAGCGGGGCCGCGGTTTCGGGCGCGGAGATTATGGCGGCGCCGGAGAAAAGATGACGATAACGCGTCTCTTTTTGTCCGGCCTGGCGCGGAAGACGCGCCACTAAAGGGTCTTCGGCCCGGGCGCAGAGTTCCTGCAGCAGCCCCTCCACCTCGGCTGTGCTTGTGAATTCGCAAAGGCGGTCCGTGCGGCCTTTTATTTCGCCCGGAGTTTGCGGGCCGCGCAGCAGCAGTACTGTTATCGCGCCTATCAGTTTTTGATCCGCGCTATTCAAAAGTTTATCGATGTAGTGGCGGAATTTCGGAACGCGTTCCCCGGGCGTCTGTTGGCGTTCCACCAGTCCCTTTTCCAGCAGGGTCTGCACCGCTTTGCCCATGGTGTCCGTATCCAGCGTCATAACCGGATCACGGCTGGTTTTCTGGTTGCAGGCGTTGAGCAGCGCGTTGAAAGTAAGAGGGTACTGCTCGCGGGTCGTAAGGGATTTCTCAACCAATGACCCAAGTACGCGGGCTTCTGCAGGATTTAATTCTATCAGCATGTTTGTGTTTTCCTCCGGATCAATACGGTCGCTTCATCGTAAAAACAAAAAACAGCGGACTTTTATATTGCGGGCGGGCCTACAGCGGCAGTACGCGGCGCCCGTAGACCTCGTTCAGGATCTGCGCCATGGCGGCGTAGAAAGCGGAAAGGCCGCAGAAGATCCCCTCGTAGCCGGCCAGAGTTTTAGACGTTCCGCGGAAGTCCGCATACGCGAGCATAAAAAAGAGTATAGCCAAGGACAGGAAAACCACCTGCAGGGCGCGGCTGAGTTTCAGCGTGCCTACGAACATGCATGACGTGAACAGGCCCCAGACAAGCAGGTAGAAGCCCATGGAGACCGGGGACGCGGGTTCGCCCAGGCCGAGTTTTGGGAGCGTCAGCAGGGCTACCAGGGACAGCCAGAAAAAGCCGTACAGAGTGAACGCCGTTGTGCCAAAAGTGTTTTTTTTCTTCCATTCCATGGCGCCGGCCATTACCTGGGCCAGGCCGCCTATGCATATGCCCATGGCCAGTATCATCGTATCCATGGCGTAGTAGCCGGCGTTATGCAGATTGAGCATTATTGTTGTCATGCCAAAACCCAGAAGGCCCAGCGGCGCGGGGTTGGCCGTGGTGTCGGTTATGGTGATCAGGTTTATACTGTCGCTCATAGAGGTCTCCTTGTGAATTTATGGTTCATATTATAGCACTTCGGCGAACCCGCGGTTTTAGCGTAGGTCCAAAGACCGCGCGGATGTGGGGCTTTCGGCTCAGGCGGAGCGCGGCGGTTTCGGGTATATTATATAGACAGCAAAAATGACGCACTCTTAAATCTAAAGCGCGGAGGATAATTAATACATGAAACTACTTATACCCTTCTTACTGGTGTCCTTAAATTCCTATCCCTGTTTTTCTATGGACCTGGCAAAGTACGGCAAAGAGTTGTCCGCGTTCGGAGTTTCAGAGTCCGCGCTGGCGCCCGCAGCGATGCCCGACGCGACCATGCTGCAGCGTTCCGGCACCGATGAAGAGGTCATGAGCCTGCAGTCCGAGGCTTTATCCGACCCCGCTAAATTTATAGACGAACATACCCCGGCGGAAGTAGACATGGCTTTTGAGTTCCAGCACACGCGTTTCCAGATAACGGATCCGATCAGAATAGAGAACGCCGCGGTCCGGCTGACCGTGGATCTTACCCGTCAGCGCCTGGTGGTGAAGTCCCCCACCCTTAATAAGGAATTTAAGATCTCTTCCGGCCTTCTGCCGGATCATGGCACTCCCGGCAGCGGCAACTGCTATTCCCCAGATACGCTGGAGACCATGCATTATTCCAGCCTCTACAACAACGCGCCTATGCCCCACACAGTGTTCTTCAACGGAAATATAGCCGTGCACGCCACCAGCGCGGCCAATGAGGCGCTGTTGGGTAAGCCGGCTTCCCACGGCTGCGTGCGCCTGTCAAGAGCTGACGCAACTACCGTCTTCGGCCTGGTCAGCGATAATGGCAAATCCAATACCACCATCTGCGTGCAGGGCGTTACGCCCAGGAAGTAGGCTAAACAGTTTCACTGCCCCCCGGCATAAGGCCGGGCGGGCATATGTTTTAGCGCCGGATAGCTCCGCGCGAACCGCGCTGGTATTACATTAATAATGAAATTCCCCGGAAAGAGAAAAAACGAGCATTACTTCCCTGTGACCGAGAAGGGACGTGAAAGCGCTGACCCGCATTTTTTACAAGCCGAACCTTTTTATCTTGTCGGCATAGACCAACTCCTGGTTGATATAGAGTGCCGGGTTGAGCCGGAATTTCTGCTTCAGCATAACCTTAAAAAAGGCGAGTCCCAGATCCTGAACGAGCCGGACGCGGAATCCATCTACCGGGAGTTGAAGTCAAAAGGTAAGATCCTGGGCGAATATGCCGGCGGCTCGGTGGGTAATACTCTGAATAATTACTCCGTTTTGTCGGACGAACGCGCCGTCGCTCTAGGCGCCATTACCCGCAGTATTACGGTGGGCGATTACGCTTTTAAATACATCCGCAACACCAGTTCAAAAGTCGATCTTTCTTATCTTCAGCCGTGCGAAAACACGATGGGCAGAGCGATGTGTTTTGTGACGCCCGACGGTGAGCGGACCTTCGGCATAAGCAAGGGCTGCATGAACGATCTGACACCGGAATTTATCCCCTGCGAAGTCATTGAAAAAGCCTCGGCGCTCCTTATTTCCGCCTATACCCTGCGCGACGAACAAGATCCGATCTTCAGATCTACTATCAAGGCGTGTGAAATTGCATTAAAGGCCCGGGTTCCAGTAGTAATGACGCTGGGGACCAGCTTTTTAATTGAATCCAAAAAAGATTTTTTCCGGGATTTTGTAAAAAAATACGTCACATGTCTCGCGATGAACGATCTTGAAGCGGTGGCGCTTACCGGCTTAAGCGACCCGCTTCTGGCCGCTGAAAGCGCTTTAGAGCTGGCTGATTTTGTTTTGCTGACCGTGGGAGAGCACGGCCTTTACCTGGCGGGACATGTCGACGAGCAATTCGCCAGAAGAACCACCCATAAACTTCACACCAAGTCTATAGTGGACTATAATAAATATGAATTCAGCCGCCCTATGCGAAAAAGCGACTGCGTCAGACCGGTCAAAATATACAGCCATATAAACCCGTTCATGGGCGGCCCCCAGACCATTAAGAACACCAATGGCGCCGGCGATGGCGCGCTCGCGGCGGTGCTGCATGATCTCAGCGCCAGAAAATATCATCAGGCCAAGGTTCCCAATTCGGCAAAGAACCTGATCAATTCTTTAACCTATTCATCCCTGTCCCAGATTTCAAAATACGCCAATCGCGTGAGCTTTGAGGTTTTGGCCCAGAATTCCCCCCGCCTTATGCGCGCTCTGCCGGAAAAAGAAGACAACCTCCAGGAAGCCTACTGGGACGCCTGATTTAATTTTCCGTGATGTCGCAACGATAAATAACGGGGCGCCGGACATGTTTCACCGAAAGTTTCAGTTGAAGCTTTCCTCTTGCCCAGTGAGGGTGTGTTCCGCAGGATGTGTATATAAAAAACGGCCCGCTTTTCAGCGGGCCGTCTTCAATTATGGATTTAAACCGGTTTTAACAGGGGGATCGCCACGTGCACGACTGCGGTGGCCGGATAGCCGAATACCGCGTTATTTCGTTTGGCGAGTGAGCTGCGGATAAGTTCTTTTACCGCGTCGTTCTTTCCGCCCAGCACTACTATCTCTATTGCCTTGCCGTTCTTTACGGCACCGGCAGAAACCTGAACATTCCCGGTTATCTTTGAAACACCGTCGAGGCAGGGTTTTAGCATGCTAAGGGCGTCCTTCATGAACGGCTGCATGATGAACTGCGCGTTCAGTATGGAGCAGGCGGGTGTTTCACCAAAGATGTCCCTGGCGGGTGTGTGTTCCGGCACCGGAATTTTTGTCGCAGTCTCAACATCCTCAAAAGAACCGAAAGACCTTAACTGCGCCACAGCCTGGTCTTCCATTATGCCGGCCGAGGTGGATATGCCCATGGCCGCCACAAAAATTATCGCGGTTAGTATCTTTATGGTTAATTTCATTTTGTCACTCCTCTATCAGAACTTTCCAACTTCCACAACTAAATGATATGAAAGTATTGCGCAGCGCCGTATGAGGCCGAGTGCCCACGAGTGTGAGTTATTTAGACCCATGTTGATTTGGGCCTTTTAGCCCCCGAGGTCTTACAGGCAGATTCCATTTAGAAGTGCAACCATGGTCTAATATAGACGAGGTTGCATGACAAAAAAGGTAGGCGCTACCTTTTTACAGGAAGATGGTTTTATTTGCCGGTGGCGAGAGCGACCTTTTTTAACGCCTGATAGCGCTCCTCGAACGCCAGTGTTTTTTTATCGTCACCAGCGGCGTGGTATAGTACGGCCATGTTGCGATACGGGTCCGGGAAACCGGGCGAGATCTTGAGCGCCTTTTGATAACAAAGCTCTGCTTGCGCCCAGTCTCCCTTTTGCGCGAAATAAACCCCAAGGGTATTGTAGGGCACCGCGAACCGCAGCTGCCGGATCGGAAAGAACACAAACATCGCCGCCAGCGCGGCGAGCGCGGCAAACCTGAAAAATCGGGAATAGTTTTTGTCGATCC
>Ga0114951_10004690_pt1 | contig 13090 bp, 8 predicted proteins | sample AM7aDNAmetaG_FD_88677 | JGI IMG/M metagenome (GOLD analysis project Ga0114951, IMG submission 88677) | Freshwater microbial communities from Finland to study Microbial Dark Matter (Phase II) - AM7a DNA metaG | ecosystem: Environmental > Aquatic > Freshwater > Lake | place: Finland: Lake Alinen...
AAAATCAACTTTCAACGCTGTTCGGGGTACCAAACATCTCACTTTTCTACAGCATACCCTCCGTCCTGCATTGGTTCAACGAGCCCTTTCAGTTGCCATAATCTATTCCTGCTGGTTCCTGATTGGTACCGTTGGTCTCTCCATTGCAGAACCGCATATCAATGTTATGCACCTTGTATTTGAGGAATTATCTGCTCTGTCTACAGTGGGCCTTAGCATGGGTATCACCTCATCATTGGGTGTTGCAGCTAAAACCATTCTCGTACTGTCAATGTATATCGGTCGTATCGGTTCCCTCACCATTGTGCTGGCCCTCATTCGCAGAGCAGCAAACGTGGAATATACCTACTCCCACACAAACATTCTTATCGGTTAATTTTCTCTTTTGTAACGTTTGTTACTATTTGGAATGATTCTAAATTATTCCTTTACCGATAATTTCATTCCATTTATTAATTAATGAAATCTTATGAGCGAGCTGATTAACAATTCAGACCAAAGGAAGCAGATCCTTAAAGGATTGCTTCTGAAGATTCACCAGGGTATCGAACCTGAAACAGTAAAAGCCGAACTGGTGGAGGTACTGAAACAAGTACCCTATGGTGAAGTTGTGGAGGTTGAGCAACAACTGATTCAGGAAGGCTTACCAGCCGAGGAGATTCAGAAATTCTGTGATGTGCATTCACTGGTTCTTGACGGCAGCATCGACCACTCCGGAGCAGCTGCAATCCCGCCTGGTCATCCTGTTGATACATTTATTCAGGAAAACAGGGAACTGCTTAAGGTTGTGGATCAGGCAGCCGAATGGCTCGACCAGCTAAAAAAGCTGACTGTGAATGACGATCTGGAACCGGTTGTTCTTAAACTGCTGTCCGCATTTAACAGCCTTCTCGACGTTGACAAGCACTATCAAAGAAAGGAATACCTCTTATTTCCATTTCTCGAAAAGGCTGGAATTACAGGTCCTCCAACAGTTATGTGGGGCAAGCACGATGAAATTCGAACCCAAATAAAGGGATGTATCGAAATATTAAGAAGCAGCGGGCTTTCGGCAGAAGAAATCCTATCGGTCTCCGATATTCTCTTTAATCCTGTTTTGGCCGGAGTGGAAGACATGATCAGCAAAGAAGAGGAAATTCTATTTCCCATGAGTATGGACAAACTTACTGATGAAAATTGGTGGGATATTTACCAGCAAACGCTAACCATCGGATTCTGCCTGTATGATCCTCAAATAGAATGGAAGCCTGAAGGATTGGAAGAAAAACCGGATGATGGTTCACAAGTGCATGGCAATTCGATTCAACTGCCTTCGGGAAATTTTACTGCGGCGGAATTAATGGCTGTTCTGAATACACTGCCTGTGGATTTGACTTTCGTAGATAAAAACGATAAGGTAAAATATTTCTCCCAGGGCAGTCACAGGATTTTCACCCGTAGCCGGTCAATTATTAATCGCGATGTGCGCCTTTGTCACCCTCCGGCCAGCGTCCATATTGTTGAGAAAATAATCGATGATTTTAAGAGTGGCAAGGCCAGTCATGCACCATTCTGGATTCAGATGCAGGGCAAATTCATTTATATCGAATATTACGCACTCCGCGATGAGCAAGGAGAATACCTTGGAACACTCGAAGTTTCACAGGACCTGACAGAATACCGCAAACTCGAGGGCGAACAACGAATAGTATCCTACAAATAAAAAGTAAAACCATGGACCAGAAACTGATAATAACCCCAAAAACTAAAATCATTGAATTGTTAACTGATTATCCAGATTTGGAGGAGATCCTTTTCGATATCAGTCCGGCTTTCAGACAATTAAAAAATCCTATCCTGCGAAGGACGGTGGCCCGGGTTACCACTTTACAACAAGCCGCCCTTGTTGGGGGCATCAAGGTTGAGGATCTGGTTAACCGCCTCAGAAACGCTTCGGGTGCTTTAGAAATCGCTGATTCGATCAAAGAAACTGAGTATGACCCATCCATTCAGGAAGCTCCAGCCTGGTTTTCGGTTTCAAAAGTTAAGCACCAGCTCGACGCGCGTGAGATGCTTAACCGGGGAGAACATCCTGTCGGTCAGGTACTGGCAGATCTTCATGATATGCCTGATAATGAAATTTATGAACTGATTGCCCCCTTTTTCCCGGCGCCGCTGATCGATAAGGCCACTGCTATGGGATTTCTTAATTATGTGATTGAACTAAGTCCCGAAGAATTCAGGATATTTTTCGTTAAAGGGTAAAAACCTTCAGTTTTCATTTTTGCCTATATTCGCTCCATGATTACTTTACTGATCATTGAGGATGAAAAGTCATTACTGGAATCCATGGTTTCCTATCTCGAACCAGGCGGATATCGGTGCATGACTGCAGGCACCTTTCATGATGCTCTGAAAATGATCGATCGCTATGACTATTATTGTTTTGTGGTCGATCTCAATTTACCCGATGGAGATGGTCTCAAGATCATTAAATTGCTGAAGGAGAACCAGGCCAAGGGTGGGATTATCGTTATCTCCGCAAGAGATACCCTCAACGATAGGATTCTCGGACTTCAAACCGGAGCTGATGATTACCTGGTAAAACCCTTTGACCTATCTGAACTAAATGCACGCATTCAATCGGTTATCAGGCGAACCCGCTATACCGGTCTCAATCATTTAATATTCAGGGGTTTGGTTATCGACCCCGAAGAAAAAACCGCTGTCCTGAACGGTGAACAGCTCGACCTGACACGTAAGGAATTTGAGATGCTAATGTATCTCATTACCAATAAAAACCGGGTAATTACCAAAGATGCAATCGCAGAACATATCTGGGGCGACAGTATTTATGGGACAGATTATACCGAAATGGTATACACCCATATGAAAAATCTGCGAAAAAAGCTTCAGATAAAAACAGGGACCGACTGGATCCAGACAGTTTACGGATCAGGTTACCGAATCGCGGAGGAATAATGAAGCTTCAAAGCCAATCCTCCATATATCTGTCTTCTTTTTCCCTGATCGTATTCATGATCACAGGGGTTGTCCTCTATTCCCTGCTGAGAAAACTCAGTAATGATGAACTCGATTCTATTCTCAGGCAGGAACGAACAGAGGTCCTTTCAAATCCGGAATTATTACTGATTGGCAACCAGGCCGGTGCACCATTTTTCAGCCGGCTTATCGCTACGGAAATTGTAAAATCTCCCGGTGATAAAGAATATTTCTATGATAGTGTGAGTGTTGTCAAGGAATCTGGCGAAAAAGCAGCAATTCGCTGCCTGAAATTTTACAAATCAGTCCAGGATCAGCCAATTGAATTCATTCTTTTCAAGTCAAAACTCCCTGCTCAACAGCTGGTCCATCAAATTATCTTCTCCGTTTCGATGATCGCATTCCTCTTTCTTCTCGGAATTTATCTGTTAAACAGATTTGCATTCCGAAGAATCTGGAGAGATTTTTATGATACCATACAAGCCCTCGATCATTATGACCCAAAACAAAAAGCCCTTGAATTACCTGCTTCCCGGATCAACGAATTCCGCACGCTAAACGAAGAGATCGAGAAAATGACGAGAAGGGTTTCAGATACCTACGATAACCTTAACAATTTTACATCCCATACCACTCACGAAATACAAACACCTCTGGCAGTTATCAGGTTGAAAAGTGAGCTACTGATGCAGACTTCAAATCTTGATGATGAGCAACTTCGCCTGATCGAATCTATCGGCGATAACAGCAGACATCTTTCTCAACTTAACCGTTCACTGGCTTTGCTCTTCAAGATCGATCATCATCATTACTCCTCATCTGGAATTTTCCTGCCGGCTAGTGGGATTTTACGGCAACTTGATAACCTTAATGAGCTGATTGAATTAAAAGAGATAAAACTCAGCACCATTCTCCCACCGGAAATCACGGTTCCCATGGATCCTTCCCTTGGAGATATTCTCGTTCATAACCTGGTAAAGAATGCAATTGTCCATAATCTTCAGGGAGGAGTACTGGAAATTGAACTTAAACATGGTAGCCTGCGTTTTACTAATGATGGCCCGGAACCACTTCATCCTACCGATCACTATTTTGCCGAATTCGTTAAAGGTCGTTATTCCAAGGGATTAGGTCTTGGATTATCCCTTATCAAAAGGATTTGTGAGGTATCCGGACTTATTGTAAAATACACCTTCGACAAAGGATTACATCAAATTGTGGTCACCTGGACTGAAAAAAATATCAAATTGGAGTAAATCTTCAGTTTTTCTTCAGAATTGCCCCCTACTTTCGACGCGTTGATTAGATAATTCATATTTGTTGATAGTTTGTGGTGAGGCGTAATGATCCGAACAGTCATTACGCCTTTCTGCATCTTATAGTTGCCAACTTTAAGAGGGAAACCTACCTACTAAAGTCGGCATTATTAAAGTTGGCAACTTTATCAGGAAGCTTTGCTAAATTAGCAAGCCTCCATCTTAAAGTTGGCAACTATAAAAACATGAAATACCTGATCTCATTCTGCGCAAGCATGCTTCTCAGCATAGCCATTCTTTCAGCCCAGACTCCTTCCTGGTCAACAGCATCCCAACCATGGCCCGAATCATTTGGAAGTCAACGAGCAGTAATTGATATAAAAAAAGCTGCGGGATCGGTGGAAATTGATCTCCTTTGGCGCCGCCATGATAAAAATCCTGACGAACGCCGCTTCCTGATTATAGAAGCAGCAACAGGTGATACTATAAAAAACATCGACCGGAATACCGTCACCGCCGAACGCTGCAATATTTGTTTCGGACCAGTCATGAAACCAGGTAAATACTACTTCTATTACCTTCCGTTTGAAGTTGTTGACGGATGGGGATACTATGGCAAGGGATACCTGAAAAAGGAATCCGCACCAGATACCCAATGGTTAAACCAATATCCACGAGAACGGGCTGTTAAAGCAAATATCCTGGGAATTGAGTGCCGAACTGCCTTCGATAATTTTTTCCCAATGGAAATTATTCCTACCCAAAAAGAAAAAGCAGCCTTTCTGAAAAAGAATTCGAACCCGGTACTATTCTTTACTGAAACACGGGAATTCCCTATCCGGATGAAAGACGAGATCCCTTTAAAATGGATCGAATCAGGTACTTCGGAGCAATTCACCGGTAACGCACTTCAAAATGAATATTATTCTTTCCAGATTGGGGTTTTTGCTGCCACTGGAGAAATATCACGACTCGAAGTATTAACAAGTAATCTGACCATCTCTGGGAAATCTGGCGAAGGTGATATTCGGATAACCTGTTTTAATACCCAGGGTGTCGATCCATATGGAGTTCCATTCACAAAAAAGCTGAATATAGCTTCCGGTGGTGTGCAAGCCTTATGGATCGGTGCCGATGTACCTAAAAATGCGAGACCAGGCCGGTATACCGGACATATTTCGATAATCGGGAAAGATATGCCCTCCAGGGAAATCACTATCACTCTCAACGTTTCAGGTCAATTGCTAGCTGACCGCGGCGACAGTGAACCCTGGCGTCATTCGCGACTTCGCTGGCTCAATTCAACAGCCGGATCCGAAGGAATTCCTGTCCCCCCTTATCTTTCTGTGAAACAAACAGGATCGGGCCAAATCGAACTGGCACATCATCAGCTACACTTTGGAAAAAACGGCCTGCCTGAATCAATCGATAATCAATCAGGTCCCTTGCTGGCATCACCGGTTACGCTGACAGCAGAAACCCCTGATGGCATTCTCGATTTTCCTTTTACCACCGCCGTCAGCAGTCTTACTGACGGTAAATACACGCAGTTATCAAAATCTAAAAAAGGGAATATCGAATCAGCCTGGTCAGTCAGGGCAGATTACGATGGATACCTGCATACTTTCGTCACATTTAAAAACATCTCCCAAAATAATCCTGTTACGTTTAAAGATATAAAGTTGTCGATCCCAATGGTGGAATCGCAGGCTAAGTATATGATGGGTATGGGACTCCCGGGATGTGCCGTGCCAGTTTCGCATGAATCAAAATGGAAAGGGCCCTTCGATAGTTTCTGGTTCGGTGATGCTGATGGAGGTATTTGGTGTGAATTGCGTGGCAGCACTTACCATGGGCCATTGTTGAACCTCTACCACCCTGCCCCGCCCGAAAGCTGGAACAATAGCGGCAAAGGCGGCTTCAGGATCACCCGGTCAGCAGGACGGGTAACTGCAGAGGTTTATTCTGGTGACAGGATCCTTAATCCAGGTGATTCTATCAGGTTCGAATGGTCGCTTCTCATAACCCCGGTCAAGAAACTTAACCCGGTGAGCCAGTTTACCGACAGATATTACCATACCGGGGCCAAACCAACTCCTGAAAAAGCGGATTTTGATGCCGGTGTGAAAATCGTTAATATCCATCATGCCAATGAATACAACCCTTTCATCAACTACCCGTTCATCGCAGTTAAAGAGATGCGTTCCATCGTTGATGATTTGCACGCAAAGGGTATAAAAGTGAAGATATATTACACGGTCAGGGAACTAACCAATCATGTAACTGAAGTCTGGGCGCTCCGCAGCCTTGGGTACGAGATTCTTGATAATGGACGCGGCGGTGGATATACCTGGCTGCGCGAACATTTTATTGATGGATATACACCGCAGTGGTACCAGCACTTTCCGGATGGGCGGGTGGATGCGTCGGTCCTTAGTTCACCCGGAGATTCACGATGGCTGAATTACTATATTGAAGGGCTGTCCTGGTTGGTGAAAAATGTGGATATCGACGGACTTTACCTCGACGATGTAACCTTTGATCGCAGAATACTACAGAGGATGCGATCGGTTATGGCTCAGGCAAAACCGGGCTGTCTGATCGATCTGCACTCAAATACCGGATTCTCCATCGGTCCGGCTAATCAGTATACTGAATTCTTCCCTTATGTCGATAAACTCTGGTTCGGCGAAAGTTTCCAATATGATAAAATGTCGGCCGAAAACTGGCTGGTCGAAGTATCCGGAATTCCTTTCGGATTGATGGGAGATATGCTCCAAGGTGGAGGCAATCGCTGGCTTGGCATGGTTTTCGGTATGACTGTCCGATATCCCTGGACCACCGAAGGAATTCTTTGTGACCCCAAACCAGTATGGAAAATCTGGGACGAGTTCAAAATTCAGGATGCCCGGATGACTGGTTTCTGGAATTCCGACTGCCCCGTTAAAACAGATATCCCTGAGATTAAGGCCACTGCATACATTAAACCTGGCAAGACCCTTATTTCCATAGGGAACTTCAGCGACAGAACGCAATATGTTAATTTGCAAATCGACTGGAAAGCGCTTGGCCTGGATCCTAATAAATGCAGAGTGCGGGCACCGGAAATAGAAAACTTTCAGCCAGCTACAGCCTTTGATCTGAAAACCCCTATTCCTGTTGAGCCGCGAAAGGGTTGGCTGATTTATCTCGAGGAGAAATAAGGTTAAATTTGAGGATTGGCAACGGTATTGTTCATATCGTTGTTTAAAACTCTTCCGCCCCCCTCCCGCCCCACTTTTGTATCTTTGATCACTTATGTCTGGTGATCTAATTGAATCTTATTCCGAAGAGTCCATCAAGACTCTTGATCCGAGAGAACATATTCGGCTGAGGCCCGGTATGTATATCGGAAAACTGGGCGACGGCTCAGCCCATGATGATGGTATTTATGTCCTGCTTAAAGAGGTAATCGATAATTCCATCGATGAATTCATGATGGGTAACGGGAAATCTCTGGAGATCTCCATTGATGATAAACTGGTTCGAATTCGTGACCATGGGCGTGGCATACCACTCGGAAAATTAGTGGATGCAGTCGCTAAGATGAACACCGGAGCAAAATATGATTCAAAGGTTTTCAAGAAATCAGTCGGTCTGAACGGTGTCGGTCTGAAAGCGGTGAATGCCTTGTCCAGTGAATTCCAGATCCGGTCCTACCGTGAAGGGCAGTTCAAGGAAGCCCTCTTCAATAAAGGATTGCTGATTGAAGAGAAAGTTCTTCAAGCCACTCCGGAAGATAGCGGTGTTGAAGTCATATTCAAACCCGATCGTGAAATTTTCGGCCATTACAGGTACCTGAACGACTATGTTTCAACCATGCTCAAGAACTATGCATTCCTCAATGCTGGTCTTGTAGTACACTTCAACGGAGAAAAATACGTCTCAAAAAACGGCCTCCTCGATTTGTTACAGTCGAAAATGTCGGAGGAGGGACTTTACCCGATCATCCACGTAAAAGAAGAAGATATTGAGATCGCAATAACCCATGGCGATCATTATGGTGAAGAATATTACAGTTTTGTCAACGGTCAGCATACCATCCAGGGTGGTACACACTTGGTGGCATTCCGGGAGGCACTCGTAAAAACAGTCCGGGACTACTATAAAAAGGAATTTGAACCCTCCGATATACGTACTTCCATTATTGCTGCCATCAGCATTAAAGTGGAAGAACCGATCTTTGAATCACAGACAAAGACCAAGCTGGGCTCAAAGGATATCGGTCCGAACGGCCCATCGATAAGGAACTTTATCCATGATTTCCTGGGTAAACATCTGGATAATTTCTTACATAAGCATCCTGAAACTGCCGATATACTTCTCAAAAAGATTCTGGATTCGGAAAAGGAGAGAAAGGCAATTTCAGGTATTCAAAAACTTGCGCGCGACCGGGCAAAGAAAGCCTCCCTTCACAATAAAAAACTCAGGGACTGCCGTGTACATTACAATTCACAGCATGAACAGCGGTTGGAGACCAGCATCTTTTTAACCGAGGGCGATTCCGCCAGCGGTTCGATCACAAAATCAAGAAGCGTAAATACCCAGGCCGTTTTCAGCCTTAAGGGAAAACCAAAAAACACCTACGGAGAAACTAAGAAACTGGTATACGAAAATGAGGAATTTAACCTCCTCCAGGCAGCGCTGAATATTGAGGAGGGCATTGATGATCTTCGCTATAATAATGTCATTATCGCCACTGATGCTGATGTTGATGGTATGCATATCCGCCTGCTTCTGATCACCTTCTTTCTTGAATTTTTCCCGGACCTGATTAAGCAGGGACATCTTTATATCCTGCAAACCCCACTCTTCAGGTGCAGAAATACCAAACAGACATTTTATTGCTATTCCGAGGAGGAAAAGCAGCGGGCTATAAAAAAATTAACCGGCAAACCTGAAATCACCCGATTCAAAGGTCTGGGTGAGATTTCACCGGACGAATTCAAGCATTTTATCGGTCCAGATATGCGTCTTGAACCTGTGCTTCTTAGAAAAGAGGACAATGTTGAGGCCATGCTGGAGTTCTATATGGGAAAGAACACCCCCGAGCGCCAGGATTTTATTATCGGGAAACTTCGGATTGAGGAGGATAAGATTTTTGATTAGGGAATGAGAAAATGAGCGAAGAGCAAATCAACGATACTGAACTGAACGGTCAAGCCGAAGCTCACGATAATGGCAACGGTCGAAAGGTTGACATCACCCACCTGCCAGGCATGTACGAGAACTGGTTTCTCGAATATGCCTCTTATGTTATTCTTGAAAGAGCGGTACCATACCTTTACGACGGGCTGAAACCCGTTCAGAGGCGCATTCTCTACTCGATGCGCCGACTGGAGGATGGGCGTTACAATAAGGTTGCCAATATCATCGGACATACCATGCAGTTTCATCCGCATGGTGATGTCTCAATCGGCGATGCTCTGGTCCAGCTTGGCCAGAAGGACCTGCTCATCGACTGCCAGGGAAACTGGGGAAATATTCTCACCGGCGATAGTGCTGCCGCATCCCGATATATTGAGGCACGACTGACGAAATTTGCCCTTGAGGTCGTCTTCAACCCGAAAACCACGGAATGGAAATCTTCCTACGACGGCCGCAACAAAGAACCGGTTTATCTCCCTGTGAAATTCCCGTTACTTCCTGCGATGGGTGTCGAAGGTATCGCTGTCGGTCTCGCATCGAAAGTTCTGCCGCACAACTTTAATGAGCTGATAGATGCATCAATTGCCTGCCTCAAAAACGAGCCTTTTGTTCTGCTCCCGGATTTCCCGACAGGCGGACTGGTAGATTGTTCCAAATATAATGATGGCCAGCGTGGAGGCAAAGTCAGAATCCGGGCTAGGATAAATAAGCTTGATAAAAAAACTCTGGTTATCAATGAGATTCCCTACGGAAAAACAACCGGAACACTCATCGATTCTATCCTCCTGGCTAACGAAAAAGGCAAAATCAAGATTCGTAAAATTGATGACAATACGTCTGGCACTGTAGAGGTATTGATTCATCTCACTCCTGGGGTTTCTCCTGATAAAACGATCGATGCACTTTATGCGTTCACCGATTGTGAAGTTCCTGTATCCCCAAACGCATGCGTCATTAATGATGGCCGGCCTGTTTTCTTTGGGGTGTCAGATATGGTGCGTATCTCCACTGAGAATACCGTGGAGCTGCTCCGTCAGGAATTACTGATCCGTAAGGAGGAACTTGAAAGTGAATGGCATACTTGCTCTCTGGAAAAGATCTTTATCGAAAACCGTCTGTATATCACCATTGAGAATTGTGAAACCTGGGAAGATGTACTGAAAACTATCGATCAGGGGTTGGATCCATTTAAAAGCGTTCTCCTTCGTCCCGTAACAGAAGACGATCTGGTAATGCTTACGGAATTAAAAATCAAGCGAATATCAAAGTATGATGCCCAACGGGCTCAGGAACAGATTGCAGCTATTGAAAAAGAATTGGCCGTTGTTCAACATCATCTGGACAATCTGATTGTCTTTGCCATCGACTACTTCATCAACCTGAAGAAAAAATATGGTGCCGATTATCCGCGAAAAACTGAAATCCGGAGTTTTGATACTATTGAAGCATCGAAAGTTGTTGTCGCCAATGAGAAACTTTATGCAAATTTTGAGGAGGGATTCATTGGCACTTCCTTAAAAAAAGACGCCTATTTGTTTGATTGTTCGGATATTGACGATATCATAATTTTTCGAAAAGACGGAACTTTCACGGTCACAAAAGTTTCGACAAAAGCATTCGTTGGCAAGAATATCCTGCACATCGCCCTATTCAATAAGAATAATGAGCGTACCATATTTAATGTGGTATACCGTGATGGGAAATCAGGGTTCAGCTATGCAAAACGTTTTGCCGTTAAAGGAATTACCCGCGATAAAGAGTACGATATCACACAGGGCAAGGAGGGATCAAAAATCCAGTACTTTACAGAAAATCCAAATGGTGAATCGGAAGTTATTCGTGTTGCCCTCAAGCCAAAGCCCAAGCTGAAAAAGCCGGTGTTCGATTTTGATTTCGGCAGTCTTGCCATTAAGAACCGCGCTGCCATGGGTAATATCGTATCAAAACATACCCTGGTTAAAGTGTCGCTGAAGGAAAAAGGAACTTCAACTCTTGGCGGTTTGAAAATCTGGTTCGACAACAGCGTAAACAGGTTAAATACCGACGGACGTGGACAATTATTGGGCGAATTCGAAGGGGAGGATCAAATTCTCGTAATTCTGGCTGATGGTCAGTTCCGACTGAGCAATTATGATATTACCAACCATTTTGAGGAGAATATCATCCGGATTGAGAAATTTAATCCTTATACCATTTTCTCAGTCGTTCTCCTCGATGCAGAACAGAAATTCCACTATCTCAAGCGGTTCCAGATAGAGACAGATACTCCGGAAAATAAATTGCACCGGATGATCGGCGATCACCCCGATTCCCGAATGCTGAGCCTTAGCGACCAGCTATTGCCCAGGTATGAGGTTATCTTCGGTGGAAAACACAGCACACGTCCGTCTGAGATTATTGATGCTGCCGAATTTATAGGACTAAAAAGCTTTAAAGCAAAAGGAAAACGCCTTACTACTTTTGAGGTGGATACGATAAATGAAATCGACCCGATTGAACCTGAAGATGAGGCGCTGCTGAAGTATTATGGACCAGAATTCGCAGAACTACTGGGGCGTATAACCGAAAATGAAGACGCTGCGGATAGTGAAGAAGTTACAGATAGTGAGGAAATTGAGGAAGGTGAGGAGACCAATAGCGAGGAACCCGTTGAAGAAGCGCCGGATAAAGAAAGCCCTCCAGAGACGGAAGACCAAAAAGAGACGGAAGACCTTAAAGACACTAAAGCGAATCTCACTGCCCTTGTTGAGGACATTCCATTTGAAGTTGAGATAGCACTGGGTGATGAAGCAGGTGAGGCTAACGGTGAAAAGGCCAAGAGAAAAAAGAAAGCTCCAAAAGAACCAAGGGAGCCGAAACCCGATACCCAAAACCCGACACCCGATATCCCTCCTGTTGACGACAGTGGTCAATTCACGCTCGGATGGTGATGGTCTCTTCAAAACCGGTTGTACTGCTGGGATTCATGGGCAGCGGGAAAAGCACCTTGGGCAAACAGTTAGCCGCCTTGTTGGGTTGGGATTTCATCGACCTGGATCGGTTTATTGAAACTCTTGAGAACCGTACGATACCAGAAATATTCAGTCAGGACGGAGAAGCCGCCTTCCGGAGAAGTGAATCCTTTGCCTTGCAGAAAGTCCTTTCCTATAAAAATAAGGTCATTGCCATTGGTGGCGGTGCACCTTGCCAACCCGAAAATCTTAAGCTGATAAAAGAAAAATCCTTGTCAGTATACCTTAAGATCAGCAAAGCTCAATTATCTATCCGGTTAGCTTATTCTAACACACCCCGCCCATTACTGAATGGGAAATCAGAGTCCGAAACCCAAACTTTTATCACCGATTTGCTTTCTGCGAGGGAGTCACACTACAGCCAGGCCGACATCATTATTGAATCGGATTCTATTTCAGCTGAGATGATCCTGTCCAGGTTGTAAAACCCTGCTCAGTCATTTAATCCCTTTCCATCGAGAATTTGCTGCAAGCTATTTTCAACTCGGGTCTCCCGGGTTTTGGATTGCTTGGGCTGAGTAAAATATAGATTATATGCTCTTTGCCTTCCGGGCGACAATGCTTCAAAAGCAGTTTTCAATGCCGGAATCTCATCAAGCTTATTTTGAAATTCTTCGGGGAATATCAGCTCAGTATTTTTTTTCAACTCCACTT
>Ga0114951_10004693_pt1 | contig 13087 bp, 14 predicted proteins | sample AM7aDNAmetaG_FD_88677 | JGI IMG/M metagenome (GOLD analysis project Ga0114951, IMG submission 88677) | Freshwater microbial communities from Finland to study Microbial Dark Matter (Phase II) - AM7a DNA metaG | ecosystem: Environmental > Aquatic > Freshwater > Lake | place: Finland: Lake Alinen...
AACCCCTTGTCTGCACTTGCCAAACGTTCGCGGTGTTGTTTCCGCATTTTGGGCATGCACGCATGTACATTGCTTGTTTTCCCGAGTTTACTTTGACTGGTTTTAATATTGAACCGCATTCTTTGCAAAAGTCCATTGATTATTTCTCCGTTATTTTTACGTTGAATCCAATCGTTGATTCGCCGGATACTTTAGGGGTTTATCACACCCTGCCGTGTTAGCTATAGGCTGGTTGGGTTATAAAAAATAATGCGACTGCAGTTGCGCTACAACAGTTACACAAAAGTTTTGGCTATAACTTTCATATTTGGAGCCTAATAGAGGTTCTATGCACAAACCATGGAGGGGTCTCTGCGTTCACGAACCTATTAGGATCCAAATATCATATCATTGCAGAAACCTATAGGGGGTAGGGTCCTATTGGCGTTTTTCAAGCTCATTAAAATGTTGAAAACCCGACTTCCCGCCCTGAACAGCAAACCCAGCAAAACTGCAAACCGGAAAAATCACTGAGCTTCCACCCCGAAAAAAAGGTTCCAAATAGGATTTTGCTCAGGTACCGCTCCAAAGTTTTTTGTGAATTGACGAATTTCATGTCGAGGATTTTCGGCATTATTACCCTTCTAACTTATTTTTTCAGATTCGCTGTCTTTATTTTCTCTGCTACCAGATCCAATTTGGAGCGCTCGACTTCTTTTAACTCATGGAAAGGCGGCAGTTTCTGATTTAAGAACCGTGGAACCACGTGGATGTGGAAGTGGAATATGTCTTGTCCTGCAGCTTTACCGTTCTGCTGAATTATGCTGATGCCGTCTGCATTTGTGGCTTTTTTGACTGCCGCCGCGATTTGTTTGGTTACAATGTGGACTTGGCTAAGGTTTTTCTCTGGGATGTCGAAGATGTCGACGTAGTGGGCTTTGGGAATCACAAGCGTATGCCCCATGTTCAGCGGTCGTATGTCGAGGAAAACCATGGTCGTTTCGTCTTCGTAGATGGTGCTTACTGGAGCTTGCCCACGGACTATTCTGCAAAATATACAAGATTCATCAAACGTCAAATCAACCACTCTGGGCTTTAGCTTTAATCAATCAGTTTATATGCTATTTCCACTTCATATTTCTTTCAGCTAAGAGGTTTTGAAAATGACTGAACTTGAAGATAAAGTTCGCGCAGAAGCAGGAAAAGTGCAGGACCCCGAAACCGGACAAACCTTCGAAGAGATGCAGATGATTCAGAGCGTAAAAGAAACCGAGCCGGGCACAGTCACCATCGAATTCGTGCCGACAAGCCCGTTTTGCCCCATCGCCTTCAAGCTTTCAGCTGATTTACGCGACGCAGCGAAGTCGGTTCCAGGCGTTAAGAAAGTGCTTGTTTATTGCCGTGGTCACGCGATGGAAGAGCAAATCAACGAAAGAACTAACAAAGAAGCATAGTTTTTCAACTTCTTTTTCCATTTTATTTTGAGCGGATATTACTAAAAGAACTATCTTTGCAGTGCAGGTTACTTCATTCTTGTAAACGCCCAAGTGCCAACGACAATCATGATGCCGTCGAAGAGAGCAACAACTCCGATGTCAATCCATAGGGGCTGAATCTGAAGTGGCGTCCACGCGGCGCCCAACGTAACATTTCTCAGGGCGTCCACGCCGTAAGTCAGTGGGTTCCAAGCTGCAATGTCAACTAACCAACTGGGCAAACTGCCTCCTTTAAGGGGAAACAATGCGCCGCTTAAGAAGAACAGGGGCAAATTCACGAAGGTTTGGATGGCGCCGAAGCCTTCAAGGTTACCCATGAAACTTGCGATGACTAACCCGATGCTGACTAAGCCAAAGGTGATTAGCAGCATTATTGGCAGAGCGTAAAAGAACGTGATGGGGCTGATTGGTATGCCCAAGGCTAAGCCTATGACGAAAACTATGATTCCCTGCAGCAGAGCATCTGTGCTGTCGCCAACCATCTTTCCCATGAAAATCGTGAATCTGGAAACGGGGGAAACCAAGATTTCTTTCATGAAGCCGAATTCTTTGTCCCAGATGACGTTTATACCCATGAACATAGCGGTGAAAAGCAATGTTTGGCCGATGATGCCGGGCAATATGACTTGTCGATAGGTTAAGTTGGCGGGCAGCGCAAAGCGGGTTGCGAATGCAGCGGCGAAGATGACGAGCCACAGCAGGGGCTGAATGAAGCTGGTTACGAGTCGCGTGCGGTCGCGGTAGAAACGTTTGATTTCCCGCAGCCACAGAGTGTAGAATCCTCGGGCTTCACTCATTTTATTGCCCTCCTACGAGCCGCAGATGCACCATGCAGTTCTTTGCCTGTGTCCTCGCGGATGTTTCTGCCAGTATAATGCAGGAACACATCTTCTAAGTTGGGTTCACGCAGCACTATCGATTCTACGTAGATGTTGTTTTGGGCAGCTAACTCCATTATGCGGGGCATGACTACTTTGCCGTTGCGCACCGTTATTTCTAATGCGCCATCAACAATCTTTGTTTTGGGGAACCCTAACCATTTAGTTACAAGCTCCGCTAACGCGTTTACGTTGTTTGCTCTAACCGCTACAACGTCGCCTTCAAGGGTATCTTTGAGTTTTTGCGGTGTATCTAAAATCACCATTTTTCCATGGTCTATGATGGCGATTCGGTCTGAGAGCCTGTCGGCTTCATCCATGTAGTGGGTGGTTAAGACGACGGTGATATCGTGGGTTTGTTTTAGTTCTTTTATGTATTTCCAGATGTGGTCGCGGGTCTGCGGGTCCAATCCGACGGTTGGTTCATCTAGAAACAAAACTTTAGGATAATGAATTAATCCGCGTCCAAGCTCAAGCCGACGCCGCATGCCGCCCGAATATGTACGCAGCAAATCATCCGCCCTATCTTCCAACTCAACGAGTTTTAAGATGCGGTTGATGCGTTCCTTCTGCTCCGACGCTGGAACCCCAAAAAGGTTCGCGTGCATGAAGAGGTTCTCCCTGCCCGTTAAACGGTCGTCGATGCTTGGGTCCTGAAAAACTATACCTATTGATTTTCGGACTTTGTTGGCTTCGCGAACGATGTCAAAACCGTTAACAGTCGCGGACCCAGAGGTGGGCTTAAGAATCGTGCAGAGCATGGAGACAAACGTGGTTTTTCCAGCGCCGTTGGGTCCAAGCAACCCAAAAATCTCGCCTGGTTCCACAGCGATGTCTAAGCTGTCGACTGCTTTGAGGGAACCGTAAGTTTTTGTTAACTGCTTGGTTTCGATGGCGTGGGGCATTTTTGGGTTTTCTCTTTTTAGCAATGAAACTTATGCCAGATTTAAGGATATTCACGCGGCTAAATAAAAAACAGAAGAAAAATCAGCCCTTAAAGTATTCAGAAAAAAATAAATGCCCCCGAACAGGCTAGTTTATTCTTAATTGAAGCGTTTTACCTTTGCCTGAACCTAAACCACCGCGAAAACTTTCCCTGTTCGATGTTACAAACCTGGTTATAGGGGCGATTATCGGCGCAGACATCTACGTGGCATCCTCTTTTGGCGCGGGTTTCCTCGGTCCGTTTAGCTTGGTGGTCTGGGTTATCGCGGGATTAATCGCCATCATAATTGCCCTGTGCTTTGCCCAGTGCGTGATGCTGCTGCCCAAAGTCGGTGGACCATACGCTTATGCTAAGGACGCTTGGGGACCGTTTGCGGGGTTCACAGTGGGTTGGTCGCTTTGGCTGGCTGAGTGGATTTCTTTGGCAGTTTTCCCTTTAGCCTTCACAAGGTACCTGATGTTTTTTATTCCAAACCTCGACGTTCTAACGCAGAGCCTGGTTAAAGTGGCGTTCGTGGCGTTTCGCGCAGTAACTAACATCGTTGGAGTCAGGGCAGCGGGCAAAGTCAACGACATTTTAACCCTGCTCAAATTGGCGCCGCTGGTTTTCTTCGTTATCGCGGGAATAACATGGATTTTCTTTAACCCCGCCGTAGCATCCGCTAATTTTTCTCCGTTTACCCCGTTTGGATTTGCGGGTTTTGGCTCAGCAGTGGTGTTGATTTTTTGGGCTTACGCGGGTTTTGAGATTTCCACGATTCCAGCTGAGGACGTGGAGAACCCGAGCAAGAACATTCCCAAGGCAGTCATCATGGGAATATTGGTGGTGACGGCGTTCTACTTAACCACCAACGTCGTTTTGTTCGCCGTCCGAAACTACAGCCTCCTCGCCACAGACACCGCGCCGCTGGCGGCTGCCTCAAGCGGGATATTAACGTCGAACGCGGCTTTGGCGCTCTTCGGCGGCTTGCTAGTTGGTGTTGGAGCTTTGATTTCTGTCGCAGGCTCCGACGAATCAGGCATGATTGGCACCGCAAGGCTTGGATACGCGTTGGCTGCAGACGGCTTATTCCCTAAACTGTTCGCGAAAATCCACGCCAAATACAAAACACCCTACGTCTCAGTAATCATCCAAAGCGTAACCGCGTTAGTTGCCGCGCTTTTAGCGCCGCTCTTCGGAGGGTTGAGTCTGCTCATTTCGGTGTCGGTGTTTTTCTTGGCGATTGCGTATTTGGCAACGTGTGCTTCTGTGTTTCCATTGCGAAAGAAAAACCCCGTGGTTGGCGCTGTTTATGGCAAGAGGAACATGGTGATTCCAGTGCTTGGCGTATTGTTCTCGGTTTACTTGATTACCCAGTGCAGCCTCACCCAGATTGCCATCGGCGTTCTGCTGCTTTTGGTGGGAATCCCAATCTACGTCAAATACTCGCCAAAGAAAGAATTAACCGAAGCAAAACAAGCCCTGATGTCAGAACCCAACATCTTCCGCAGAATGTACCGCCAAGAACACGTTTTCCTAGCGCATCTTCTACATCACATCAGAAAAATCTTCAGAGGAGCCACGGGTAAACCAACCGAAAACGATGTTCCGTAACGTTAAATTTGCACCTTCACAATACTATTGTGGAGATTTTTTATGCCCGAAATGAATTTTGAAGGTACCGCCACATGGAAAGGCGCAACAGAATGTGAACTCTCAATCAAAGGCAAGAAACTTGTAACCGTCAGTCCCCCACCATCGTTTGGAGGAAAAGAAGGCTACTGCGTGCCCGAAGACATATTCGCCGCGGCTTTAGCATCCTGCATAAACACGCTGTTTCTTTTAATCGCGAACAACAGCCAACTGAAACTCAAAAGCTTAGAAACCATGGCAAACGTGAAGATGAACGTGGAGGGAATGGAGAAACTGATTTTCACAAACGTCCACTTCCAGATGAACGTTGCCTTGGAAAACGATAACGAACGCGAACGCAAAAAAGCCAACACGGTCTACGGGATGGCGCAGAAGATTTGTCCAATTCGGCAGTCGTGGGGCGAAGCGGTTCCGATAAGTTTTGAGTTGAATTTCAAGTAAGCACGAGAAAAAAATTTTTCTTTTTTTTTCCTTTATTTTCCCATAAAAAACCCTTTAAATAATCAACAATTGACTGCCAGCGGAAAATACGCATTAGCCTTAAATACCGAGGATTTCTATTTGCAGTCGGGGAATTCGAGAGCATGAGCAGTCCATACGCAGTTGACATTCGAAACGTTACAAAACGCTACAACGAACTGGTAGCGGTAAACACCATGAACCTAACCATTCAGACGGGCGAAATCTTCGCGCTCTTGGGACCTAACGGTTCAGGAAAATCCACCACCCTCAAGATGCTCATGGGTTTGGTTCAGCCTACTGTGGGAGAAATCAATGTTTTAGGTGTAGACGTGCTAAAAGACCCTGTTGCGGTTAAGCAGCAGGTGGGCTACGTTCCTGAGTCACCTAACATCTACGAGTTCTTGACCGGAATCGAATACCTCGATTTCATCGCCGACATCTACGGCATACCAACTTCTGAGAAGAAGCAGCGGATAACAGAGTACCTTAAAGCGTTGCAGCTTGAGGGACGAGAAGGCGACATGATTAACAGTTACTCGGATGGCATGAAGAAGAAAATCAGTTTAATCTCAGCGTTTTTGCATAAGCCTAAACTTTTGATTCTTGACGAACCCCTCAACGCCTTAGACCCGAGGAGCGCAAGAATAGTTAAGGACCTGCTGCATGAACTAAAAGCGCAGGGCGTCACAACCATCCTATCCACGCACGTGCTGGAGATTGCGGAGGCACTGTGCGACCGAATCGCCATCATGTACCAAGGCAACATCTTAGCGCTGGGCACCATGGAGGAGCTCAGGGGCAGAGCAAGCATGCCAAACTCTGGGTTAGAAGACATATTCCTCAGGTTAACAGGAACAGGCGATTTAAGAGCTGTCGTTGAGGAACTGCTGCGATGAATTGGAAAAACGTCCTGTACCTGCTGCGGGTTGAACGCAAATCTGGTCGATTAATTAGAGGAATAAAGGCAACAAGGTACCGGGAAAACCGCGTTATTGCCTACTGGCCCTATTGGGTGGCAGTAATCCTCGGTGTAATTGGCGGTTTAATAGCTAATTTTGCAGTATCTTCAATTTATTCAGATCCAAGCGCCACTCCAAACCTGCCGCAGCTTGCAAGCGGTTCATTAAGTGTGTTCGTTACTTTGCCAACAATCGTCCTGGTCTTCGCTTTCGTATTTACACTTCTTCAGCAAATCCAGGTTTCAGGCATCAAGGCGACGGGACAGGTAATGTATTGGCTGCCCATAACATGGCAAGAACAAACGATGGCATCCATCTTATCAAACCTCCTTGGTTTGCCTATTGCACTGGTTTTAGGTATTGGAACCGGAATTATCGTTTACGGAGCATTCAACGGTTTAATTCTGCAGGCAATCTTGACATCCTTCGTGTTGCTTGCAACTGCTTTCATGGCAAGCACCCTCGCAGAAGTCCTAAGGTTGCTGCAGATGCGTTTCACCGGCGCAGTCTACAAATCCAGCGGCAAAGCAGCAATATGGGTAAGATTAATATCCACAATAGTTATCTTCATAGTTTTCTACACCGTTTATTTCTACGTAATTAACGGAACCGGCGCCCTAACATTCTTCAGAACTGTTCAGCAGATTCAAAGCGTCGCTTGGTTTGTTCCCTTCATTTGGCTAGCATTAACCATAGGAAACGTTTTTAGTGGAATGTACTTACTGAGCTTAGTGTACATTGCTTCAGCTGCACTTTTTATCGCGGCACTCTACTTTTTGGCGGTAAAGCTGAACCAGTTATTCGGACTCTACGAGCCCCCAGCAATTAACCTTCAAAAAAGCGGTGTTTACGCGCCCAAAACAGGGTTTTTGGGTAAACTTGGCTTATCCAGCTCTGAAGCAGCAATAATTCGCAAAGACGCCAGAGCTTTCACTAGACGCCGTGAAATGGTATCTATTTTCATCGTGCCTATTATCATGATTATTCTCCCAATAATGCAATCGTTCGGGGTAACTGGAACATCAGGGGGCGCTCAGGGTATTGAAGGGTTAATTTTTGGAAGCGTGATTTTCTTTTTACCGGCTGGTTTTACAGCTTTGCTTCTGGGCGAAGTAATGATTGGCGAAGAAGGACAGTCTGTCTGGAGAATCTATGCCTCACCGATTTCACCTAAAAGCCTCGTTAAAGCCAAGATGTTCTTCCTAACATTCTTTTCAACAATCATTCTGATTGTAAGCGGAGTCATAGGCGTAATATTCTATCATACAAGCTGGGAAGTCTCAATCGCTGCTTTTCTTGGAGGATTCTTTGTGTTGTTAGCCGTGGGTACGGTTTCGTTGACAATCGGGTTTAAGGGTCCAGATTTCTCTCAGACCCGTAGAGCAAGGATGGTACGTCAAGAATGGTCGCTGATTGGATTAGTTGTTGGCGCCGTAGTTGGAGTAGGCGTTTTGGCACCATTAATCGTGACGATCGGGTTATCGCTGTTCTCCGGCAGTGTCATCAGTACGTTAAGTCTTGCCATCGGAGTCGCCATCAGCGCAGCCATTTCGTTGGGCATAACCATAGTATTTTATAGGATAAATCTGGGGATTGCAGCGGATTTTCTGAGAAAAGCTGAAGTTTAAACTGCTTCCCATCTATAATTCTCGTTTTTTAGGAGTTTCTAACAGTCAGATTTAAAAGCACATAGCGAGACATCGTTAACTTGTTTGTGAATGCTTATGGACAACGAGGGAAAAGGCACAATCTTTAGACGAAAAGATGACCGGTACCTACTTTACTTGCCCGCCCGCGTGTAGTGGATGACAGCATGTTTCCACTCAAATGCAGCGGCTCAATGCCTGTTAAGGTTCATTTCAGCGCTAAAGACGGCAAGTTGGTTGTCGAGAAATGGACAGAGGAAACCTAACTCTCCAAGCTTATTCGCCAACTTTATCTAACTGCTAAACCATTGTTTTTATGAGGATTTTTATTGAAAGAACTAACAGTTAAAAGCCCCGTATTAGAAAACATCAGGCCGATTCCAAAAAAGTACAGTTGCGACGGCGAAAACATCAACCCCCCACTAACAATCGAAGGAATTCCTAAAGAAACAGTGAGCCTTGCCCTCGTCATGGATGACCCCGACGCGCCAGGCGGAACATTCGACCACTGGGTCGTCTGGAACATTTCGCCCTCAACAACCAAAATAGCTGAGCACTCGATTCCCGGGACACAGGGATTGAATGGCATGAGAAAACCCGGGTATTCTGGTCCTTGCCCACCGTCTGGAACGCACCGGTATTTCTTCAAGGTTTACGCATTGAATGCGCAGCTTACTTTGGGTGCTAAATCCACCAAAAGAGAACTTGAAAGAGCAATGCAGGGACACATGATTGCGAAGGGCGAATTGATAGGTCTCTACAAAAGATAAACCCATTTAAACTCGAATTTTTTTTCCTTTTGCCCAAAGCAACCGTTCAAACGTTAAATACTTTTAATAAATCAATATCTGATGTAGGTTGAGCTCTTGAACCGCAAATTCACCGTTATAGCTGCCGTCGTTCTGATCGCTTTGATTGTTTTAACGCTTTTTTTTGCGGTCAACTGGCTGAACAATAAAACCGTGGGCAGGCAGTTCTATGTGGGCGTCGAATATGCTTATGGTGAAAACCAAACTGTTCAAGTTCAAATAACTCAAATCCAAGCCTTAGTCGACAAAGTTAAGGATTACACAAACCTCTTCATTGTGGGTTCAATAGGTTTCAAAATTAACCAAACCGCGTTAACCGAGGCGTGCGACTACATTTTCCAAGCTAAACTCAACTTCATCGTACTATTCACAGGTTTAGACCAGTACACCTACGACATTACACATTGGATGGTTGACGCAAAGGCAAGGTATGGCGAGCAGTTCCTTGGTATAGATAGGTTCGATGAGCCAGGCGGAAACCAGCTGGACACGGGTGCTTCCCAGTTGATTGACCGAACCATAGTCGGCGTTAACGCTTCCTACAGCTACGTCGCTAACGCTTACGTCAGCAACCTCACGGTTTTCCCAGATTACTACCTTCAGTTTTCCCCCAAAGTTTTCACCTCGGATTATGGGCTCTACTGGTTTGACTACAAATCAAACTACAGCGCTATATTCGCCGAGTTTGTAGGCAACGAAAGCAGGCAACGCCACATTGCCCTTTGCAGAGGAGCTGCCGACGCGTTTGGCAGAGACTGGGGTGTCGTAGTAACGTGGAAGTATAGCCAGGCGCCGTATCTTGAATCTGGCAGCGAACTTTACAGTGACTTATCGCTGGCTTACAGTGCAGGCGCCAAGTACGCGGGGGTTTTCAGTTACCCAGACATTACAGGCTTTGGCACTTTGACTGACGCGCATTTTGGGGCGCTGCAGAAATTCTGGACCACGATGCATACCAACCCAGATAGCTTTGGCTCGAACAAGCCTGAAGTTGCCTATGTGGTGCCCGCTGATTATGGGTTTGGCTTTCGCCACCCCACCGACGCCATCTGGGGATTGTTTTCAGCCGACGCGTATTCATCTAAAATCTATGAGGACACAAACACGGTGTTGCCCGGCAAATTCGGGTCGAGCTTCGACATAGTCTATGATGAGCCACAAGTAATTGCGCCCTTGCTTGGTAATTACAGAGAAGTCTTCTACTGGAACCAAACCATAACGTAAAACTTTGAAACATCCAAAAATGGGTCACCATCATATTTGGAGCCTATTAGTGGTTCTATGTTGAAACCATAGAGGGTAGGCAGCCACTAAGGTGCCTATATCAACTACCGTTTTTTCTTGTATTGCGGTTTTGTCTTCGACGTTTTTCGGGGCTTATCCATAACTGCTGCTTTCCTAAGGTTCAGGGGCGTGTTCACGGTGAAGAAGGTCTTTAAATCGGGGTCCAACTGCTCAATCACCATCGTTGACATGTAGCGTACTCCATGCAGCCTATCCACGATTGCCTGTACGTCAAGTTCCTTTTCGGCGAGGGCGTCTTTAGCAGCCTGCAAAGCCTGCTTAGTATGGTAAACTCCATGTAAAGGCTGGCATATCATATCTGGCGACCTTGGAATATCCGCGGCTCTTCCCATGCAGCAGTCAAAGAGCAAAGTCAACACTTCAGGAACAATAAACGGGCTGTCAAAGGGCAATATCGCCGAGTACTCGCCGCTGGCTGCTTCAAGCCCACTCAACGCTCCCACCAATGGACCCTCAGACTCAAAAGCGTCAACGACAAACTTTACGTCCGAAGAAACCACCTTTGCGTACCTGTCTGCGCGTTCCTGCGAGTCTGTTACAACAATAATCTCGTCCACAATGTCCTTCACGGCGTCAATCACATGGGTAATCAACGGTTTGCCGTTGAGTTCCAAAACGCCCTTATCGCCCTCGAAACCATGCGAGGAACCGCCCGCCAGAATAATCGCTGACTTATCCATAACAAATGTCACTGACAACTCTAGCATGTACAGTGAATTTTAAGTTTTTTGTACGAGAATAAAGCCAGTACATCTTCCTTCTTTAGCTGAGGGACACATGCAGATAAAATCCCGTTCTGCCGACCAGCTTTACTCTTAAGGTGTCTTTTGGCTGAATTGTTTTTTTATTGTTAGATGATGATGGCGCACCCCTTTTATTCATCTTCTTCTCGAGGGCTTTGAGGGTGCCTGCTTTTTTTGTTTCCGCGTCTTCTCCACCTAAAAACGGGAAATGCGGTTATGTTGTGAAATTAAAAACAAGCGTAACATGGTTTCACATTCACATGTTGACGTTTTCAATATGGAGCCATGCACACCGTGTGAACAAATTCGTTTTTCTCACATTGATACAGGCGTAGAGAAACAATGCAGGGGCAAAAAGCAAACGCGCTCAGTTGCTGTCTTGTGGTTTCCTTAAAACGGTTTTGCCCACATAAAAGGTGGGGGATGGGTTTGGGTTAAGTGACTTCGTTGGTTTCTATTTTTTTTGCCATTTCTGCGAGGATTTTGGTGAAGGGGTGGTCTGGTTTGTCCTGGACGAAGATGAGGTTTCCTTCTGCCCTTAGGATTTCGCAGAAGCACGGCACCATACCCAGCATGGGCACTTGGTAGTCGGCTTTGATTTTGGCCGCCATCTCCGCCTTCTTCGCCGTCGCCGATGCATCGAGCACTTTGTTTAGCACTAACCCGGTTTTCTTTTCGAACAGGTTGTAGAGTTCAGCTAGCATGCGTTTGGTTCCATCTACGTCTGAGCGGTCGCTCGTTGTCGCCACCACCACGAAGTCGGCGGCTACGATAGCGTTGATGGATGAGTACTGCAATCCAGGGCTCGTGTCGAAGAATAGGTAATCAAATTTCTCGTCTTTAAGCAAAGTTTCCCTGAGCGCAAGAAGTCGGCCAAGTGCACGCATTTCCCATTTGCGGTCCTTTGACGACATGTCACGTATGGCTTCAGTCGAGGGGTTTGCTAAGCAAGCATAGAATTTTCCGTCTCCGGGAATTCTGCTGCTTAAATTTATCAGCGCCTTGTCGATTTCGCAGGTGTTATTTAGGTAATCGTTTAGCCAAAAGTCCGCGTGGGGCGTTTTGAGGATAGCGAACAAGCTTGGCGCGCGAAAGTCAAGGTCAAAGATGCACACTTTTTTTCCTGCTTTGGCGAATGTAGCTGCTAGGTTGACTGAGAGCAGGGTTTTTCCTGTTCCGCCTTTGTAGGAGTGGACCGCGATTATTTTGCTCATATCTTTCAACTCTGTGTTTCCTTATCTATGAAAAAATAGGCTTTTCGTCCTTTACGTTCCTTCTTGAGGTAACCCATTATGACCAGCTGGTTTAGGTACGCGCTTTCAACTGCACGTGCACGCTTTGTCTGCTCAGCGATTTCCTCCGCCGTCGCACGACTACAACGGCAAATCGCCATAGCCGTCTTACGCAAATGATCAGGCATAGACAACAAAGTCATAACATCCAACGACGCATCAGGCAACGCCAAAGAATTTTTCTGATTGTTAACATTGCCGCCGCCACTCTTCTGAAGCTCAATCATAACCTCAATCTTATCGTTCAACCTCTCGAGGCTCTCTTCAATCTTCTCCAAAATGTTTAACGGTTTTTTATTCGATAAGTCGTTTCTAATCACACGCGTTCCCCGAGTTGTTTTTCATGTGTACAGTTAGACAATTTAAGCTTGTGCTATTTATTAAGTCTTGCGACATTGTGATATTGATTTGGAGTACATAGCCAAAACAGAAAACTTTATTCAAAAAAATAAAAATTGTTTGATAGATGTTTGATGATTTTAAGGTGTTAAAACCCTTGGGTTAGTAGGGAATCGGCGTTTGATTCCTTGCTTCTTCTACTATGGGTAATACTTGTTTTAGTTCCTTGAAGTACTTTAGAACTGTGATGCCGCGTGGCGTGACTGCGAAGACTACTCGTGCTTTTCCTACGATGCGTTCTTCGAATAGGCCCTGTTTTATGAGGAATTCTAGGTATTCTTTGAGGACGCTGCAGTTAACGTTTGCTTTGTACATGACGTGTGTTAGCTTTAGTGGTCCTCTGTGGGCAAGCACTGTAAGGATGTCAACATACATTTCCAGTTTTGATCGACGCACTTAATATTCCTCTTTTTATGTTTAATGGTCCGTTTTATTATAAATCATTTATGTATTGGTAATCAGTGTTTTTGTCCATGTTAGCGGTTAATTGGCACCTTTTCTTGCGACGTTGTTTAACACATTTAATCTATTTTCGAAGGCT
>Ga0114951_10004697_pt1 | contig 13081 bp, 10 predicted proteins | sample AM7aDNAmetaG_FD_88677 | JGI IMG/M metagenome (GOLD analysis project Ga0114951, IMG submission 88677) | Freshwater microbial communities from Finland to study Microbial Dark Matter (Phase II) - AM7a DNA metaG | ecosystem: Environmental > Aquatic > Freshwater > Lake | place: Finland: Lake Alinen...
ACCATTTTTATGCTCCAGGGCCGGGTGATTAAGCATCACAATATCGGCTGATTTGATGATCTTTTGTAGGGGCAGACCTGCGTGTCTGCCCGATCCGTCGCTGATGTCTTCCATTTGATACAATAAAAGAACCCACACCCTCTCTTTCACTCCACTTCCCACAGTTGTGTTCATTATTTGACATTGTTCATAAAATGTGTACAATATGAATTAGTGAACAAATGTTGCCACTTTCATTTCCGTTCATTATTTTTAGCTGTTCACAAATTGTGTACAATAAAAAATAGTGAACAAGGGGGTTGCGATGATTTTATTAAATAAGCAAAATATAGAAAAAAATGAATTAGAATTGCTTAAAACGGCAACACAAGCGTTTGAAGAGGGTACGGGTCTGCATATTGAAACCGGAGCTTTTCAGATGAAGCAAGACGATAAGTATATAGATGCCGTCTTACAGATCGCTATGCCGGGGGGCGGGAATAAAACATTTTATGCCGAAATTAAAACTGCCATTACACAAGCTGCAATTGGTCATATCGTTGAACAAATTCGTCGCCAAAACCATAACAATCCGGTAATTCTGGTAACACGCTATGTTACGCCACAACAGGCTGATCGGTTAAAGAAGCTTAAAGTTCCCTTTATTGATATGGCCGGCAATGCCTGGATAGATGAACCGCCGCTATTTGTCTATATAACCGGCAAAAAACCTGCGGCTGAAGACAGGCAAATTAAGAAAGTACGGGTTTTTCGGCCCACAGGATTACAGGTTGTTTTTGCACTTCTTTGCAATCCCGGGCTTGCCAATGCTCCGTACCGCGACATTGCTCATGCCGCACAGGTAGCCCTGGGAACGGTCGGTTGGGTGATATATGATTTGAAGCGACTGGACTATTTTCTGGATAAAGGCGCGTATGGTCGAAAAATAATAAATCTAAAAAAACTTTTCACTGCCTGGGTTGAGGCCTACGCCCGTGATTTGCGCCCCAAATTTCATATGGGGCGATTTGCAATGGCTGAACATGAAGCATTGGAAAACATTAATTGGGAAAATCTTGGCATATATCTTGGCGGCGAAGCGGCTGCGGCAAAAATAACCAATTATTTAAAGCCTGCAAACGCAACAGTGTATGTACCAAAAGATATTAATAACTTTGCCCAAAATTTTATTATCAAAAAACGCCTTAAAAAAGATCCCAACGGCAACATAGAACTTCTCGGCACATTCTGGAACTTTGAGTATCAGTGGCAGTTTAAGGAGCTTGTTCCACCGCTGCTTATTTATGCAGATCTTATGGCAACGGCAAACGACAGAAATATTGAAACCGCGAAGATGATTTATGACCAATACATCGCTCGACATATCGAACAAGATTAACCAAATCATTCTTGACTGTTTATTGGCACTGCAAACAGAAGCAGGCGCACTCGGGCTGGATATGCTTCTTGTCGGTGCCACGGTCAGAGATATTATTCTTAGTCTCGTACATGGTATAAAAATTAACCGTGCAACAAAGGATGTTGATATCGGCATACTGGTAAGCAATTGGGGTGCGTATGAAGCTTACAAACAGCGACTAATTGCCACTGCTTTGTTTACTCCCGATTCTAAAAGAAACCACCGACTGTACTTTCATGGACTTCCTGTTGACATAATTCCCTTTGGCGGCATTGAAAAAGAAGATGGCAATATTGTCTGGCCCCCTGATGATGCCGACACAATGAGGGTAACAGGGTTTAAGGATGCTTTTACTCATGCACTGTCTGCCCATATCGGCCAGGAGAAAGAAATTCGTTTAGCATCTCTGCCCGGCATGGCGATTTTAAAAATCATTGCATGGGATGACCGGCATAACGAGTTTCCCACTAAAGATGCCGAAGACCTTGCCCTCATCTTGCATAATTATACCGATGCAGGAAATATTGATCGCCTGTATGAAAAATATCCTGAATTTGTCACAGATTTTAATGGCGATAGTGTATTGGCGGGTGCCCGACTGCTCGGAGTTGATATGGCAGCCATTATGAGCGATAAGACAAAGCAGACTGTGCAGGGAATACTGGAGCGAAATACCAACCCCGGAAAAGCCGATAAACTTACGGAGGCAATCTTTGGGCAATTAACAGGCAGAAGTTATGAATGGACAGTACAATTGCTTCAGAATTTGCAGGAAGGGATTGGACACTGATCAGGCAGGATACAAAAGACTGCTCATAGGGCAGGCCGGTATGCCAAGCTGTACATTTCAAAATTTTTTTCCGCCCCCAAGCTCTTGCAGCCGCCGGGCCGCCGCTTCATAATCCCCCAAATGCGCCCGCATGAGGCTTTTCCAGAGCTTGCCGTGATTGGGCACGGAAAAGTGCAGCAGTTCATGCACTATGACATAGTCGCCCACCTCGCGATCAAAGTCGAGCAAATCATCATTGAAGCTCAGTGTTCCCGCTGTCGAGCATGACGCCCATTTCGTACTCATCGGTCGCACATAGAGCCCGCATACTTTTACGTTGAGCTTTTCCGCCCATACAAGTACGCGGGCTTTAAATTCCTGCCTGTCGCGCCATGCTGTCATTTCTTAAAGCTCTTCTGCAAAAGGGTGAAAAGCGCCTCGACCGTAGCCGTTACCTTTTCCATAGCATCTTCATGAGCAAAAATCGCAAAGGTCGCAAGCTTCCGCACCTCGCGCATTTCCGCTTCGCTGCTCCGCCAGTTGGGATATTGCATAAACGCAGCAGCCACTTTTTTGCTCACTGCTTCCGGGTTTGAAATACCTTCTTCGGCAATCTTGCACAGGACGAAATAGGAAAGCGCGTCAAGGCCCTTTGCAGCCTGTTCGGCTTTACGCTGCTGGTTGCGCTCAATCTCCTTTAGCAGTTCTGCCAGCGCTTCTTCTGTTGTTGCCTGCCGGTCTTCGAAATTCTCCTGCACGGCAAGAGCCCGTTCAGCAAGAGCTATAAGAAAAGGATCGTCGCTGTTCTCCGCAGCCTCTTTTGCAATGGCTTTTACCAGGTTTATAACCTTGGTTGCCTTGCCTTCATCGCGCTGCTTGATGGTTTCGATGGTCGATTTATCAATAAACACATAATCAGCAGGCGGCTCTGTGGCAAAGTCAGCGCCCACATGCCTTTGCACCAGTTCATTGGTTTTTTTCTGAAAGGCCCGGTCCACATACACCGTTTTAGCATAGGCATTGCGAACCACTGCATAGATGGAGGACAGCGTTGCATACGGTTCAATAAAAGGCCGCAGGAAAGCATCAGGTGAGATGATCTCATAGAGCATTTCTATTTCTTTGTATTCCTTAAAAAATTCCTTGCGCCGCTCCTTGTCGCGGAAATGTTCAATGAGATTATCAACATCCTTGTCATTGAATTTCTGTGTCACCAGGCTGATATAGGCCGGGGCTTTTGTTTCCATCTTGGCCTTGAACAGCTGTTTCAAAAGGCCGAGGTCTTTTACAATGGCGTTTATTTCATCGCTGTCAAATGCAAGCGCCTTTTCCAGCTTGTCGAATATGCCCACAAAATCAAGCACAAAGCCGTGGGGTTTCACCATTTCGGCGGCTTCGTTTTCATATGGCCGGTTCACCCGCGCAATGGCCTGCAGCAGGGTATGGTCGCGCATGGGTTTGTCAAGATACATGGCATAGAGAATCGGCGCATCAAAGCCGGTCAGTAGCTTTTCGGTTACAATCAGTATTTTTGGCCACTCACCGATCTTTATGAAGTTTTTGCGAATCTGGCGCTCTTTCTTCTCCTCCAAGTGCCATTTCTTTAGATGCGGTGCATCATTGTTATTGCCTGTATAGACAATCTCGGAATACTTGGCTGGCAAAATTGCATCAAGCGCTTCTTTATAGAAAGCGCAGGCCTCGCGGTCAACACCAACCAGAAAGGCCTTGTATCCCAGGGGTTCAACATTTTCCCGGTAATGACGGGCTACAAAGGCGGCAACTTTATTAACGCGATTCCGGCCTTTTAGAAAATTTTTCAGGTTCACTGCCCGCTCAAGGATTTTGTTCAATTCTTCGATGTCGGCTATGCCTTCGGTTTCAGCCAGGGCGAAGAATTCTTTCTCCATTATTTCATGGGGCACAAGCATATCATTGGGGGCAAGGTTATAGTAGAGCGGCAGGGTGGTGCCGTCGTCGATGCTTTCGGCTATGGAATATTTATGGAGATAGCCTTTGTCATCTTCGCAGCCGAAGGTTTTAAACGTGCCCTTGCCATAGGCGGTTTTATCAACCGGCGTGCCCGTAAACCCGATATAGGTGGCATTGGGCAGCCCCGCCATAAGGAAATTCCCAAGATCGCCGCCTGTAGTGCGGTGCGCCTCGTCAATCAGCACGAAGATATTGCGTCGCGTATTGAGATTTTCTGGCATGTCGCGGAATTTGTGGATCATGGTTACCACAATGCCCCGGTAATCCTGCCCGTTTTCATCAAGCAGCTTGTTGAGCGAGCTGATGCGGTCGGCATGGGCCACATTGCCCAAGCCAACGGCAGCAAGGTTTTTCAGCATTTGGTCTTCAAGCTCATTGCGGTCGATCATGAGCAGAATTGTCGGCTTCTGCGCCTCATTGGCTTTAAACAACAGCTCCGCTGCTTTTATCATGGTGTAGGTCTTGCCGCTGCCCTGCGTATGCCACACAAGCCCGCGCAGGCGAGCAGGCTCAAGCGCCCGAGCCACCACTTTATCAACCGCCGCTGTCTGATGCTGCCGCAAAATAATCTTCTGCAGCTCTTCCTCTTTCTCCACAAAGAGAATGAAATCTTTTAGAAATCGCAGCACCTGCGGCACGGCGCAAAAACTTTTTATCTTGCCTTCAAGATTGCCGATCTCTTCATGCTTCCAGGTGAAGATATTTCGCCGCACCGTGTTCCAGGTTGCGCCGTAGGCAAAACCGATGGCCTCGGTTGCGGTAAACAGCATCTCCGGCACCATCACCTCGGGAGTCTCTGTGTGGTAACGTCTGATTTGGTCAACCCCAAGGGCAATGGCTTCATCCTTGGTAGCGTTCTTGCACTCGACTACCAGCACCGGTATGCCGTTTATCAGAAAAACAACATCCTCCCGCGTGCCGTAGTGGCCATTGTGCTTGTAGAACTCTTCGGTCACTTCATATACATTGCGCCATGCAGCAGGCTGCCGGTCGCAATCTTCATAATCAATAAGCACAAGATCAAGCTCGCGGTTTTCCTCTGCGCAGAAAAACTTGCCCTGATTGCGTAGATACACAAGAAAATCCCGATTGCCCGTAATATCAGCCCGCAATCGCTGCAGCTCGCCTATCAGCGCCCCCTCGGCGCCCCGGTATTTGGGATTAAATGCCCGCACCTGCGCATGCAGCAAATCGCCGAAATAAAGCGCTGCAGTCCGCGCCCGATCTTCGGCAGTTGCACCGTCCGGATCAAAAACCCGCCGCTGTTCAGCTTCCCCGCGGGGCACAAACGTCCAGCCGATCTCTTGCGCATAGGCAAGGATGCGGGCTTGAACGGTTTTATGTTCTCCGGGTTTCATGTGTAAACCTGAATGATTAATTTATATTGAAAGTCTTAGAGCGGCTTGTATTTTGTCCCGTTGCTCCGGAATTACAAACGACTCATCCGCATAGTCCCGCCATCTCAGTACAACCGCTCTTACTTCTTTAATGATCGCTTCCGCGCGCCCCCGCTTCATCGAAGCGCTGTTCGCGCACGCTTTAAAATCCTCCAGCGTAAATCCGCTCTGCTTGCCGTTCAGTGCCATTTGATGACTCGATGTCCATTGCCCGCCCGGTTGATAGCTGTACGTCATGTCGAAGGCGGGTGAGGGCGACCAGTGTCCCGAGCGGTTCATCAAAAAGGCAATGTTTTTGACGTGATCATCCTGGTTGCGGGCCGCGATATTAAAAACCATCCGTCGGAACTGTTCCTCGACGGCGGCCATCGGCAACCCCAGCCGGCGGATGACCTGCAGCGCCTGCTCGTAGCCGTATGCGCCAGCCTGGTTGAAATCATAATGCGCCATGCCGCACAGCGACTGCATGTGCAGTTTGCCTCCGCCATCCAGCCGGTCGAACCGCCTGGTCATGAAATGGCGGCGCCCCTTCTCCTCGAAAAGGCGGCACGGACTCATGGTAATTCCCGCGTCTGTCGCCATTTTGTAATAGGCATGCTCAATGGCGCCGTATCCCTTTGGGTCCTCCAGCTCCTTATCCCTGTTGCCACTGACCCCGTCGAACTTCATCAGCCAGTATTCAAACCCGCTGCCCGCCTTCACCTGCCCTGACCGGACTTCGTTGGTTTCCGGATTCCAGGCGATCACCGCCTTGGCCCGCGCCCCGCCCGCGGACGTACCGACCCTCAGAATATCCCGAAGGGATGCTTCCTTCCCCTGCTCGTGTAACCAGCCCTGCAGATTGTTGCGATGGGTTAAAACCTCCGAAGCAAGCGCTACCAGTTTGTCGACTTCGATTCGAGAGGCTCCGGGCGCGGGCAATCGGGTTGCCGGCACATACTCCAGCGCACCCATGCCGCGCGAACCCGTATAGCAGAGTCGCTCCACCGCATTAAACGATTCGGGGCTGCGTCCGGACCGGGCAAGCCAGGCATCGATCAGGGCATTGCCGAACCTGTCCGGCAGCGAATCCGCCAAAAGCCCCGGAAGGCCGTGGAAAGTTTCCGGTCGCAGCGTCGGGAAGGAGTAGAGCCGGCTGGATAGGGGCATCATCAGCGGGGCCACCTCGATACCGCTGTTGATGAACGCCGGGTTATATTCAAACGTCGCGGCTGCGGCTCCGTCTTCCAGCGACACCGCGCCGATCGTGCGTCCCCACAGGCGTACCTCTGCCGTTGTACTCACCTTTCGTCACCCCACTGCCACGGCCCCTTATCCAGGGACTTCCGCTTGCCGCTTGCCCGCTTGCGTGCCTTGCCTTTCAGCCTGACCAGATCCATCGGACGCGGTCCGGCCTCGGGCACCAGTGTTTCCAGCCGATCCAACAACTCTAATACCCGCAGAACCCGAATCAACGTCGACATCTGCGTCGTGGCCCCGGCCTCGATACGCTCCACCGTCCGCTTTGATACGCCCGCCTGCTCCGCCAGCATCTCTTGCGTAAGCCGAAGCTCCAGCCGGCGCTGCGCCAGACGCCCGCCCAGCTCCAGCAGAATGGCCTCATCCGTCAATAATCCTTCAATTTTCATCAGGAATCCTCCCTTAATAGGAGGTTATATATCGTAAATCATGACGATATGAAAGCTATATTTACATATTTTTCGTCATAAATAACGATTTGAATATATGTATAAGGAATACTCGATGAGGAATGAGGAGTTTTTGTCTTCGTTGTTCGGATCATTGTTCCAAAAAGCATTCCTCATTCTTAATTAATAATAGGTAAACCCCCATCTCTGCCGGGGGACTCCTGGAGTTTGACATTTGCGGGAATATAAAATAAGTCTCCAAACCAGTGAACCGCTTAAAGTACACAGGAAAGTAGACTTATCGTGGAAAATGAACAAAGCTTAAAGCATACAAGATGGGAATGCAAGTATCATGTTGAATGGATACCGAAATGCCGAAAAAAGCTGCTGTATGGGCAGTGGGTAGGCCTGACCCGCGTAGCGCGTCCGGCAAGGTACTAAGGGCGCTGCCCCCTATAAACATGATTGTGCGGATTACGGGCTGTTATTTCGGATTGCTAAAAATTAACTGCAAATTAATCATCTCTTTATTTTGTTTTAACCAGACAGCCGTATAGATTTAGACAAGAGATTGCTGGAGTCGCTACCTTCAACATATCTCTCCTCCTCCCGGGGGGCCGCAAGGCCCCCCTTTTTTATGTGTAGCGTGAAGTAAAGGGCGGGTGCACCGGTTATTTATACCGGCGGTGCATCAAAATCCGCTCATGCTATTAATCAGGGGCCGGGCTGACGTGTTGGATTATTGAGTTTGATATGAGGGCGGCTTGAAGATATGGCCCGACGAGGAAAGGCCGGAAAAGGAGTTTCCATCAGTGAGAAAACATAACGATATCATCCGACGGATAAAAAATATTTGAAGCAAGGAAACGCTTCGGGCTATTAACAGTAAAAACCGCTTTCAGGAATTGACTCTGGAAAGAGCAGCTGAGGGGGCTCATTTTATAAATTCTTTCAACCCTTTTAGAATTCTTCCAGCTTATACCCCACGCCCCGGATGTTTCTGATGAATCGCGCATCAGCTCCCAGCTTTTCCCGCAGATGCCGGATATGCACATCAACCGTGCGGTCGATAACGGTTTTGCCCTCGCCCCAGATCTGGTGTAGTATCTTTTCCCTGCTGAACACCCACCCTTTTTTTTCGGCCAGGAGCTCAAGGATTTTAAACTCCGTATAGGTAAGCTCGATCCGTGTGTTGCGCACGGTTAGCTCATGCTTTGCAAGATCAAGCAGCAAAACCCCACCCACATCGATGCAGTCTGCTTCCTGTTCAGCCGACATCTGTCGACGAAAGATCGCCTTGACACGCGCCACAAGCTCCTTGGGAGAGAATGGCTTGGTCATGTAATCGTCTGCCCCAAGCTCAAGTCCGAGCACTTTGTCCCTTTCCTTGTTTTTGGCCGTGACGATGATGATGGGCATGGCGGACAGTTCGCTGCGTTTACGCATGTTTTTGCAGATTTCAAGCCCGTCGATATCAGGAAGCATTAAATCAAGCAGCACAAGGTCTGGTGTGTTTGCTTCCATGAATTGCAGAAAGCCTGCGCCGTTGCTAAAAACGGTGACCCCGTAGCCTGCTTTTTCAAGATGCATGGAGATAAGCTCGGCGATATCCGGTTCGTCTTCAATCAGGACGATATTTTTCCTCATGCACTCCGAACTGTTTGCCATAGCTTTCACTCCGCCGACGCAAGCTTTGCATGCCATGCATCATAATGACAGTATTTCTCCTGTGGATCCGTGCACGACATGCGGTCCAAGCTTATTGCGGAAACATGAATGTGATGGTGTAGCTGTACGGCTCGTCCCCGAGTGATGGCGTAAAGTAGCCCGACAGCAGATACACGATTCCACCCGGAGAATCCATCGGCACAGTCACCATAAATGAAGACTGGCTGGCAGAGCTGAACATGGTGCCCCATTCGGTTGTCGATTCGCCATTGACGACTGCCGTTGCGCAGGCGAATAGGCGGTCGCCCTTATCGCCCTGATCCGTGATCTGCATCGTCAGCTTATCTCCCGTATAGCCCCAGGCTGCGATAATCGTCAGGTCGGTATCGAAGGGAAAAGAATTGCGCATTGTGCGATGGACCGTATAGTTTGCCGTGCCTTCGGTAATGACCTCAAAGCCAAGCTGCAATAAGGGCAGTTCGATATGCGTGCCCTCGAACACAGCCGGCTTCACCCGGGCGTGCCTTGATGGGCTGCCTGCCTTTGCGGCCTGCGGCGCCAGCACGAAAAGCGAAAGCAGGCTCAGAAGTGCAATACTCAGCCCGCGGTGTTTCCGGAAATACAGTGTTGCCATGGTACAACTCCTTTCAATGTCGAATGTTATAGCTGAACACCTTAAACCGGCCGGCCTTTTCGATCATGCTGCCCATCAGGACAGGGGCAGGTCCGGGTTTCGTACTATTATCAAACAGCAGTTCAGGCCTGCTGTGGATTTTCACGTTTCCGTACTCCTGTGCCGCTGAGGGAAATTTCACGGACAGCACCCGGAGAGGATTTCCTCCATACCGGCGCAGCATTTCACGAAGCCCGGAGTCTGATTTTGCGGCATGCTGCCTCCAGATGAAATCAGGATTATCTTTCCACCCCTGGAGGCGGCTGTACTCAAGGTTGGGCCATATAAGATCCATGTATTCATCGCGGCTGATGCGCATCCGGTTAAACACCTCTTCATTCTGGGTAGAAACGGCCTGCGCGACGGCCTGCGCCAGGGCATCGGCGGACCCATACCAGCCCTCTGCATCGGGCTTGTCCATGAAAGAACAACCCTGCATATGGCTCAGGCAGAACAGCATCAGGGCGCCGAGAGCAGCCTTCTTAAACATGAACCTGTCGAATGTTTTTTTTGACCGCTGATAATATCGCTTCATTATAATCACACTTTTTTTTAAAATAAATCCGCTTGCGGCGGCGCAGCCGAAAGCCGGCCGCCGCAAGCGGAAAAAAATTGTTTTAATTATTGAACATCAATCGTGCCTTTGCAGTTTCCGGCTGTGATATCGTATGATCCGGACTCAAGAAGCCTGGGCCGCAGCATGATAACGCCCCTCAGCTCATCTGTTTTGGTAACCCGGCTGGTCAACGTAATGATGCCCGGGGCATCGCCCCAGTCGGGCTTGTCGGAGGACTGGAAATCCGCTTGAGCATCGCCAGTCAGCACGTAAACTCTCAACGGGAAGAACCAGGTGAAAATATTTTTCGATATGCTGGCGGGCTTAACGGTCATGACGCACTCGGCGGTTGTATTGTCGCAACAATCACCTGTATGGCAAGTTGCATCACTGTCGTTGCAATCCGTCGAATTGGTGACATAGCCGGCCGGCGCCTCGCAGGCCCGCGTCGTTACCGAAGCACTGCCGTAGGTGTCGCTGTCTGCATCGCGGTAATAGGTCACCTTCTCATTCTCGGTGCAGTTGTCGGTCGTATTGTCTGTCGGGGTCCAGGAGGCAACGCCGTACTTAGTCCAGGGCTGGCGGGTCCAGTCATTGTTCGGGTCGACTGCGCCGATATAATTTACCGCCGTGAAAAAGCCGTCTGAAGGCGGCGTGGCAACCGGCACGGTGCCGTTAATGGCGGGTGAGCCTGCGCCCGGGCGGAAGTCGGGGCTGGTCAGGTTGAAGGCAGCGCCGAGCAAGGGATCGCCGACATAGTTGTGCTGCATGGTCGAGGTCATGAACGTGGTGGTAAAAACAGTAGCAGTATTCGGATAGAAGTTATAGGCAGCGCCGGAAAGGGTGTTGTTATAGAAGATATTGTTATCGACAACCAGAGCCCCGCCGTCGGCCTGGGCCTGGGTTGAAGCGTCGTTCAAATCGACGCCGCCCTGGTTGAAGCCCATGACGATGAAATTTTTCAGCGTGCCGGCCGTGCCGCGGCGCAGCTGCAGGCCTTTGCCATAGGCGTTTACGCTGGTGGCATTGTCATGGCCGATGAAGGTAGCATTGTAAATCGTGGGGTTGGAGCGGGGCAGGCTCTCGTTTGCCTTGTCCAGATTGTCGGCTTCGATGCCGTTGTTGCACTCATCGCCCTTCTGCTGCCCGACCACGAACTGAACTTTGCCGCGCCAGCCGTCGGTCCAGTCAAGGGTATCGTCGCCGCAGGCGGTCATGATGGCATGATGCATATTTACCGTGCCGCCGAAGAACTCGATGCAGTCATCCTTGCTGTAGGCAACCTGAATATGATCTATCGTGGTGCCGGAGCCAACGCCTTGGAAGGCGATGCCGTTGAGCTCATTGTCCGGGGTGAACTGGATGCCGCTGTATTCTTCGCGCACATACTGCATCGTGCCGCTGTTGTCGGCGTCATTGCAATCGACGCCGGCGGTGCAGCCGAACGTGCCGGAATCGCCTTCGCCCAGTTTCGTGCCGCCGGGCACGTTCAGGGTGGCGTAGCCGTTGATGCAAAAGCCGCCCCAGTCAGCGCGCTGCCGCGAGGCCGCGGGCTGGTCGCTCGTAAACAGAATTCCATTGTCCTTCGTGCCGACCGCATGTATTTTGGCGCCGCGCTCGATAACAAGGAGGGCCTTGGTCGCCTTTTCGCCGTAGACGACGGTGCCGGGCTGAATGGTCAGTGTTGCCGGCGGCTTCACAAATATGGCGCCGTGCATCAGTATTTCCCCGCTCCAGGTGGTGTCGCTGGTGATATTGCCCGACACGGGAGTCAGGGCATGGCTGTTTGCCGCCGTACAAAACAGAGCGGCCAATGCTAGCATACTCAATACTTTTTTCATGATAAACCTCCTTTTGTGTTTACTAAGTTGTTTAAACAGTTCCGATAGCTTTCGACTGATGTTTTGGTTTGCTCCAGAACCCTCCTTTCTTTAAAAATCATGTTGTTTGTGTTACCATTTCCAGGAAACCCCCAGTTTGAATGTGCGCCCTACTTTATAGGTATAGTAAACCTGGCCGCCCTGCGTGAGTGTGTAAGGCTCATTGTTCAGGTTCTGAGCGCTCAATTTCACATCCCAGTGTTTGCCGAAATTTTTTATAAGCACCAGATCGAACCGGTCGTGTTTCTTTTCGATGATGTCGGGCAAGCCCAAGCCGCCGATTTCATTCACGCGGTCGTCGGTAAACTGGTACATGAACCGAGCGGTAAAGCCCCAGTCTGGGTTGTCGTATTCAAGAGCTGCATTGACCATGTTTTTAGGCTGGCCGACAAGGGGCCGCGTTGCGGTCGTGGGCACGAATCCGGGCTTGGGCGAGATGGTGGTTTCGGAATCCGTCCAGATATAATTGCTCGTGATATTCCAGTGCCGAATCCACGGCCAGATGAACCCCAGGTTCTTGCGCACCTCGAACTCCGCACCTTTCAGCCAGGCGTCGTCGGCATTGACATAGGAGGAGCGGAGCTGGGTTGTCGCCTGAATGGTGGGCTCGATGGCATTGGTTATTTTTTTATAAAACAGGCTGCATGACAGCACATCCTGAGCGTTTAAAAACCATTCCCAACGGAAGTCGTAATTTTTGATTTTCGCGACCTTCAGGTTCGGATTGCCGACCTGGGCGGAGCCGCCGATGACATCGGTGAACTCGAAAGGCGCAAGCTCATGAAATTCGGGCCGCGACAGCGTGCTGCTGTAACCCAGCCGCACATTCATGTCTTTGACGGGGCTGTATTTAAGCTCTATTGAGGGATGCCAGGTGGAATCATGAATATTGGTGTTGAGGATAGCGCTCGGGTTGAAAGGGTCTTTCGTTACCATATTTGTTTTTTCCCGCTCGATGCGCGTGCCGCCGACCAGCTGGACCGTATCAAGCAGCGTCAAATCGAGCATTGCGTACACGGCGGCGATTTTTTCCTCGGCCGTGTACTTGTCCGTCGGTCGGGATGTTTCTTCGACATGGAAATCATATTGATTAATATTGTAAGGTTGCAGCAGGGTCTC
>Ga0114951_10004698_pt1 | contig 13079 bp, 10 predicted proteins | sample AM7aDNAmetaG_FD_88677 | JGI IMG/M metagenome (GOLD analysis project Ga0114951, IMG submission 88677) | Freshwater microbial communities from Finland to study Microbial Dark Matter (Phase II) - AM7a DNA metaG | ecosystem: Environmental > Aquatic > Freshwater > Lake | place: Finland: Lake Alinen...
CAGAATAAGAATGAGGAATTTTTACCCTATAAATGGGTAAGTTACCTCTGGCACTTATCACTTAATCCCTTCAACTGATTTGGAATTTTATTGACGCTTAAACAAAAAACCATATCTGGTCTACTTTGGAGTTTTATCGACAGTTTTGCCATGCAAGGCATTTCTTTTATTGTTGGTATTATACTTGCGCGCATGCTTACACCAAAAGAGTTTGGGTTAGTGGGTATGATTACTATTTTTATTGCGATTTCCTCGTCTTGTATTAATAGCGGATTTGGATCGGCGTTAATTCAAAAACAAAATTGCACTGAAAAGGATTTTTCCACAGTCTTTTACTTTAACTTGGCGATGGGGGTTCTTTTTTTCTGGATTTTGTTTTTCTCTGCCCCAGCTATCAGCCGCTTTTTTAATGAACCTCAACTAAAACTAATGGTTCGGGTTTTGGGGATTGTGCTCATCATTGATGCCCTGACGATAATTCAGCGAACAATATTAACCAAGCGGATTGATTTTAAATTGCAAACAAAGGTTTCCATCATATCATCTTTGTTTTCTGGGATTATTGGTTTAACAATGGCCTTTAATGGTTTTGGAGTTTGGAGCCTGGTAGCAAAACAAATCAGTCAACAAGCCATGAACTCCTCCTTGTTATGGATATGGAATCGTTGGTTGCCTTTGTTGGTTTTTAGCTGGGATTCTTTCCGGCAATTGTTTTCTTTTGGCAGTAAATTACTTGTGAGTGGTTTAATAGATACCATATATAGAAATGTATATTATGTAATTATTGGCAAATACTTTGCAGCTGTAGAATTAGGTTATTATACGAGAGCAGAGCAGTTTCAGTCATTGCCTTCAGCCAATCTTAATAGCATTATCGGACGAGTAAGCTATCCGGTTTTATCAACCATACAGGACGATATACCAAGATTAAGAGAGACTTATAAAAAATTAATCAAGAGTACGATGCTTATTACTTTTGTTCTCATGCTCGGCATGGCCGCCGTAGCTAGAACTATGATTCTAACCCTGATTGGCGAAAAATGGGAGCCATGTATAATTTATTTACAGATGCTGTGCTTTGTGGGCATGCTCTATCCTCTACATGCTCTTAATCTTAACATGCTCAATGTACAAGGTAGAAGCGACCTTTTCCTGCGCCTCGAAATAATTAAAAAGGTATTGGCTGTCCCTATCATAGTGATCGCGGTTTTCTGGGGAATAAAAGCGATGATTTTCGGTATGATGTTACTTTCATTGATTGCCTATTATCTTAATAGTTACTGGTCAGGTCGTTTAATAGGTTATTCTTTCATTGAACAAATAAAAGATATTTTACCCTCTTTTATGTTGGCTTTAATAATGAGTTCCATTGTGTTTGCTGAAGGATTGCTTATCCCTCTGCCACCATTGCCTTTGCTTATTATTCAATTGATAACTGGTGCAGTGTTGACCTTTGGCCTGTGCGAAGGATTTCGTTTTAAGGACTATCTCTATATTAAAAGTATGATTAGTGAAAAATTTTCTGAAGGGTGATCATTCATGATTGAAAAACTAAATCAACCGATTTATGTTACTCAACCTGTATTGCCGCCACTAGAGGAATTCCAACCTTATCTTGAGCAAATATGGAAGAGCAAATGGCTCACCAACAACGGGCCATTCCATCAGGAACTGGAAAAAAAACTGGCAGAATATCTGGGGGTTGAGCATCTTGCCTTATTTGCTAATGGCACTCTCGCGCTTGTCACGGCACTTCAAGCCTTACGGATTACCGGTGAGGTCATTACCACGCCATTTTCATTTGTCGCCACTGCGCATTCCCTGCTGTGGAACGGTATAAAGCCCGTGTTTGTCGATATCCATCCGGAAACATTCAATCTTGATCCCGATAAGATCGAAGCGGCAATCACACCGCAGACTACCGCAATTATGCCGGTGCATGTGTATGGAAGACCGTGTGATGTGGAAAAGATACAGACTATTGCCGATACATACGGTCTTAAAGTCATTTATGATGCGGCGCACGCGTTTGGGGTCAATTATAAAGACGAGAGTCTTTTGAAGCACGGAGACTTGTCAACGCTGAGCTTCCATGCAACAAAAGTATTCAATACCTTTGAGGGCGGCGCCATAGTTTGTCCCGACGCTAAAACCAAGAAGCGAATAGATGACCTGAAGAATTTCGGTTACCACGATGAGGTGACAGTCGTTGCTCCTGGAATCAATGCCAAGATGAATGAAGTGCAGGCGGCATTTGGATTATTGCAGCTTAAGCATATTAGTAAAGCAATTGATAGGCGCAGGGAAATTGACAATCTGTATCGGGAGGAGCTTTCAGCTGTTGCGGGCATTTTTTGTCCACTATTGCCAGCTGATACAATTTATAATTATTCCTATTTCCCTATATTGATTGAAAAAGAATATCCGCTATCGCGTGATGAACTAAATGATAAGCTGCGTCAGCAGGGTATTTTTGCTCGACGCTATTTTTACCCATTGATAAGTGAGTTCCCCATGTATCGGGGCTTGCCGTCGGCGGCGCAGTCTAACTTGCCGATAGCGAAGGAGGTGGCTTTTAAGGTGCTGTGTTTGCCGATTTACCCTGATCTGGCCAATGAATCCATTATAAGGATTACAGCCATAATAAAAGGTAAATGATTGTGAAACTTGCTATCATGCAGCCGTATTTCTTTCCCTATATTGGGTATTGGCAGCTGATTTCTGCAGTAGATACCTTTGTTATTTATGATGATGTAAATTATATAAAACAAGGTTATGTGAACAGGAATAGTTTGTTGATAAATAAGGTAAAAGCTTTCTATACACTGGAACTGAACGGCGCAAGCTCATTTAAATTAATAAAAGAAATTCAAGTGGGGAGAAATATACCAAAACTCATAAAAATGTTGGAACAAAACTATAAAAAAGCACCATACTTTATGGATGTATTCCCTGTGGTCAGCGATATAATTAATTTTCCGGAAAATAACCTGGGTAAGTATTTGGGAAATTCAATTTTTAAAATATCTTCTTTGTTAGATTTGAAACCAAAATTTATTTATTCAAGTGATATTGAAAAGAATAATACTCTAAAAGGCAAGGATAAAGTTTTGGCTATCTGTAAAACCCTCAAGGCCACTAAATATTTAAATGCAATTGGGGGGCAAGAACTTTATTGTAAAGATGAATTTATGACAAATGGTATCGAATTAAATTTTATTAAAACACTGGATATTTGTTATCCACAATCTAGTCAATCATTTGTGCCTAATTTATCTATCATAGATGTTTTAATGCATTGCGGCAAAGAAAAAACAAAATATATATTAACAAAATATCAGTTGGTATAAGTTTTAAGGAGCTGTTTAATGAAAATACTGATCATTGGGGCAACAGGATCAACGGGTTTATATTTAACAGATTATTTAAATAGAAATGATTACGACGTGATTGCCACTGGTTTAAGGCACCGCAACTCAAATATTTACAAAAGTAAAGGCATGGAATACTTTTTGTTGGATATTTCGAAAAAAGAAGAATTTGAAAAATTACCAGTTGATGTTGATTGTGTCGTTCTTTTGGCAGGGCTGATGCCTGCAAGGATGGAAGGGTATGACCCATATAAATATATAAATATAAATATCATTGGAACATTAAACACGTTGGAATTCTGCAGATTAAACAATATTCCTAAAATAATATTTGCACAGTCTCATTCTGATGTAGCTGGTCATTGGAATACAGGTGAGTATATTAAATCTGACGCAAGCCGTATTTTAAACTTCAGAGGGGATCATGCCGTTTATATAATCAGTAAAACAACTGCCGTCGATCTAATTGAACACTATCATCAAGAATATGGTCTTCAATCTGTTATTTTTAGGCTACCAACTATTTATTGCTATTGGCCAGATGATACAATGTTTGTTAATGGTGTCAAAAAAAAGATGGCATACTTAGTAATTATAAAGAAAGCAATTGAAGGCGAACCGATTGAAATCTGGGGTGATCCAACTATTGCCAAAGACATTGTTTATGTGAAAGATTTCATTCAAATGATTGAAAAGGCAATTAATAGTAAAACAGCACAAGGCATGTATAATGTTGGTACAGGTATGCCTACAACGCTAGAAGAACAAATAAAAGGAATTATCGAAGTTTTTTCCAAGCCCGATAAAAAGTCTTCTGTTATTTATAGACCAGAAATGCCGTCTCAAACATCATATTTTTATGACATATCCAGAACAAAAGATGATCTTCATTATGAAGTAGAGTATCCTTACCTTGAAATGTTAAGAGATATGAAAAAAGAAATGAATAAACCATTGCTTATTAATGAAATTTTAAAATGAATTCAACCAAGCCTTTAGTCTCTATATCCTGTATAACATACAACCATGCAAAATACATACGTGATGCAATCGAAAGTTTTTTGATGCAAAAAACAAACTTCACTTATGAGATATTAATTCATGATGATGCTTCAACTGACGGCACTGAAAATATTATCAGGGAGTATAAAAAAAAATATCCAGATATTATTAAGCCACTTTATGAGACAGAAAATCAATGGTCAAAAGGAATTCGTGGATCAGCCGTTTTTAATTTTCCACGTGCCCTCGGCAAATATATCGCCATGTGCGAAGGCGACGACTACTGGACCGATCCCTATAAACTCCAAAAACAAGTTGGTTTTTTAGAAATAAACGAAGAGTATGGCCTTGTTCATGGGGATTGCAATTTTTATTTTGAAGAAAAAAAAAGGTGGGAATATAATGCAAATAAAAATCTAACAAACAACAATCCTGTATTTAGCAAGGAAGATATTTTTTATCAACTTATTGATGCTTCTTATAAAGTCCGCACAGCTACCGTAGTTTTCCGAAAAGAATTGCTAAAAAAAATAAAACCTAACGACCTCAACTTTTTAATGGGGGATACACCCTTGTGGCTGGATTTTTCACTTATAACCCGATTCAAGTACTTTGATGAAGTTTTTGCTGTTTATAGAATTACCAGTGAGTCAGCATCACGAACCAATAATAGGGTTAAGCAACTACGGTTTTCTTTATCAATGGCGGAAATGAGGATTTATTACACAAATAAATATGGCTATCCGATTAATCAAAAATTAAAAACACGCTATAATGGAACACTTCTAGCGTATAAGCTTTTAGACATGGATTATAAGGAAGTTTACCCCCTCATTGAGCCATCAGCATATCAACGCTTAAAATTCAAAGCTTTAAAACGAACTTTTTTACGGCCACTTTTACTGGCAGAATATATGGTGGCTAATTATTTATCTGCAACAAGGAAGCATATTGCTAAAATGTTAAACCCCACACCTAACAGTGTCGTTCCAACAAAACCACCCTGTTAATCGCAAGAGACATTAAGCCTTAATTTCTCAATTAAAACATTCAATCAACAGAGTGAAATGAAGCTTACTTTAATAGCAGGCGCACGACCCAACTTTATAAAAATCGCCCCTATTATTCATGCAATACAAAGGGCATGCAATAAGGGTGCGGCGATAAGTTATCGCTTAGTGCATACCGGTCAGCATTACGATAGGGTTATGAGCGCTGCTTTTTTTGATGAATTAAACATCCCTTCTCCCGATGTGAATCTGGGGGCCGGCAGCGGAACACAAGCAGAGCAAACAGCTGCAATCATGGTTGCATTTGAGAAGGATTTGATTGGCAATCCAGCTGATTTGGTACTGGTTGTTGGCGATGTTACATCCACCTTAGCCTGCTCTATTGTTGCAAAAAAGCTTCAAACTAAGGTCGCCCATGTTGAAGCGGGCATACGATCTTTTGACCTTTCAATGCCCGAAGAGATCAATCGCATGGTAACTGACAGCATTACCGATTACTTTTTTACTACTACAGAATTTGCAAATCAAAATCTACGCAAAGCCGGTGTTCCGCAAGAATCTATTTTTTTTGTTGGCAATGTAATGATTGATACCCTGTTGGCCAATCGCCACCGCTTTAAACCGCCCATGGTGTACCATGCATTAAAATTACAGAAAAAAAACTACCTTGTTATGACCATGCATCGTCCTGCCAATGTGGATGAAACCGAAAAACTCAGAGCTTTTATTCATGCCATCACGCAAAACGTACGGGGCTTGCCGGTTATATTCCCAATACATCCGCGAACTGCAAAGGTACTCAAAGAGGCAGATATTGCAGCCGACAATCTGCATGTAATTGAACCATTGGGTTATCTTGAGTTTAACTATCTGGTAGAGCATGCCAAAGCCGTTATAACTGATTCAGGTGGTATAACCGAAGAAACTACTGTGATGGGCATACCCTGCATGACTCTGCGCAACAATACCGAGAGACCTGAAACCGTTACGCTTGGAACCAACAGACTGATCGGCACCGACCCTTCTAAGATTAAGCCCGCGCTTGATGAGCTTTTTACCAATAATTGGCAAAAAGGATGTATACCGGATTTATGGGATGGTAAAACGGCAGAGCGAATTGTAAAATATTTAATTATTTCATATGAATAAAAAACGAATATTAATTATAAGCCAAGTTTTTCATCCGTATATTTCCCCTCGTTCATTTAGAGCTACTGAGCTTGCTAAAGAGCTTGCTCGGCAAGGAAATGATGTAACTGTATATACAGTGTTAGGTAAATACGATTATGCAAGGTATGAACAAGAACATAAAATAAAAATTAAAAATATTGGCAGAATGCTGTTTGGGCCATTGAAAAATTTTGTGATGGGACAAAAGAGTATATTAGACTTTATTTTAGAAAAAATGTTTCGAAGGCTTTTAGAATTTCCCGATATTGAACTCATGTTTAAAATACCGCGCATTTTAAAAACTGAAAAAAACATAGACCTGCTAATCTCAATTGCAATACCATATCCTATTCACTGGGGTTGCGCGCTAGCTAAAAGCATGTATAAAGAATCATTTCCAGGGACTTGGGCCGCGGATTGTGGCGATCCGTACATGGGGAATAAGGTTGCTAAAAAGCCTTTTTTTTATTTTAAATATGTTGAAAAATGGTTTTGCCGAAAAACTGATTATATAGTGGTGCCTATAGCTGGTGCAATAGGGGCTTATTACCCTGAATTTCACAAAAAAATCAAAGTGATACCCCAAGGGTTTCGCTTTGATAGTATTAATCTGGCACTAAACAAAACAAACAACAAAGTCCCTACTTTTGCCTACGCAGGCTCTCTGTACAAAAGGGTCAGAGACCCTTCAATGTTCTTGGCCTATCTGGCCAACCTTGATTCCGAATTCAAGTTTATTCTTTACACTTCAAGCAGGGACCTCATTACTCCTTTCTGCAAAAAACTAGGCGCAAAGATTGAGATCAGAAATAATATTCCCCGAGATCAGTTGCTGTCAGTTCTCAGTCAAATGGACTTTCTTGTTAATTTTGAAAACGGAACAGATGTTCAATCGCCTAGCAAGCTGATTGACTATGCACTTTTAAAAAAACCAATACTGTCTATAGATTCAAAAAAATTACAGGTTCAAACTATCGAAGAATTTTTAAAGGGGAATTATAAAAATCAATTTATTATTGATAATATAGATCAATTTAACATAGAAACCGTAGCAAAAAAATTTGTCATTTTATCATCTTTTAAATTTAATAATATAGGCGCATAGAGACGCAGCACTGTTTTGCTGGCTATGATCTATAGCATGAACCGATATGGCCTGGAAGGCTGTTTTGTGTTGTTCAAAATAGCACAGTGGTGAGCACATGAGTCCATGAGTCAGAGCGATGCCGAAGTGAGAATCCGCCTGTAGATGCATTAATAGCACGGGCTGAGGTTTTCAAACAAACAATAATCCCTGAAAATTCTTGCCATGCTACAGCAGAAGACCAATGTATCGTGAAAAACAACTGGCACCAGCCAGATACAGGGTCCGTGCGGCAATAAAGCACACGCAGTCCGCCAAAAATCCAACTATAACCGCACACCGATGGTCGAGGTTAACCATCGTGTTGGGATTGTACTACCTGATTGCTTTCGCGTTAAGCATGAATCCTGCGTATACACAGAAAGCCATCTGGCTTGGGGCGGGATTGGTCGGGTTGGCCGCTTTGCCCCTCTTCTGGCGGCATATTCGGCTTAGGCATATTCCCCAAGAGGGCTTTCTGTTGGCCTTGTTCACGCTGTGGGCGTCTGCGGGAATATTTTTTGTTTCGGATTTAGAGATGTTCATGCGGTTCCTGCAACGCATGATGGAACTCACGGCGACCGTAATCTTCACATCACTAATTCTTAAAAATTCCGGGGCTGCAAAGTGGCTCTATTTGGCGTTTTTAGGGCTTGCAGTGTTGTCCATTTTCTATAGTTCAGAGCCGGTCAGCATGGAGAGAATCGCTCGAACAAAAGTGCCGCTTGCGCGGATTGAAGCTGCGAATGCAGTGGGGTTTCAGTGCTTCATGGGAATCTTGGGTATGCTCGGGCTTTTAGCGGAAACCAAGCGCCTGTGGATCAGGTTGTTCCTGCTCGGGGGTGGAGTTCTAGCCCTTTATGGAGTGGTTCTTTCAGGTTCGCGAGGGGCTTTTGCCGCCCTGATTGCGACCGCAATCTTATGGCCGTTGTTGTGCCTGCTCGGTGGATACCGCTTCAAGCTGAAGGCATTGATCTGTGCAGTTGTGATGCTACTTCTGGCCTATTGGGGTTTTCAATTTATCATTCAAGCAACCTCCATGGGGGATCGCTTCACGAAAGCCACCCGCATGGAAGACTCCAGCACCAAGACCAGATTTGACCTAGTGCTCACCGGCTTTCGGATCATGACGGAAAATCCAATCCTAGGATGCGGCCTTGGACAGTTTGGAATTGCCTCCGGCACGGGGTACTATGCGCACAACGAAGTTGCGGAGATAGTGGCCACCACCGGACTGCCGGGGTTTTTCCTCTATTATTCCGTATATGTGATTGCTTGGCGACGCCTTTCGCGGAGCCTCAAGTCTATAAATAGCTCATTGTTTCGCTACCGAATCAACATGGCGCGCTTGAGCCTGCTGATCCTCCTGATTTCCGGCGCACTTTCACGTCCCAATTTTATCGGACAGGATACCTTCTTCCTGATTGGAATTGTGGTGGGCATTGCCCATTGGGCTGAAAGCGTGGCTAGACTAGCCCGCCGATCTGCTGGAGCTATACTCGCCCCCAAACCTTGTCAAATTTTGCTGGGCGGATGTCGCCGATCGGCTTTGGCATCCGGAACACAGGCGAAAATCCAGCTGTGAACTATTTAAAAAATTACAGGGTTTTTAAAATGGTCTTTGGCTTGCAATCGAGGCAGAAACGTATCTTTACCCTATTGCCTTCCTGGCTGCAAAAAGCAATGAAAAACGGAATGGATGGCCGAGCGATCCATTCCCGGCTCCAAGCTGCTCGCCAGCAACTTAACCATGCCGCCACTGATCTCTCGACCCGCTGTCTGACAGACATCAACACCATGGCAGACTGGCAACGGCAAAGGCCTATCATGCGCCAAGAGCTGCTGACTATGTTGGGACTGAATCCTTTGCCTGAAAGATTGCCTCTGAACGCTCAGATTACGGGAACACTTGAGCAGACTGATTATCGGATAGAAAAAATCGTATTTGAAAGCCTGCCGGGTCTTTATGTAACGGGGAATTTCTATCTTCCCGAACATCGCACCGGCACTGTGCCCTGTGTGCTGTATCTGAACGGACATTGGCCCTCCCTTGACGGAGCAAAGACTGGCTACCAGGACCGATATCTCTGGTATCCAGCCAATGGCTTCGCGCTTTTGGTGATCGACCCCCTCGGGTTTGGCGAAATTCAGGGCGTTCATCCCGGAATGAACAGGCTCAACCAGTGGCATTGGCTCTCCCTTGGCTACACACCAGCAGGGGTAGAAGTATGGAACGCCATGCGGGCACTTGACTGGCTTGAGACACGCCCCGAAATTGACACCACAAGGGTCGGGGTAACAGGTGTTTCCGGCGGTGGTGTAATGACCCAGTTCCTGGCCGCCCTCGACGAGCGGGTGGCTGTTGCCGCTCCCTCGTGTTCGACCTACACAATCGGTACCCAGGCAAGTTTGAGGCTTGTTCCCGAGCAGTGCGACTGCACCTTCTATCCCAACGTGTTCGGCATGGATTTCCCCGAAGTCCTGGCGCTTATCGCGCCCCGACCCCTTCTGATCCTTGGCGGCCGCAAGGATCCAATTTTTCCGCCCGCAGGCTTTCGGGAAGCCTTCAGGCGAACAAGAAAAATTTATGATCTGTTCGACGATCCCGACCGCACCGATCCCCGCATACGGCTCGTGGAATCCAACCAGGGGCATACTGACCCCCCGAATTTTCTTTGTGAGACGCACAGGTGGATGTGCAAGTGGCTGCACGGACATAACGGAATCGAACCAATGACAGAGCAGCCAAGTCCGAACCCTGAGCCGACCGAAGCCCTTCGCTGTACCGCTAACCTTCTACCTTCTGCCCTGAATTACTATATTCAAGATGTTTGGATCAAAAACCCCGGGCTCAACATCCCGACGACTCCGGAGAAATGGGTCCGACGCAAAGAGGATCTGCAAAATATACTTCGCACCAGGGTTTTCGGCTGGTTCCCGCAGTCCGAAATTCCTTTTAAGACCCGGCGTATCGTCGCCAGCGGCGGCTATGCGGGAGATTTTGCCGATTTCGGGGAGTATGAATTCGATACCGAGGCAGGGGTACCGGTGCTGGTACGTTTATTGATACCGAAAAGCCGGAACAGGCCCGCACCCCTCATAATATGGGTCAAAGAACCTGCAGACCAGGTCATATTCCCGGACCTCGATGAATTCTTTCCAATTCTTCGCACCCACGCACTTGTAATCTTGACACCGCGATTTGCTGAAAGTCCCCTCTCCGGGCAGGACTATGCCTGCATTGAGCGCACGGCGGCGCTGGTAGGCCGAAGTGTGGCTTCCCTGAGGGTGTGGGATGTTCTGCGCGCCGTGGGCTGGGTGACCCGTGACCGCGGCATCGAGCCTTCCGAAATTACAGTATATGGCCGCGGCAGCGCCGGCATCACGGGTTTGTACGCCGCATTGTTCAATTCAGCCATAGGTCATGTGATTCTGCGCGATCCGCCGATTTCTCATTTTAACGGGCCTGCCCTGCCGACGATCCTGAGGGATACCGATATCGAGGAGACCGCCGGGATGCTTGCGCCTCGACGTCTGACGATCTTGGGGCATGGGCAAGAAGCATTTAAAATGACATACAACATCTATCAGCTGGCCGAATCACCGACGGCCATTGGCCATTGCAGCAACCTCACGGAAGCCATCCTGCAACAATGATTTCTACAGGCATTCAAGAGTTGACAGAGGCTGAATTTGCCGGTCAGCAGCGCTCCCTGGGCCGTCGCATTCACGAGCATGACGGCGTGTTCTGGGAGGAGGTCTACCCTTTTTATTGCAAGCCAGCTTTCCCTTACCGAGCCTTCGACTGTGGAGTGGCACGCCCCGCTCGCTTGCAGAGTCTGCTGGGTTATAGTCATCAAGTTGTTCTACCCGAGCAGGGTAACGGGTGGCGTTCCCTAATGGTGCTGGATCGCGAATGTCTCGATCGATTCAGCCTACAGAAACTACCTTCCAAAAAAAGAAATCAAGTTCGTCGCGCCATGGAGCAATGCGTCATCCTGCCCATTACCGACATGGAAGCCCACTTGGAACGAATACGCGAAATCAATATTGTTCAAGCCGTCCGCCAGGCACAGGGCGCCGGGGCCGAAGGGCCGGCATCCCGTTATATCGCACAGGCTTATGCCTGGCGCGCACAGATACGACGCGAGTTCAATCTGGAAGTCAACAGAGAATGGTGGGGCGCCTATGTCGATGAAACCCTAGTTGCATACCTGCGGACATATCAGGTCGATGGCATCAGGGTGATCCAACAAGCAAAAGCGGATACCACCTATTTCAAACATTACCCTATGGATGCTCTTTATTTTACTGTACTGAGAAAGGCATCAGAGAATACAGCTTGCAGGTGCATCATCAATGGTTCTCCTTTACATGAGAGCGTCAATCATTTCAAAGAGCAGTTTTTGTTTAAGCACCTCAAGTATCCTTGCTTCTCATCGATCGCTTGGCTTGTCAAAACCGCTAAAATAGTTTTTTTTGTAGCCGCACGACTTCGCCGGGCAAGGTCAGCCCTTGATGACAAGGGCGATGATGAAAATTGTAAGGCTAAAGCCCAGAAATAAAATGCTCTCCAATAAAAAAGGAAGTGAATGGTCACTGAAGAAACTTTCGCAAAGGAAGAAAAGCGCTTGGGCAAACAAGTCCACCTACACGATGGTGTATGGTGGGTAAGAACGGCGCCGCTTTACTGTAAGCCGGTTCATGAATTCCGCGCGTTCCCGCCCAAGAGCGCACGACCGCACCCTTTGAAAGCCTTGCTGGGATACTCGCACCAGGTTCCCGATCCTGCTCAAGCCACACGCTGCATTCGCATGAATGTTTTACAGGGGGAAGACCTGAGGAGCTTTTCAATTGAGCGGCTAAGCATAAAAAGGCGCGGCAAGGTACGAAGTGGTATCCGGGATTGCCGCGTTGAAATTTTAAAGCAATCCGATGTTATTATCGATCAGATGAGGCTGATCAATATCTCACAGGCCAAAAGATTCGAGGATGCAAGCGAGAGCGGCACATTTCTGCCCTCAGACTACTATGAGCAGCACGCATCGCAGTGGCGCGAAGATTTGCTGAAATTGTTTAGCCATCAGGGCCACCAGTTCATCGGTGCGTTTATCGGTGACAGGCTGGCTGCCTATGTCAATCTCATCCAGATCGAGGAAACGTGGATGTTCGGCGCAGTAAAGAGCTGCAACGAACACCTCCGGCACCGGCCCGTAGACGCACTGTACTTCACGACGCTCAGCATGGCCTCACAAAGCGAAGAATGCATAAGGGTGGTAAACGGTGGGGGTGATGACGAGCGCGAAACTCTGACACACTTCAAAGGGCAGTTTCTCTTAACCCCGGTATCGCTTCCCTATTACAGCCGGACACTTCTTCCCATTGAATGGCTCCGCAGACTTA